>JACCDJ010821149.1_pt1 | contig 12835 bp, 5 predicted proteins | sample 7444481 | NCBI WGS metagenome assembly JACCDJ01 (sample SAMN15323435, study PRJNA562643) | freshwater metagenome | isolation source: river surface water | place: USA:Blue River Watershed | collected 2017-08-15 | reverse complement strand
CTGCAAGGTCAGCTGCAGGGCTTGCACCAACATAAGCAGCATGATCAGAAGGCAACAAACCAGCTTTCAACTTTGAACCAGCAGGTTCAGCAACAACAAATGTCCTAGGATCCTTGCTGGCTGTCAGCAATCCAAGATAGGTAGAAGATGCATTGTAACGTGTAGCATCAAAACCATAGTTATCAGGATTGGAAGGATATTTGTTGAAAGGATTTACATATACAAATTGGAAGTTGTCAGCCATTGATGTAAAAACAGGATAGGCAGCTGCACCACCAACAATTTTGGCAAATGTAGATTTTACGTTCAAGTCAGCATCTGTATCTTTTTTGCTCAAGGTGATCAAAACCCTTAGCCTGAAAGTATTTACCAGCTTCTGCCATTTCCTCAAGTCATTGTTGTAATAGAAATCACCAAGCAATGAATTGTCAGCCTTCGTGATCAAGGTGGCGAAATCTGTGTTGGCTTCTTCCAACCACTTGTTTACTTGTACAAACACTTCTTTCTGCGTATTGTATTTTGGCTTCAGGTTTCCTGCACCTTTCAATGCTTCAGACATTGGCAGATCACCAACAGTCATGGTCATTTGATAGAAAAGGTAGGCACGAACAAATTTACCAATGGCGCTGTAAGGATTTACAGCTGAAGCACCAGACTTGAGGGCTTCTTCTTCCATCTTGATTACGTTTTTCAACGTACCATAAGACAATGAAGCACCACCCCAGTTGTATTCCTGGTTTCCATAATAGTTATAATTACAGCAGGAGAACTGGTTCCAGCGCTGCTGGAGCCCCCAGGCACCGGGAGCTAAACTTACTTCAACACCATTCAATACCAGTGAAGCTGGAACTGACTCTGGATTGTTGGGATTCATTTCTTTTTTGTCATAGGTCTTGCTGCAAGAAGCTGCAAACAAGGCTACAAACATGATATACGATATAATCTTTTTCATTTTCCTTGATTGTTTAGTTGATTAGAATACAAGGTTGATGTTCAATCCGAACCTTCTAACTGTTGGGGTCTGCAGTGAAGTTGAAGTTTGTGTTCCAGCATACTGGTCCAAATCAACATCCTTGTTTTGTTTCTCCTGGAAGTAGAACAGGTTCCTTCCAACAAAAGAGATGTTGGCAGAACGGAAAACTGTCTTCTTCATCATTGCTTCAGGGAATGCATATCCAAGGGTGATTTCACGCAGTTTTGAAAAGGTCTTGTCGATGAGGTTACCACCATCCTGTCCATAATAACGGCTCACATAATCCTGAGCATATGTCTTGATGTCATTTGGAGCAAATGTCAGGCTCTTCTCGTTGGTCAGCTTTCCGGTAACAGCGTCATAAACAGGTGTTCCTGAAACAATCTTAACCCCTTCGCCTACATAAGATTTAATCCCTTTGGTATCCTGGTACCTTGCTGCACCCAATGCACCTTCAGTTGTTTCAATGTGACGACCACCACGGAAGGTTTGCTTCCTGATGTAGTTCTGCATGGTACCACCTACACGACCATCAACTTGAACTGTCAAGAATACAGACTTGTACTTGAATTTGTTGACAAATCCCCAAGACCAGTCAGGAGCACCATAACCAAGACGTTGTGCTTTAGGCAGAACAATAGGACGACCACCAGCATCGTTGATCAACTTGCCATCAGATGTTCTGGCAAAGTCACCAGCCTGGTAAATGTCCAACCTGTCTCCTTTCTTCAAATAAAGAGCACCAACCTGGATGGAGTCAGCACCATTGGGCAACTCAGCATAGGTCTGCCTATAGGTAGCCCAGTTGAAATTCACATCCCATGAGAAATTTTTCTTCATGATGGGTGTACCAGAGATGACAACCTCACCACCTTTGGTTGCATACTTCGCAGCATTGATGTAAATACCAGAATAACCAGTTGTCTGTGAAATGGGGTTACGGAAGATCTGAGGACCATCAACGTATTGGAAGATGGTAGGCTCGATAGCCAACCTGTTCTTCAGGAACCTGATTTCAAGACCAGCTTCGATGTTTGTACGGGAAGCAGGCTTGATCTCATCATAAAGATTGTCTGTAAAATAAGCTGCAGTGGTGTTATTATAGTTTAACGGTGTTGAATACACATTGCTGATCAGATTATAGGTTGGACCATCATACGCAGTTGTATAAGCTGAACCATAACCAACAGGATAAGATGAGGGCCCTACATAAGAGGAAGTACCACCATCCCTAACGTTTGCATATGCAGCTTTCAATTTCAGGAAGCTGATGGCTGCAGGGAGATCAAGATAATCGCTCAACACAGAACTCAAAGACAATGAAGGATAAGTTCCTGTCTTAGAACCTGGAATCGCTGATGATTTATCAGAGCGAATGGTTGCACTGATGTTGGCATATTTCCACAAAGCCAGGTCAAGAGATCCATAAACTGAACCAACAATCATGTCAGAAGCAAAGTTCGAAGCAACTACCGGATTCCTTGAGTTGGCGAAGGTGTAGATGCCTGGTACGTTGAGGTAGTTGGTAGAGGTAAAGCTTGAATTGAACTTCATGGTCCTGATATTGGCACCAGCCAATGCTGATACGTTCAGTCCATCAAGGAAACTCTTGTTGTATTTACCAATCAACTCAGTATTGTTTTCGAACAATTTCCTGTCATCTTCCCTGTAGTCACCCCTTGCTTCCTCACGTCCGTAGGATGTAGCAGAAAATGGGAACTTCTCAGTACGGAAAAGGTCATAAGTGGTTGCAGAGCTACGGGCAATGAATTCAAGGTTTTTGCTGGCCTTGTAGCTTAAGGTCATGTAACCATAGAAATCATTCTTGTAATGTCCACGAAGCCATTCTTTTGCCATGAACCAAGGGTTGTTGTAACGCTGGTACTCAGCATAGATTTGCTGAACACCCTCTTTACCTTTCTGCCAGTAGTTCTTCATGTCATCAACGCTCCAGTCTGCACCACCCCAGATGACCATGTTGTAGATCATTGAGTTAGGGCCATAGTTTACATCAGGTACGTTAGGAGTAAACTGCCTGGTATAGTTGATATTGGCATCAAAACGCAGCTTTGAACTGAAATTGTAGCCAATAGAAGAATTGAAATTCACTGAATTCAGTGAAGTGTTAGGCACAATTCCTTTTTGACCAGTATGGGTCAGTGAGAAACGGATATCTGATTTTTCGTTGGATGCTGAAACAGCCACATTCGTTGTAGACAGCAAACCAGGCTGAATGAAACGACTCAGGTTATCTTTTCCACGGGCTGTCCATGGAGTTGGGGTGCGCTTTCCAGTCAATGGGTCAATTGGAGAATCATATTGAGCGATCAGCTGACCTTCAAATTTAGGTCCCCAAATATCATAGTCACCGTCGTTCAATCCACCTCCACGACCATCAACAAATGAATATTGACCATGGTCGCCAGGACCGTATTCATCCTGTACCTTGGGGATGGCATTGAAACCGCTTTCAACCATTACACTTGAGTTCAATTCAACCGAGTATCCACGCTTGTCTTTGGTTCCTTTTTTGGTATTGATGATGATGGCACCATTGATGGCCCTGTTACCGTACAATGCGGAAGCGGCAGGTCCTTTCAAAACAGAAAAAGACTCAATGTCATCAGGGCTGATGTTCCATGTATCTGAGTTGATGGGAATACCATCAACAACATAAAAATTGATGCCTGTACCACGGAGCAATACCTGTGGACGACCAAGAATCTCTGCAGAGGCACCAACATTCAAACCAGCAACCTTACCTACAAGGCTGTTGATGGCATTGGGTTCACGTGCCTTGATCAAATCGGCACCTTTGACTTCCTGAACGGAGTAGCCGATTCTCTTTGATTCCTTTTTGATACCCAAGGCAGTAACCACCACTTCATTCAGCTGACCTGCTTCTGTTTCAACAGAAATCAATTGGTTTCCAGCTTGAGTGATTTTATACTCTTGTGATTTGATGCCTACGCCTGAAATCACCAATACATCCCCAACCTTTGCCGTCAGGTAGAAGGTGCCGTCAGCAGACGTAGATGTACCATTCTTGGCACTCTTGACAATCACAGATGCACCCGCTACTGTTTGGCTGGTTGCACTGGAAATGATTTTACCGCTAATGGTAGACTGAGCCAGTGCCATGTAAGGAGCTAAGCTACCCAACAAAACACAAGCCAGCATCATTAAGCTGTTTGCAATTTTTCTCATGATAATTTTACTTTGGTTTGGACGCAAAACTATCTGAGCAATGTGAAGGAATTACTCCTCAAGCATAAAGGAAAGGTTACAATAGTATTATGGGAATGTTATGGACAACCCAAACAATGATGTTTGTAGAAACTTGAAATTTATTTTTGCTCAACACCTTTAACAAACCCAATCAAACCCCTGAAATAGGTCTGCTGGTCATCGTACATGGACATGTGGCTGCCTTTTTCACAGTAGAGATAGGTTCCTTTTTTGAACTGAGAAGCCATCCATTTCATGTGTTCAGGATCCATGGTATCATGCTGTGCTCCAACCACCAAAGTTGGAACCTGGATTGTGTTCAATTCCTTGCTCACATCCCAGCTTGTCAACCTGCCTGAAATCCCAAACTCACTGGGACCCTGCATGGTGACGTAAAGAGACTGGTTCATTTTTCCCAAAGAACGGCTGACGGGCTCAGGCCATTGAGCAGAAGGAAGCCTTAAAATATGCTTCTCATAAAAATTGGGGATCAATAACCCCATATAATTGGGATTCGCAAAATCATTCCTTGCTTCCATTGCCATCAGGCTGTCCAGGACAGTCTTGTCAAATTGTTTGGACAAAACTTCATCTGCATATTTTCCATAGTCCGGACAACTGGACATCATGTTGGAGATCACCAGTGCTTTCATCTGGTCCTGGTATTTCAATGCATACTGCATGGCCAGGATTCCGCCCCAGCTGTGACCGAGCAGGTAAAAATTATCCTTGTTCAATCCCAGTGCCTTGCGCACTTGCTCCACTTCCTCTACGTACCTTGGTAAATCCCAATAAGCAGTATCATTGGGATTGTCAGACAAACCGCAACCCAACTGGTCATAGTAAATGAATTCTATGCCTTCCTGTGGAAGAAAGTTTTCGAAGCACTCAAAATATTCATGGGTGGCACCGGGTCCACCATTCAACAAGAGGATCCTGGTTTTGGGATTGTTACCAAACCTTTTGGTCCATACTTTGAATTTTTTGCCAAAGCTTTCAATCTCAACAAATTTTACATTGCCAGACTGGATGCCTGAATCCTGTTGCGCAAAATAATTTTTTGCATCAACAGTCTCCTGACTGCCTTGTTTGCAAGAAAAAAATACAGCTGAAACAAAGCAAATGAGCAAAAGCTTTTTCATTGGTTTCCTGTTTAAATGTTTCATCCCCGAAACTGGTGGTAACGGGGATGAAATTAGTCAAATAACACTAAAAAATTAAGGCTAGTTCTTGCGTGGCAGTTTTTCGTCCCTTTGTGCAGAATTGTAAACAAAGGCGGCCACAATGGTAGCAATCTGTTTCAAATCTGGCGCTGACAGGTGATCATACACATCCATGTTGCTGTGGTGGGTCCTTGTATCGTATTCCATTTCATCCTGAATGAACTGGAAACCCGGAAGGCCCGCTGCATCAAAAGACTGGTGATCGGTACCGCCAGTGTTGCTGATGGTCACTGTTGATGCACCAAGGTCTTTGAAAGGCTCAAACCAAGCTGCGAAAATATTGCGGCAAGCCTCATTGCCCTGGAGGTAGATGCCCCTGATCTTTCCTGTGCCGTTGTCGATGTTGTAATACGCAGAAAACTTATCATGCGCTGGAGTTTTGGCAATCGTACCATTGCCACCAAAGGTCTTGGCAACATAGCCACGCGAGCCCAACAAGCCCTGTTCTTCCGCGCTCCAAAGGCCTATACGGATGGTCCTGCGGGGCTGAACATTCAGGGTCTTCATGATTCTCATTACTTCCATCATGACAGCAGAACCAGACGCATTGTCTGTAGCACCGGTTCCTGCCTGCCATGAATCAAGGTGGGCGCCAATCATGACTACCTCATCCTTCAAAGCAGGATCGGTACCAGGAATTTCAGCAATCACATTGTATCCCTGAAGGTCATCTGCATAAAATTTGGTTTTCACTTCAGTATCCACTTTCACAGGAGTTCCTGATTTGGCTATCCTCAACATAGTATTGTAATCTTCAACACCCATCGCCATGTCCAGAAAATTTTCTGGATCACTACCCTTGTACGCTCCTCCACCCTGGGCAAATACAGTACCATCATGGTTTCTCAGGGAAGTACTTACCATGGCTACTGCACCTTCTTCAACGGCCATGGCTTTGAGCATGGTCAGAAAACGCATGGGACCAAAAGCGCCTCTTTGCATCTGTTCACGCATACGGCGCATGGCAGCAGTATCACGAGGCTGTCTTTGTTGCTGGGCAGGAACTCCTTTTGCTTCAGCCATTTTGGCGAGCTGTTCATCCGTATATCGCTGCGCATCAGCTTTGAAGCTTTGCACATAATCATACGACATGTCTGGCAAAATAATCTTGCCTTTGAGTTTACCCTTGTAGGCCATCACGGAAACTGAGTCTTTAATGTCCACCAGCAATACCTCAGCGGATTTCAATCCCTTTGTTCCCCTTGTCCAGGTCTTGGGATAAACCATCATGGGCTTATAATAAGGTGCTGTCATGGCGAAATACATTTTCTCCAGTTCCCATCCCTTGCCAAACTCACCCCATGGATCCAGGGTTGCATTTTGAACACCCCACTCAGTCAGTTTGTTTTTCGCATAATTGGCCGCCTTGGCGTATCCCGGCGAATTGGCCAGGCGATTACCATTGAGGTCAGTCAAATGAAGGGCGATGTCCATGACCTGAGATTTAACCAATCCCTCTTCACGGATCTTGGCCATCATGTTCAAATCAACTTTTTCCTGGGCACTGATGGATATAGAAGCAACCATCATCAAAATGAAAGCGGAATATATTTTCATTGTAATTATTTTGATGAATGTAGTAAAATAATCCATGAGGACAATAAACTAGAGTACAAAGATGAATCAGGATTGTAAACTATTCTTCAAAATGCATTTTGTGAAAAAAGCGGTGCACCCCCGGTGCTAGGATATATCCAATACTGGTGATGAATTGCATTTGCCTTCAGACTGAGTAAAGTCATTTATTTCGACTGGTTCATCACAATACTTTTGCACGGTCGGAAAGTAAAAACATTACATTCAAAAATTCAATCAACATGAAAAAGTCACTATTGTTCCTGAGTTCCTTCCTGTTAACAATTGCATCATTCGCGTTTGTCAATCCTGTGCCAACTGACGTTAACCCTGTAAAAAAAGTCAACGGAGAGCACCACATGAATTTGAAAATCGATGGCTCGACCATCATCGCTGTTTGTGGCGAACCCATTGAATTCACAGGTGGTTTGCTGCTAAGGGGCACGTTTGTTGAAAACAAAAACAAGGCCATGTATGACCTGGACATCAGCAGCCAGGGCTTATCAGGTGTTGGCCTGTTTTCAGAAAACAAATACCAAGCAAACGTCAAGGCATCTGCCTCTGGCCAATATTCTTTCCAGAATGAGCATCAAAAAATAGAATTCAAAATCAGGGTCCTGCTCACTGAACAGGGCAGTGGAAGAGAAGTTGCTGCCACCCTAAAGTTCTTCGTAGTCGTCAGTGCCAACGGTGAAAATGTCAATTTTGAGCCTTCCAAAATCTACCTGGATTTTGGTGATTGCATTCCAGACTAATCCACGCTGTTTTCTCATCAGACAACTTTCCGGCAAACCTGATCCATTGGATCAGGTTTTTGTGGTGAACTGCAATGAAGAAAATTGTACTACTCCCAGATCGGTTCGCAACAAATTAGTCTCTAAGGAGGCTAAGGCCCATCAGCCCGATGACAACATCGTTTGCAATGGTCTTCAATGTCAGGCTTTTCAGCTCCTTGGCAGGATCAAGCAGCATGTCCAGAACAGTAGCAGCACCACCATCAATTTTTTTGCCATTGTATTTTGCCTTTGACTCCTCGCCGGAAACAATTTTTCCGGTTTTTAGGTGAACCCGCATAGGTCTTGGCTGTTGCAGTGCAAACGCAAATCCATCTGTATAATAATCCTGGTCAATGGGCCACCAGCTTTCTGGATTGCGCAACACCAAACGGTCTGTGGTTCCATCAGCATATTCCACAACAATCTCGCCATTGGTCAATTGACTCTGCATTGGATTGGTAGATCCCGTCATCAAAAAATAAGCATGAGAAGATTTGCCAGACAAAGGGATGGTCAAGGTTTTGGGATAATTGTCCCACTGGGAAGTAAATAGAATATTATTTTTATTTGTTTCTCCCGGGGTTCTGAATCGAATGCCTTTGGGCAATACAATTTCATTTTTATCTCCCGCCATCTTACGGAGCCCACTGTCATTCACTTCAAAGTTCTCATGCGGATGAGGCCAGTCTCCAATACCCTGCCATGGCAGTTGTAGGGTAGTGGCAACAGGCCTTGGCGACAGGTATTTGTTTTTGAAAATTTGTGTAACCTTGTCGTTGAAGTATGTGCTGAGATCAACCGTTTCAAGCCTTACTGTTTTTTCCCCTTGCCAGTTGATCAGCTGCGCATTGTACTTTTTCCCATCGGGATAGGAAATGCTAATTTTATTTGTTCCTGGGATCAATGCATTCAGCGGAATGGACAAGGGTTCAGATGGTTTACCAGCAGCAGTTTGAACAGATGCCGAAAATCCATTCACATAAACCTTTGCCGGCCCATGGAACGTAGTATTGTTTTGAAGCTGAAACCTATTGTTGTTGTCTTCCCGGCTGTTTTCCGCAACCAATTCAACTGGTGGAACAACGCTAAAGCATAGAGGCATCCACCATATCAAGGCCCCTTGTTTCAATTGCACAAAGACAGTATACTCACCGACAGTAGCATTGACTGTTGCGCTGAATCCATTGGGCGTTGTGCGCAAACTCTTCAACGCCATTTGAGGATCATGTACTTTTAATAATGAAGATGTTGGAAAACTTTTGTTCACTGCTTGCTCCTGGGTGAATGAAGCCTCGGCTAAAGGCAAAATTGGCTCAGCGCCTTTCCAGACAATCCTGACCTCATATTTTTTTGCAGCTGGAACAGTGACTTCAATAACAGGAGAACCAACTGCCTCATCAATATTTTTCCATTGGATTTTCTTTCCATTCACCAGCACGGCTTCTACCTGACCACGGGCAATTGCCTGAAAAGTCAAATTCATTGGGCCAGAAAACCGGGTATCCAAGAGGTAAACATCCGTTCTATCCGTTCTTTTAAAATCAAAAGAAATATCTGGCGTTGAAAAGGAAGCATATGCCCAGGCAGCAGGCAAGCCTGGTCGAACCAGTAACTTCTTGCCCAATGCATCAGGCACGATACCAAAAAGTCCTTCTACCAAGGTCCTTGAAAATATCCCAACAGGATCAGCAAAATCCCTGTAAGATTCTCCCCTGGCGGCATCAGTAGCAGAAATCAACACAAAATTTCCTGGGCTTCCTCCCATGTACATGGACTGAAGCACTTCGCTTTTGAATAACTTGAAGGCCTCATCGGGCCTGTTGGCCTGCCAGTTGGCCAAAGCTGTGTGGATGGATTCAGCCAACACAACATTGTTCAATGACCAAACGTAAGGCATCCAGTTGGTAGTGGAAATGGTATAATACCCAGCATCCTCGATGCCCTTGGGCCGCAACGGAATATGGGGCAGCTGATGATCAACATAGCGCATCATTTGGTAAGCCTGAAATTTATCCGGCACTTCCGAGTCAAGGCTGTGGTAGATGGTCCAGAGTGCGGCAGCATCATGCAAGCGCTTGTTGCCCAGCAAATCCCTGAACTCCGCATAGGTTCCTTTTCCACGCAACCAGAGCACACTGTCCATTGCTTCCTTTATTTTCTTCGCCTTCAGCAAATAAGGAGCAGGATCTTCCTTCATCAAGGCCGCAAGAGTTGCCGCTTTCTTGAAATGAAAATAATTATAGGCTGATGTATGCGCCACATCACCGCCACTGTATTGCAATGCATCACTGGCCCAGATGGCAGCATAGGCATCGAACAAATGATTCTTATCTGCATCAAAATTCCTGGTTTCCCAGTCAAGGTGCCTTTTGATAACAGGCCAGGTTTTTCTGATGAATGCTGTATCCCCCGTCCAGTCAAAATGCCTGAACAAGCCATCAATATAAATCAGGTTCATATCATAATGATGGGGCTTCATGGCCTCTGCGTTGGGCAGTCTGCTGATGTACCCACTACTGAACATGCCAACATCGTTCTTCTCCCAACTGCGTGCAAAATGCATGGCAGAATCTGGAACAATGGGACCAATCGCAGGGCTGGTGAACTGCGACAAGGCATAAGCATTAAAATGTGTTCTCGCCCGATCGTGCCAACCCAGGGGATCAGCAGTATAAGGTCCTCTCCAGCCATTGAGCCGCATGCGCCAGCCGACAGCACCATGCATATAAGATGGCGCTTCCCAGATGGCATTGGATGCAATGCTGAGTGCACCGCCAATGGTATTGATAAATGGATCAGGTGTAGTTACCACGATCCTGTTGGCAATTTCTTTTCTTGCTTTTTCTGCTTGTTGAAAAACAATACCAAGATCACTGTAGCTGATTGATTTTTGTGTACGGGGATTGTAGATGGAGAAATACTGTTCGTTCCCTTTGCTGATGGACATTTTGCCAACCACGACTGGCGCAGTTACAACAGTAGACTGGAAAAGCAAAGATGGCGAAGCCAGTTGCTTTGCATCACCCAATTTCAGTGTTGCCTCATGGGCAAAGACGCCCGTCAGTTCAAGCTCTTTTGCCGGCTTTGCAGGCTGGTTGAGGTCTTCCACAAAATACCGTCCATCGGGTCCTACCTGCAAACCAGAGCCGTAGGTCAATTGAAAGCGGTTTTTTTCAGAAAGTACAAACCGATTGTCTTTACAATTTTCTGGCTTCAGGTAAAAGGAAGATTCAGGATCCGGCCCCATGTCACCGTCGCGTGAAAATTTTTTTCCAGTGGCACCACCAAATGCCCAGTACAAATCAATCGGCGCAGCAGTATTCTCAAGCCTTGTCTGGATGACAAATCCTTCTCCATCCGCCAATGCTAAAATTGCCACAAACAATTTTCCTTTTCCCAACAATGAATCTTCAATTGTATACAACATGGCACCGGGGCGGTAACGAGCAGTAATTGTATTGGCCTGGGTAAGCCATTTGCTTTGTTGCTGGTTGCCGATTCCAAATTTGAAATTTCCGCCCATGCCAGGCATGTACAAGGCAAACTCAGGTCTGTCACCAGCTTCCAACCGAAAAGCAGTATTGGTTCCGTAAATAGCCCTGGTAAAAAGTCTTTTCCCATTGACAATCACAAAGTCACTGCCATCGGGCTTGTACCTCAGTTCTTGCTCCTTGTTGTGCCATTGACTGGCCGGGAGTTTGATAGGATACAATTCCTGTGAAAAAACTTCGCTGCTGATGATGCAGACCAATAAAAAGGAGATTGCAGTAAAACGAAACATGATCACTGGTGATTGGATGGTTGACGAATGTGCATAGCATATACCCCGGTCAAATTACCGGCACTGTTGGCTGTGTTGATGTTAACAATTGCTGATTAAGCCCTTGAAAAACCAGGCCTGCCCAAAAGCCTTTTTAATTCAGGCAGTTGTTGTGTGTAAACCTCTCGCGGAGAAACATTCTTTTTGATACAAATGGACGCCGCCTTGCCCACAACCTCTCCCATCATTCCACAGGTTTTCATCACCCTGACAGGGCCAAGACCTGTCTTTGTTACGCTGATGCACCTACCTGCCATGAAAAGGTTTTTGATATTGCGGCTATAGAGTGTACGGTACGGAGCCCAGTACTCACCACCATATTGGTATTCTTCACCACGCGTATAATCAGATACAAATTCCATGTTCTCAAATCCTTCCTTGAACTCATTTTTTGGCGTGTGAAGGTCAACATGCCAGGAGCATGGGAATGCGCCATCTTCAAATTTTCTTTTTTGCTTGAAATCCTGTGCATCCAACACAACATCTCCCATCAGACGGCGTGATTCACGTTTTCCGGCAATGAATGCCACCCAACCCAACCTATGCTTGGGATACATGTTATCTACGTTTTTCAACACATCCCAGGCACCATACATGGCCCTGAAATTATGGTCCCGGATGAGTTCTATTTCGTTCACCTGATCTTTGTTAAAACCACTCTCCCAATACCACATGTTGGCAAAAGAATCAAGTCCTTCTTTGCCAAATGTTTTCTGTCCTTTTCTTCCAGGGAAAGGCTTGTCAGACAAATCAAGCGCCCATGGGCAACGCGGGAAAGGCTGATCAAAATCTCCCTGCTCACATTTCATGGCCAATGCACTCTTGTCTTTGCATTCACAGGCCAATACCTCTTCACTGTTTGAAACATCCAGCACATTGAAAAGGTTAGTACTGCCCATCAACTGCTCCACCTTGTATTCGTAGTCTGCACCGGCTTTGAAACCAATAGAGCCATCGCCTGTACAATCTGAAAATAATTTCCCCTTTATCCTGGTTTGCCTTGAGGTAAGGGTGCTCTGGATAACGATTGCCTTTATGACATCCGCCTCAGTTTCCACTTTTACCACACGGTGGTTCAGCAAGAGGGTGATGTTGGGTTCTTTTCTGACAATGGACAGTTTCAGTGCATCGTCATAATAATTGGCGGATACCCCATTGAACACTTTACCAGGGCCTTTGATGATCGGAGGAAGGATTTCATTAACGATGTCTCCAACATGAGGAAACAAGGACTTGTTGG
>JACCDJ010035226.1_pt1 | contig 12837 bp, 11 predicted proteins | sample 7444481 | NCBI WGS metagenome assembly JACCDJ01 (sample SAMN15323435, study PRJNA562643) | freshwater metagenome | isolation source: river surface water | place: USA:Blue River Watershed | collected 2017-08-15 | reverse complement strand
TTTGGCCGGAATTGCGCTGGTCTGCGCTGGTCTCTTCTTTGCCAATATTGTACGTAAGACAATCTCGCTACCAATCTTAGGTATCGGCTTATTAGTGGTTTCATCGCTATTGATTCAAACGATTTATCCAGCTTTGATCCAGCAATTCCAAGTTAAGCCAAGCGAATCAGTCAAAGAAGCTCCTTATATCCAGCGCAACATTGATGCTACTCGTGCGGCCTATGATTTAAATGGTGTTGAAGTGAAAGATTACAACGCAACTTTGTTGGCATCGGCTGGTCAGTTATCAGATGACGCTAATACGATTGCCAACATTCGTCTGATGGATCCAAATGTTTTGTCTGCAACTTTCCGCCAGTTACAACAGATCAAGCCTTACTATTCATTTGCCGATACTTTAGATATTGATCGTTACAAGATCAACGGAGTTCAGCGCGATGCTGTGGTTGCGGTACGAGAATTAAATATCGAAGGCAATCCAGTGCGTAACTGGATTAACGATCACCTGGTCTACACCCATGGTTTTGGTTTCGTTGCCGCCTTTGGAAATACCGTGGATACTGATGGTAAGCCAAACTTCTTAGTTGGCGACCTGCCACCAACTGCCGGACTTGGCAAATTCGAACCACGTATCTACTTCGGAGAAAACGTTCCTGATTATTCAATCATCGGTGGTAATTCAGAATCTCCAGTCGAATTCGATTACCCAGATGACACCTCACCAAATGGTCAGAAGAACACCACTTACACCGGAAAAGGTGGCGTACCAATGGGATCGCTATTTAGCCGCTTGGTATTTGCAATCAAGTACCAAGAACAGCGAATTCTGTTATCCAATTTGATCAACTCAGAATCAAAGATCCTCTTTAATCGAAATCCTCGTGAACGCGTACAGAAAGTCGCGCCATGGCTAACTCTTGATGGAGATCCGTATCCAGCGGTAATCGATGGCAAGATCCAGTGGATTATCGATGGCTACACCACCACCGCTGGTTATCCATATGCTCAGAAGACCACGCTTTCGAATGCCACTTCCGATGCTTTAACCACTCGAAGCAATTCAGTGGTTGCACAAGCAGATCAAACTGTTAACTACATCCGTAACTCTGTTAAAGCAACGGTTGATGCATACGATGGCACCGTAAGTTTGTACGAGTGGGATGTTAATGATCCGGTTTTGAAGACTTGGAATAAGGCTTATCCAGGTGTCGTAAAGCCAAAGAGCCAAATCTCCGAGAAGTTGATGAATCACTTACGTTACCCAGAAGATCTCTTCAAGGTACAACGTGATGTACTATCTCAATATCACGTAAAGAGCGCATCGGCTTTCTATGGCGGTCAGGATTTCTGGCGCGTACCACGCGATCCATCTACCTTTGGTGGCAACATCGCAAACCAACCTCCGTATTACACAACTATGCAGCTACCAGGCGAGAAAGAGGAGCGGTTCATGTTGACCACTCCATTCGTGCCGCGTGGTGGACGTGAGAACTTATCTGCATTCGCTGCAGTTAATGCATCTCCAGGTCAGGACTACGGCAAGATCACTGTTTTGCAATTACCGCGAAGCACCAACATTCCAGGTCCTACCCAGGTTTCATCTAACTTCGAAGCAAAGCCGGAAGTAGCCACAACCTTGTCGCTACTTCGCCAAGGTGGATCTGATGTAGTACTTGGTAACTTGTTAACGCTTCCAGTAGGTGGCGGTTTGCTTTATGTACAACCAGTTTATGTTCGTGCAACTGCAAACGCTGCGGCATATCCATTGTTACAGAAGGTGCTGGTCTCCTTCGGTGATCAAATCGGATTTGATAACACCTTAAAAGGCGCACTAGATCAAGTATTCGGCGGAAACTCCGGAACTTCTGCAAGTGGCACTTCAACTGGCGGTGGAACTTCTGGCACCGGCAATGCAAATGCTTCATTAAATGCCGCACTAAATAGTGCAAAGCAAGCACTTGCAGATGCACAACGTGCACTTGCGAAGGGTGATTTCACTGCATACGGACAAGCACAAGATCGCTTGAAGTCTGCAATCAATGCGGCAATCGCAGCACAGAATCAAAACAAGAAGTAATTAATAGCAATTCGGAAGTAGTTGACAAATGTCGACGCTGTTCAATATTGATTGAAGTTAGCGTTACTCAAGGGTCAATTACTTCCGATTTTGCGTTACTTAACTAATTACACTAAAGTTACACATACCGACGCGGGGTGGAGCAGCTCGGTAGCTCGCTGGGCTCATAACCCAGAGGTCGTAGGTTCAAATCCTGCCCCCGCTACTAAAGTAAAAGCGCTCTTAAATTCACCGTACATTCATCTCTCTTGGTCAAAGCCCTTCATGATCTCAAAGTAAATTTTGGGGTATTGGAAGAAGCATCGATTGCTTAAAAACCGATCAAACGAGAGGAATTGACGGTGGTGCAAAAAACTGTGCTCTTTGTCTGCGTGCACAATGCAGGTCGCTCGCAGATGGCAGCAGGATATATGCAGGCCTTTTCTGGTGGAAAGGTGCGAGTGCTTTCTGCTGGTTCTGCACCTAAAGATTCTATTAATCCGGTGGCAGTTCAAGTAATGGCCGAAGATGGAATAGATATTGCGAATAACGAACCTAAGGTTCTAACAAATGAGGCGGTCCAAGAATCGGATGTCGTAATTACTATGGGTTGTGGAGATACCTGCCCTTTTTATCCCGGTAAGAGGTATGAAGATTGGGTCTTAGATGACCCTGCCGGGCAAGATATTAATAAAGTCAGAATCATCAGAGATCAAATCAAAGCCAAAGTAGAGCAACTTTTGGCCGAGATGATTTGACTATTACTTGATTCGCAGCGAATTGGTAACCACAAATAAACTTGAGAGCGCCATCGCAGCTGCGCCATACATTGGGTTTAGTAATCCTAGAGCAGCAACCGGAATTCCGACTACATTGTAAATAAATGCCCAGCCCAAATTGCCGCGGATGGTACTTAACGTCTTCTTTGATAGATCAAGTGCATCAGTTACCGATTTAAGAGCGGGATTGGTTAGCGTGATATCTGCAGTAGCAATTGCAGTATCGGTGCCGGTACCTATGGCCATAGATAAGTTAGCTGCAGCCAGCGCGGCAGCATCATTTACGCCATCGCCGATCATCAAAACCTTTTTGCCCTCAGCTTGCAAACTCTTAATATGTTCAATCTTTGCTTCAGGCGAAGCATTAGCGATTACATGATTTTCGTGAATTCCAACTAAGTGCGCAGTATTTAGCGCTACATCTGAGTGGTCACCAGTTAGCAACCAGACTCTGATATCTCTAGAGTTCAAAATAGATACCGTGCTTTGAGCATCAGATTTAATGGCATCGCCAACTGCGAAAACTGCAAGCGCTACACCTTCCCAGGCAAGAACTGAGATGGAAAGACCAGCTGCTTCGCCATCAGCAATAGCTTTCGCAATCTTTGGATGAAAGGCCATCGAGGAGTGCGCTACTGCTGCGGGTGAACCAATGATCACAATGGCGCTTTGATCTTGAAGTTTGATGCGGCCTGCCGCGCCAGCTCCTGGCGTGACTTGAAATTCTGAAACTGATAACGGTCTTTCAATCTTTGCGAACCTAACGATGGCTTCTGCAATCGGATGGTTATTTTGAGATTCAATTGCGGCAGCAGTTTCTAAAATACTCTTTTCGGTAGCAAGTGTCTGCCAATTTGGTCCAAGTACCTGCGCTGCCTCAGGAACGATGGTGGCGTTGGTGACCTTCATGATTCCGGTAGTTAAAGTTCCGGTCTTATCCAAAACGACATCAGTAATATTTCGAGCGCTCTCAAGTGCAGATGGTTTACGAAGCACGATACCGCGCTGCGCACCGCGACCAGATGCCACCAATAGCGCAACTGGAGTTGCAAGGCCAAGCGCGCATGGACAGGCAATTACTAAAACTGCAACCGCAATTTCGATTGCTACCGCATTAGATTCCCCGTTGGTAAAGCGCCAAAAAACAAAGGTTGCAATTGCCAAAGTGGTGACGATTGGCACAAATATTGCAGAGATGCGATCTGCCATTCTTTGAATCGGCGCTTTCTCTCCTTGAGCACTGATAACCATGGCAGTAATTCGAGCAAATTCAGTATCTTTTCCGACTCTGGTTGCACGAACTTCCAAGCGACCATTCTTATTCACTGTAGCGCCAATTACGCGATCTCCAGGTGCAACTTCAACTGGCACTGATTCTCCAGTTATTAGCGAGTTATCGATGCTAGAAGAGCCAGATACCACCACGCCATCAGTGGCCACTCTTTGACCTGGATTTACGATGAAGATATCGCCGATTTCTAATTGATCCACCGGAATCAATAGCGGTAAGCCACCACGTTTTACCGTCACCTCTTTAGTTGAGATTTTTAGTAATTCAGAGAGCGCATTGCTAGCGCTTCGCTTGGCGCGAGATTCCAGATATCTACCCAGAATTACTAAGGTAACGATAGATGCAGCGACTTCTGAGTAGATGTAATCCAGATCCCAGAGCGCGGCATATACCGACCAACTAAATGCAGTTAACGAACCCAAAGAGATTAAGTTATCCATGGTTGGATGGAAGAAGTTACGTAGCGCTGCCCGATGAATCGGAAATGCCACGATCAAAACCACAGGCGCACTCAGGATAACCAGTGCCACATGTACTAATTGATGAAAACTGGTCGTAGGTAGATCCCAATTAAAGAAATTGGCCAGCTCTACCAGCCAATTTCCAAATTGCATCTGCAAGTCCATAACCATTGAAAAGAGCACAACTGGTGTGGTGAAAATTAGCGCGGAGACCAGCGCAACTGCGGATTTCTTGCTATGTAAAGTGATGGCTTCGTTATCGCCAATCTCTTTTCCTTTATAACCAGCAGCCTCAATCTGTTTGATGATCTCCTTGCCAGTGATTTCAGCAGGAGCTAGAACATGTGCAGTTTCTGCTGCGAAATTAACGGTGGCAGATACACCTGCCATCGAATTCAAAGAGCGCTCTACTGAATTAACGCAGGCATTACAGGTCATCCCGGTTACTTTGAAAGTACGAGGTTCCAAAGCCGCCTGCAATTTATCCGTCTTCTCTGCCATCTAAACTTCTAACCTTTAACTAACTATTCAATCTTTGAACCACGGTATTTTTCAAAACTCCATTGGTGGACAACCCGCTCTTACCAAATGGGCCGTCAATTCCCGATAAATCTGAGAAAGAGCCACCAGCTTCGCGCAAAACAATATCTAGCGGTGCCATATCCCAGAGCGCTAGCGTGGGTTCGATTGCGATATCCATGACACCTTCAGCGACCAACATATGTGACCAGAAGTCACCAACTGCGCGAGTACGCCAAGCTTCATTAACAATGGATTGAAAACCGGTTAGGCGATCGCCAAATCCCAAATAATCTGAGTAACCAACATGTGCATTCTTGATTTCATTAACTTTTGAGACTGAAATCTTGCGAGGTTCGCCTTTATTTAAATCATGTATTGAATCAAAGGTGGTGTAAGCACCGCCGCCCTTAGTTGCAAACCAAGTTCGCGATAAAGCAGGGGATGAAACTAGACCCACCACCACTTCAGGTGACTCATTAACTTCAACTAGCGCAATCAGAGTTGACCAGACTGGTAACCCTCTTAAGAATGATTTTGTGCCATCGATTGGATCAATAACCCAATAACGCTTCTTGCCAGTGATATCAGAACCAAACTCCTCACCCAAAATTCCGTCATTAGGTCGCTCAATTTCAAGTAGCTCTCTAATTGCTTTTTCAGTTGCTTTATCAGCATCAGTAACCGGAGAGGCATCTGGCTTGGTTTCAATAATCAAATCTTGCGCCAGGAATCTGGCCATTGAAATTTGGTCGGCTTGTTTTCCGATTCGGCGAATTAATTCAAGATCTGATTGGTATTTATCGCTTGCCAAGTTGGCCATTTGCTTATTCTAGCCCTGCTGAAAGCAGTGCTCTTAAACTACTTACGCGCGCTGCACGTTCTGGAATCTCAACTCCATTCGGTGCCATCCAAATATTAAGCGCGCAATCCTCTTCATTGTGTGAGCAATTCGTCATGCAGGAGTTTGTGATCTCTAATAGATCATCGAATGCCGCAACAATCTTTGAAGGATCAAGATGCGAAAGTCCAAAGGCGCGAACACCTGGCGTATCTATTAGCCAACTATTCGCAACTGCATTTTGATTGTGAAGGTCTTTTAGTGGAACAGCATATGCAGATGAAGAGGTATGTCGACCGCGGCCAGTCACGTCATTAACATCGCCAATCTGGCGATCGGCTTTAGTCAATTGGTTTAGTAGCGTGGATTTCCCAACACCGGAATGGCCAACCATCACCGAGACTTTGCCATTTAATGCGGCATGTAATTGATTTAGCTCTCCACCTTTGTGCACCGCAAAACATTTAACACCGATTGATTCGTAGTCTTTTATGAACTCTGGCGGACTAGCCAAGTCACATTTGGTAAAGACAATCATCGGTTCGATATCTTCGGTAAAAGCGCTTACCAAGAAGCGATCGATCAAACCTCGTCTTGGTTCTGGGTTTGCCGTGGCCACCACAATTACCAATTGATCAATATTGGCAGCGATAGTTCTCTCAAATTGTGCTGCATCATCAACAGTGCGCACCAAAACCGAACGCCGTTCGTCGATGCTCACAATGCGTGCAAGTGATCCATCGCTACCACTGGTATCACCGACCAATTTCACGTGATCACCGACTGCGACTGATTTTGGCCCAAGTTCGCGTGCCTTCATCGCCGTTACTTCGGTGCCATCTGGCAACACACAAGTGGTTCGACCTCGATCAACTGTAATTACAAAAGCATTTATTGCATCATCATGGCTTGGGCGATCTTTGGTTCTAGGTTTGGTGCGACGACTAGGGCGGATACGTGCATCCGATTCGTCATATTCGCGTCTAGCCATATTTACTCGTTATTTACTCGTTAACTAAGCAGGCTATTCCAAAGCCCTGGGAAATCAGTGATGGTCTTACGAGTGGTCGCAATGTTTTCAACTTCTATTCCCTTAACTACTAATCCAATAGTCGCACCAGCAGTTGCCAGGCGATGGTCATCATAAGTATGGAATATTCCTGGCTGTAGAGGTTTGGGAATTATCTTTAGCGCGGCAGGTTCTTCAATTACATCTGAGCCTAGGCCATTTAATTCCGCTCGAAGTGCGGCCAAGCGATCAGTCTCATGAAGTCGCAGATGGCCGATTCCGCTTAAATATGAGGGCGAGTCAGCAAGTGCGCAGAGCGCTGCAATCGCTGGCGTTAATTCGCCTACTTCATGTAGATCGATTTCAATGCCCTTGATTGTTTCACCACCAGTAATTCTTAAATCATTTCCGACAAATTCAACTTTTGCACCCATCTTTGTGAAGATTGCTCGTAATTGATCGCCAGGTTGAGTAGTCACCTTAGGCCAATCTTTGATTGTCACTGAGCCACCACAGACCATTGCAATTGACATAAAAGGAGCAGCATTAGATAGATCTGGCTCAATAACTAAATCTTGTGCCTGCAATTTTCCAGGCGCTACTTTCCAAATATTTTTATCTTTATCTACCTCTACCACTGCGCCAAAGTCACGGAGCATCTGGACGGTCATTTCAATATGTGGCATTGAGGGAAGCGCGCCACCCACATGCTTAACCGTGATGCCAAGTTCCATGCTCGGTGCAATCAACAAGAGCGCAGATAGAAATTGGGAGGAGGCGCTGGCATCGATTTCGATTTCACCACCACGAATCTTTCCGCCATTTTGATTCTCTAAAGTAAGTGGCAAGGCATAGCGGCCACCATGTTCGATTGAAATGCCTAACTCTTCTAGCGCTTTGATTACTGGGCCAAGTGGCCTTTCATGTGATCTGGCATCGCCATCAAAGGAGATCGCACCATCTGCAAGCGCTGCAAGCGGCGGCAGGAAGCGCATTACGGTGCCGGCATTACCAACATCAATCTTTGCAGGTCCTTTTAGCGCGCCACCAGTTACTTCGAAAACTAATTCTTGGTTTGTATTTTCTTGGCCACCATCTTCAATAACATTTTCTGTAACTTCATTAATCTTAATCCCAAGCGCTCTAAGTCCAGCGACCATCAATTCGGAGTCTCGCGAAACTAATGGTTTACGAAGTTTTGAAGTGCCAACTGCTTGAGCTGCCAGAATCAAAGCGCGATTAGTGACGGATTTAGAACCTGGAATAGTTACCTGCGCATCGACCGGATTTTTTCCACGAAAAGGCGCTAGCCATAGTGTCGAATTCGCAGCAGCCATATGCACAATTCTATCGCGAAGCATCACTAGTAGAATTCCAATTATGTGCGGACGATATGCGCAAACTCAAGAGATGCGCGATTTGATTGAAGAATTTGCAGTAACTGGCAAATTTCCAGAGCATGCACTTCCAGCAAGTTGGAATATCGCGCCCACCAAAGAGATCTACATAGTTCGTAACGATGCCAACAACAACCGCGAATTAGCAACTGCATCTTGGGGAATGATCGGTGCCTGGTTGAAAGATGAAAGCGAAGCTAGAGCATCACAATCGCGTGCCATCAATGCCAGATCAGAATCGATATTTGAAAAACCTACCTTTAGAGATTCATTCAAATCACGGCGTTGTTTGATTCCAGCTGATGGGTATTACGAATGGGCAACTGAATTAGGCCGATACAAGACCAAGCAACCTTTTTTTATTAGTAGCAATGACGGACATTCATTGTCAATTGCCGGAATTTGGAACTCTTGGCGTGCGCCGTCAGGAGAGATTATTGAAAGCGCATCCATTATTACTCGTGAAGCAGTTGGCGAACTCTCTAAGATCCATCATCGCATGCCAGTGATGATGCCACGTGATCGTTGGAATAGTTGGTTAGATATAAGAGAACATTCAACGCATGAACTTATCGATCTGATGCAAAGCGATAAACCAGATGCAAATTTGCATCCGGTTCCGGTAAGCGATGCAGTCAATAAAGTGGCCAATGACGGACCAGAGTTGGTAATCCCGATATCGGTTTCGGAGCCTGAGACGCTCTTTTGAATTGGCTTGTACAGGAATAATTCAACGCGACCTCGGGTTGAAAGAGGCGATGGTCACAGATAAGGGCAACCCCAACGAGTTAGAGCTTAAGCGCTCTAGGCAGAAGGCTGCAAAAGGCGTTCTTGAAGCCTTGCCAGTACTCTTATCTCAAATGGCATCCAAAGAATTAGTCAAAGAGAGCGCATCAGATCGCAATGCGCGATTCGAACGCGATGCTATGCAATTTGCAGATCAACTTTATGCAGCTGCGCTTCGATATACCAAGAATCCTGAAGATGCCAAAGATTTAGTACAAGACACTTATTTAAAAGCCTTTGCATCTTTTCACCAATTCGAAGAGGGCACCAATCTAAAAGCTTGGTTATATCGAGTTTTAACCACAACCTTTATCAATAATTACCGTAAAGCACAGCGCCAACCACAACTGACTGCAGATGCTGAAGTCGAAGATTGGCAGCTATATAAGTCAGCATCACATACACCCGACCAAGGTAAGTCTGCCGAGATCACAGCACTTGAGAACTTGCCAGATTCAGATATCAAACGTGCGCTGCAAGAGATTCCAGAAGAGTTTCGCATGGCAGTTTATTTGGCAGATGTCGAAGGTTTTTCATATAAAGAGATCGCTGAGATCGTTGGAGTTCCAGCAGGAACGGTGATGTCACGTCTGCACCGCGGCCGCAAGCAACTTCGCGAGAAGTTAACCGATTACGCCCGCGAGTTAGGTTATGTAAAGGGTGGTGAATCATGAGCCACGAGCTACCTTGCGACCAAGTCAAGCATGCACTCTTGTTATTGGCTGATGGTCCACAATTCTTCGAAGAGAACAATCTTGATCCCACTTCGGTTGATCGCCATCTGGAACATTGCACGACCTGCAAACTTGAAGTTGAGACCGAAAAGATCGCCCACGAGTTCATGCGAACTTTGTTACAGCGCAGCTGCTGCGAGAAGGCCCCAGAGTCTTTGATCGAATCCATTCATCAGCAGATTCAGCAAGCGATTTGGCAGCAGAATTCACCGCAGGTAGTTACAGAATTCCGAATGAGCCAAGTTTCGATCGAAATCGATGAATTTGGCCAGGTCGTACAACGAGAAATTCACATTGAATCGACCCAAGAATTCCACGATCCAGAGAAAAGTTAAGTTATAAATAGGGCGTGAGCACCGCCCAAGTTAACGAAAACCCCAACGGTTTTGTTGGCGCGCTCGGATTTTCTAGCATGACGGTACGTCCAGGTGATACTGCAGCCGCAAATGGCATTGGCGATTTAACGGTGGTAAATAACTCGGTTTTGGTTTCGCTAATGGAATCAGCTGCCATCGCTGCAATCAACGAATTCTTCGAAACCGGTATCTCTACCATTTCTACATCCATGAATTTGAGTTTTATAACTAGCGCTGCAATTGGCGCGGAACTTCAAGCAAGCGCACAGTGCATTGCACAGAATGGAAATGATTTAGATTTCAATATCGAAATCTACGAAGGCGAACGCTTAGTAGCGCAGTCAACTCAGCGAGGTCAGATTGTCGATCGCGTAACTTTCTTAGCTCGAACTGCAGCACAGAGTTTGTTCGAAGCCAAATAAAAAGACTCCGTTCACTTTCTACGGAGCCTTTTAAATCGTTTCGGTTCTACTTCTTGGTGGCCCAGAAGATCTCTGCGATTTCGTCGATCTTTGCGATTAACTTATCGGCAACTGCTACATCTACGGTTCCCTTGGTACCAGCAGCACCAGCAAGCTTGGTTGCTTCATTGAATAGGGAGTGAAGCTGAGGATAGGCCTCAAAATGATTCGGCTTGAAATAATCAGTCCATAGAACCCATAGGTGTTCTTTGACCATATTTGAGCGAGCTTCCTTGATGGAAACTGCACGAGCTTTGAAATCTGAATCAGAGGACGCTGCATACTTTTCCATGCATGCCTTAACTGACTGAGCTTCAATCTTTGCTTGTGCTGGGTCGTAAACACCACAAGGTAGATCGCAATGTGCGTGAACTGTAAGCATTTTTACCTCACTTCGTAACTTCATGATTGGCAACGATAAGTGCAAGACTACCGGCCGTGAGGATCTTTGGCGCGCTGGGGTTTAGCTGGCCATACCGCTTGGTAAAGGTTTCTGGAAACTCCATGGAGCCAACCTTTAATGATGGTGATGTGTTGGTAGTTAAGTGGTTTTCTAAAGTTGAACCAGAAATCCCGCTGGGTTCCAATGTAGTAATTGAGAGAGATGAAATGCCCGGGGTATTTCTCATCAAGAGAATTCAAAAGTCACACAGTGGGCTGTACTGGGTAGAGGGTGATAACAAAAACCCAGAAACGCAGAAATTGATGAATGACTCACGAAAATGGGGATACATCTCAGCCCATGAAGTGAAAGCCAAAGTTCAGTTTCGAATCAGAAAAAGCTAACGCGCAAAAACCTCTGCAATAAGAGCTTTTTGCTCCGCTTCGTGGACATAAATGCTTCCAGTGGCTGGACTTGCAGCAGCTTTTCTTGAGATTCGACGGAGCGCACGACCATTTAAGTGTTCTGCAAGGTTTGCAGAAACAAATGGCCATGGACCTTGGTTAGCTGGTTCATCTTGCACCCAGACAACTTCCGCATTTGGATATTTGTTTAGCTCTGCTGTTATTTGAGCAATTGGAAGTGGATAGAGCTGTTCAACACGAGCAATTGCTGTGTTGTTGTCGCCAAGTTTGGCTCGCTCTGCAACTAACTCCCAATAGATCTTGCCGCTGCAAAGGATCAAACGAGTTGCGTTTGAAACACTGTCATCGCCAATCAGAGGACGGAAATTGCCCGAGGTAATCTCAGAGAGTTTTGAAGCGGCAGCTTTAAGGCGCAACATTGATTTTGGTTCAAAAACAATTAATGGGCGTCGTGCTGGATTCTTCATGTGCCAACGAAGTAGGTGGAAATATGAAGCCGGCGAAGATGGTTGAGCAACTGTCATATTGTTTTCAGCACAAAGAGTCAGGAATCTTTCGATGCGACCTGATGAGTGATCTGGACCCTGTCCTTCATAGCCATGTGGAAGAAGCAGAACTACAGATGAACGCTCGCCCCACTTTTGCAATGAGGATGAGATGAACTCATCGATAATCGTTTGGGCGCCATTGGCAAAGTCGCCAAACTGGGCCTCCCACAGAACCAATGCATTTTCGCGCTCTACAGAGTATCCGTACTCAAATCCCATGGCTGCGTACTCTGAGAGTAGCGAGTCGACAACAAAGAACTGATTTTCATTGTCGAGCAGACCGCGGAGTGGAATCCATTCACTTCCATCTTCATGATCGCGAATGACCGCATGACGATTTGAGAATGTTCCGCGACCAACATCTTGGCCCGCAATTCGTACTGGATGTCCCTCCAGAAGCAATGAACCGAAGGCCAGCATTTCGCCGCCAGACCAATCGATGGTTCCATCATCGAGCATTGTGACTCGACGTTGAAGTTGTGGTGTTAGCTTCGGATGAACTTTGAAGTTTTCTGGAACCGCTACCTGAGTTGCAGCAATTCTGCGCGCGACATCCTCGGTAATTGCTGTGTTCGTAGTCAACGGATCCAAAGTTTCTAACTTATTGAATTGAGGCTGTTCAGGAAGTTTGTCATGAACTGTGTTAAAGATTGCCTCAAGTTGAGCTTGGAATTCCCGAGCAATTTGATCGGATTCCTCTTGTGTTATGTCACCGCGTCCAACTAACGCCTCTGCATAAAGAACTCGGGTGGTGCGCTTGGCATCAATCAACTTGTACATGCGTGGCTGGGT
>JACCDJ010654652.1_pt1 | contig 12839 bp, 15 predicted proteins | sample 7444481 | NCBI WGS metagenome assembly JACCDJ01 (sample SAMN15323435, study PRJNA562643) | freshwater metagenome | isolation source: river surface water | place: USA:Blue River Watershed | collected 2017-08-15 | reverse complement strand
GCGGCTGGAGCAGCGCCTGCAGGAGCGGGGCTTGCGCCTGGAGCGGATTGGGCATTAGCCAGTAGCGGTGCCACGGCAGATGCTGCACCAAAAGCGGCTGCTGATACAAAGAATCGACGTCGATCAGACTGAGGACCAATTTTGAGAGCCTCATCAATTAATTTCATTTCCTGCTGTCGCTGTTTTTTCTCAGACATATTTGCCCCTTTAGAGAAGTTGCGGAATGGCTACTGTCAATTTTTTAATACTTTGATAGTTATAAAAGTATTAGTACTTTTACTAAGTACTATTTTTGTACTAATTCCTTGCCAGGGAATATTCATATACATGCATAAACTAAGCAGGAGCAAGGTCTTAGTGGGATAATGTACGCTGAAGGAAAAATGAATGAATAACACTGAAGCAATCAATGCTTTTCTAGCCCTGGGACAAGAAACCCGCTTAAACACCTTTCGTCTTATTGTGCAGCGCGGAAATGTTGGGCTTACACCCACAGAAATTTCTGAAAAATTAGGTATTCCACAAGGAACACTAAGTTTTCATCTCAAAGAATTAATGCTAGCTAATTTAATTGAGGTTGAACGCCAAGGTAGAAAATTAATTTATCGACCGGTTGCAGATCGAATTAATGAGTTGGCAAATTTTCTATTGGATAACTGCTGCGGTGGTAAGCCTTGCACCACATCTAAACTGAGAAAGAAAGCTTCTTGTTAGTGAATGTCGGTTTTCCCGACAAACGCCTGTGCACGCCAAGATCTCCACACGAGACCCCAGGTGAACCCACGAAATTACTGCCAAAGTGGACAACTCTGACCTACCCACTGTAAGCCATTGTTACTTATTGTCTCGCTAGATTTTTCAGCCCTTCTAAGCCGTAGGTCGCAGGTTCGACTCCTGCTGGGCAGGCCAGATTATGGCAGTTTCTTACGGATCCCAAAAGAAAGTTTTGACTAAACCTGGGACCAATAAAGGTTGATTGGATTGTCGATTAATATCTTCTTAGTAAGTTCTTGGTTATTAACAAGGTTAACGAAATCCTCAAACTGTTTTTCGTAGCGTACAGAGGATTCATATCCGGTATGTGGCCAGTCGCTTCCCCACAGAAGTTTTGATGGCCCAATCTTTTCTAACCAGTATTGAACTACCGCATGGTGATTAATAGTGCTGGTTCGGTAGGGGGCACTCAGCTTTACCCAAATCTGTCCAAGGTGTTTATCGATACCCTGAGCGTTTTTTTGGAATTCATCCGTTGTTTTGGGTCTTCCAAAATGATCGATGACGATTTGTATTCCGACAGGAATTTGCAGGAGAAGATCATTTAAAAGACCGTCATTGTGATGAATCTCAACGTGCATGCCTACGTCTTTCAAATGATTCAATAAATTAATGTACTTTTCTAAGGCATCGTGTGGGCTTTGATCTTCATAAAGATTAAGCCGAATTCCCATGATTCCTTGTTTTTTTAAGTCTTTTAATTCTTTTTGCGTAGTGTGGGGCTCGACCACCCCGACACCTCGCAGTTCTTTTGGATATTGCTGAATTGTGCTTAGCATTCGGTTGTTATCAATACCCAGAAAACTGGGTTGAACCAGCACGCCTTTGGAAATACCCATGGGCTTTGCAAGGGCAAACCACTGAGTAATTGATGCGTCGTAGTCAATCACATAGCGCGCAGTGGGCTGTGGATCGTCTTTATTAAAAATATGAAAATGGCTATCGACAAACATGGTAATCATGCTACCATAGCTCATCTAGATGAGTAAATGAGTTGATCTGACCCGTATGTCCAAAAATCCCCTTGGTTATCAAAATCTTGCGGCTACCTTCCGAGCACGGGTGGTTTCTGGGGAATGGCGGATTGGACAGGCGATTCCATCAGAGGCAAGTCTTGCAAAAGAGTTTGGTGTTGCACTGGGTACCATTCGTCAAGCCATTGCCGAACTGGCAGAAGACGGGGTGTTGATCAAACGCCATGGCAAAAGTACTGCCGTGAGCAGTGGGTTAAATGGCCAGTCGATGCTCCGTTTTTTTCGATACCAGCTTGAGGGGCAAAAGCAGATATTGCCACAGGCAAAAGTTTTAGAGTGCAAACAAGTTAAACCCGATAAAGAGATTCTTAAATCAACTGGCTGGAAATCGAAAGCACTATTAAGAATCCAGCGTACACGGCTCATTCACGGTCAGCCGCTGTTATATGAGCTCATTTATTTACCACTTCCGCAATTTAAAAAACTAGCTCGATTGAAGACCAATGAGTTTGATGATTTGTTTTATCCCATGTATGCCAAAGTTTGTGAGATTGCAGTGATTAAAGCAAAGGATCAGGTCAGCTTTGAGCTCATGAAAAAAACGGATGCAAAGGTGTTGGGAATGAAAGAAGGGCATCCAGGCGTTCGGGTTACACGCATTGCATACGATTTAACGGGAGAACCTGTGGAATACCGTAGTTCAATCGGCGATGCAATGGCATTTCGTTATTTTGCAGAAGTTCACTAAGGAGACAATATGAAAAATTTATTAAAAGCCTGCTTACTGGGTTTACTAGTCTTGAGCAGTTTCGTTCATGCGCAACAATGGCCAAATCGTCCTATTGCGCTAATCGTTAGCTACCCTCCGGGCGGAACCGCTGATTTGATGGCCAGAACCATTGCTCCACCACTAGGAAAAATATTAGGAACCTCGGTAGTGGTTGAAAATAAAGCTGGAGCCAGTGGACAAATTGCTGCAGCCTTTGTAGCTAAAGCAAATGCCGATGGCTACACTATCATGCTCGACGCTTCTTCTTATTCGGTAAATCCGTCGTTGTATCCCAAGCTACCGTATGACCCCAATAAGGAATTTAAGACCTTGGCTGTATTGGCTCTTTATCCCAATGTGCTCTTGGTCAACCCCTCATTTCCAGCTAAGTCGGTAAAAGACTTAATTACGATGGCAAAAGCAAAGCCTAATAGCATCGCATTTGCATCTTCAGGCAAAGGCTCTGCCCAACATCTAGCTGGCGCTTTATTTGAAGTTCAGGCTGGAGTTGAAATGCAACATATTCCTTATAAAGGCGGTGGCCCAGCCTTGAATGATGTGATTGGTGGGCAAGTCCCCGTCTTTTTTGGAAGCGTTGCCTCAACTAAGCAGCATGTTGATTCTGGGAAATTAACTGCCTTGGCAGTTACTGGAAAGAAAAGAGCCTCTTCGATGCCTAATGTTCCCACCATGGCAGAAGCAGGGGTGCCAAGCTATGAGGTTTACGAATGGAATGCAATTTTTGCTCCAGCTGCTACCCCAGCCCCCATCGTACAAAGGTTATCGGATGCGATCGCAAAAGTCATGCAATCACCTGAAGTCAGGGAAAAAGTTGCAGGACTAGGTGGTGAGGTATTTCAGGGCAATTCAGAAGCTGCGGATAAATTTATAAAAGCACAAATGGCCGAATGGGCTAAGTTGGTTAAAAGTGGAAAGATAGCGGTTGACTAACTGAGATGTGGTTATGAAGATTGGGATAATTACGCAGAAGAGGGGGGTAGAAATCGATGTCGGTTTTCCCGACAAACACCTGTGGATGCCATGACCTCCACACGATACCCCAGGTCAACCCACGAAATCACTGCCAAAGTGAACACAACTAACCAGGGCGCTGTAGACCATTGTTGAGCATTGTCTTTGCAGATTTTTCAGCCCTTCTAAGGCGTAGGTCGCACGTTCGAATCGTGCTGGGCAGGCCAAATTCCACCATATTTTTACTGCATTTGATTGCGCCGATTATGTTCGGCAAGGTGTTAAGTCTGTTGATCGTATCTACACCTTGTTCGACGGCGATCGATCCTGTTGACTATGGGCGACTCATGGTGATTTGTCGGGAAAACCGACATTCATTTGGTCCAGTTTCTATTTATTATTGTTTTAGCAAATTTTTCAGGACCAAAGCCAGATATTTGCATTTTTTGACGATCATCTTTTAATAACTTAATCAATCTTGAGATTTCTTTGTGATTTATATGTGAGTACGTAAAAGTTTCGCTATGTGATATCAGCGCTTTATTAATTTGCATAGCAAAAGATTTTGAGACATCAAAAATAGGCTGAATTTTTTTCCAACTTAAAAAAAGTATTTTTTTATGAGAAAGAGGGAAAATTACTTGGCATGTCTTATTTGCAAGACCAAATCCACCATAAATAGGGTGGATTGTTGTTCTATCAACGTCGTAAATTAAAGGGTTGTCCGTTGTTACAAAATAACCATTAGTTAAGCGACCGATCGACCATTCCATTTGGAGTAGAATTTCTGCGAAGGGATTAACGCTATTTAATGTAGATAATGTTTGTTCTTGAGGTATAGAGATTGCAAATTGCGACATATCCCCTAGCTCATTTTTGATTTCATTTTTTTCTAACTCAGTTAAGTTTTTTCCAGTATCTTTTTCGTACGATTTCATATATGCCTCAAATCCCTCTTTATGGGTTGTTCTAGCATATGCATTGATCTGTAAAAATTGACTATAACCTTCAGCGTATATTCTTCTGGCTGCTGGTGAGCGAAATTTCATTAAAGCAAGAAAAATAGAAAATTGTGACTTTTCTTCGGAAGATAGATTTATATCCTCATTTACAAGTTTTTGATATATCGGAGAGGATCTCCCTTCAATTTTGGAAAGGTTATCTTCGATAGAGTTGTCAATTTTCCCATCCTCCTGTCTGATCCCGTAATAATATTTTGAAAATCCCGTTTCTTTTGGAGTTGATGAAAATGATTTGAGCGAAATTTTTGAGTATGTCCAGATGTGCCCGGGCGGCTGTGAGCCAATAAAATAATTTAAATGTAGCTGAGGTACAAAATGGTGGGCTTTTTTTGTTGAGGTAGGGTGGTCTGACATATTTGGAAATAGCTTAAATCAATTTACAAAAAATAGTAATATCTATCTATATAACAATTAGGTGCAGTTATGCCACTACTAAAATTCTGGAAGTCTGAGCGTGATGAGGTTCTAAAAATGAACCTCGAAACTATAGTCAAAATGGCGGGAGATGGCCATTTAAAGGATGGTAGCGAGACTTCTATTGAATTTAGACATTTTTTATCTGAGGTTGAGGGTGAAAAACTAGCTGAATATGCGACTTACTGTATTGAAAATGCTTTTACTAATAGCGGTCAGATCTTACAAGACGTAATTAATGAGATAGGACGTAGATTAGGTTTTAAAGCTGAGAATGGTCGTTATCAAGGTGTTAGAAATGACATAGGATTTGATGGCATATGGAATGCTGAGGGTTTTGACTTGGTAATTGAGGTTAAGACTACAGATGCTTACACAATCAAACTTGATGTAATAGCAGCATATAGAGACAAATTGGTTGAGGCTGGTCGAGTTAGAAAAGACTCTCCAATATTGCTCGTGATTGGTAGGAATGACACCCAATCGCTAGAGGCGCAGGTTCGAGGTTCTAAACACGCTTGGTCTATGAGGATTATTGGTGTTGATGCCCTTATTAAGCTAATGGAAGTGAATCTAACTACTTCTAGTGAAGAGGTTACAGAGAAGATTCATACAATTCTTCAGCCAATTGAGTACACCAGAATAGATAAAATTGTTGATGTCATATTTACTGCTGCTGAAGATAAGCAAAATGAGGTAGATGAGTTAGAAGAGGGTGAGCTTGTTGAGAAAAGTGAATCTCAATCTCAAGACAGAACGCCCAATGAAATTCTCCAAGAGAGAAAAGATAACTTAATTAGGAAACTTAGCGATCTAAAGAACTGCCAGTTGGTTAAGAGGAAACATTCTTTATACGCTGATCAGGCAGATACAACACATGCCGTTATAGCTATATCTAAACAATACCAAAGAGCTGAAACTTTTTATTGGTATGCCTATCACAACGATCCACAAAGAAAATTCTTGGGAGAGGCTAAAGAAGGTTTTATGGTCTTTGGTATGACTGATACAGACTATGGATTTGCCATCCCATATTCTCTACTGGAGCAGCACTGGGATGATCTTTACTCGACGACTAAGAAAAACGGTAAAGAATATAAGCATATATTCATTTATAAGACTGCTAGTGGTTATTCATTAAGAGTCGGCAAGGTTGGCACTGAAATAGGTCTTAGTCAGTACAAAATCTAACCTAAAGGTTCTCTAATGCCAACTTGGTTACAAATAGTCTTAGGTGTTTCTGCCCCAGCAATTGCTTGTTTTGGTGCGTACATTAGTTTTAAGCAATGGCAATTAGGCCAATACAAACTAAAGCATGATTTATTTGAAAAGCGTTGGTTGATCTATGCATCTGCTCACGATGCCATAGCACTTTTTTTGAATGGCACAGAAGAAGAAAAGCTTAAGCAATTTAAAAATCTAAAGGTGAAGATTGTTGGTGCAAAATTTTTATTTCCGCCTGATGTTTGTACTTATTTAAATGATATTTCTAATCAAATTTATGAGATTAGAACTTTGGAACATAACATTCGGATTGGTGTGGAAAAGAGAGAGGATATTATTCAAGCACATAAGAAATCTTATGAATGGCTTGAAGATCAGCTTGAAGTTTTGTCTAACAAAATGAAGCCTTATTTGGATTTAACCATTTAATACTGATTTATCGTGTCTCCCGACATTTTCAGGTCGCCCAAATCGTAATCTGAAGCTAAGCTGTATGTGACTTAATTGCTTACTTACAACTATGCGTAATCTTCAATTCCTTTTTGATAAAACTAAAACACAAGAAACTAAAAGCGTTTTCTTATTAGATGGTTTATTAACCTTATTTAAAAGAACTAATAGTGATCATTGGCAGGTTAGGTTCAAATTAACCAATGGATCATGGCATTCAGCTAGTACCTATAGTGATCAAATAGCTGAAGCATCTACTAGAGCTATATCCATCTATGAGACAGTCAAAGTAAAGATAGCCAATGACTTATCAGTGGTCAAAAAGAGATTTAAAGCTATAGCTTTGGATGAAATCGAGTCTCTTAAACGACTAAAAAACATTAGCAATCAAACAAGACGTGACTATATCTACATACTCACCAACTATCTAATACCGTTCTTTGGCAAATATCAGATAGATGAGATAACCCATGAAATTATTGGTGACTTTGCCGGTTGGCGAATAAGCAAGATGGGGCGAGTTCCTGCTAAAGATACTCAGAGATATCACTCAACAACCTATAACCGAATAATAAAACGTGCAAAAGCTAATGGATTTATTAACCCATATAAGGATGTTCCACATTTACCTATAGAAGGTGCATCAACTAAGCCAAGAGCGGCATTTACCAGGCAGGAAATAGAGCAGTTATTGAGATTCATGGATTACTGGGATCAGTACAAGAGATATGGCAGAACAGAGCGTAGCCGACAGATGCAAATTCTGTGTAGATGCTACGTGGAGTTCTTGTTATATACGGGGATTAGGCAGGGAACAGAGTCAATGCCTGTGAGATGGAAAGACCTTCAGTGGCACATTATTAAAGGTAAAAAGTATTTACGTATTTGGGTTAGCGGTAAGACGGGGCCTAGGTACTTAATAGCTCGAGATCAATTATTACCTAGCTTGGAGAGGTTAATAAAGTGGCAAAACTTGCCTTATAAAAATCTTAACCAAGTTATCGATGCCAATTTAGATAAATTAGTTTTTGTCATGCCGTCGGGTGATCAACCTCATGGGATGGATGGAGTATTTCAAAGATTAATGAAGGACAGTGAACTATGGACAGATCATGCAGGGCAAAAGAGAACCCTGTATAGCCTAAGGCACACCTACGCCACATTTGCCTTAGCTGACGGTGTAGATATACACACCGTGGCTAAGCAAATGGGTACTTCAGTGTTAATGCTGGAAAAGCATTATTCAAAGCTGACTCCTATGTTGAGTGCCGAGAAGTTAGCTTAGGAATTTAAGAAATTTTTTGGATTGATTCAACTTCAAAGCCGCCACCTCGATCTTCAGATCCCTCATGCTTCCATTCAGTTGGAATGTCATACTCTTCATCAATTACTAATTGTTTTAAGTAATCTTCAATATCTTCATCAGCTTCATATTCACCATTATCAATTTCAAATACTCTAGAGTAATAAGTTCTGTCCAGAAAGCTACCAGTTACCTTGTATTTAATATTTGACATTTTTATGATCATCCATAGTTAAGTTATTTTTATATTTTTCGTACATATCAAGACAAATTTTTAAATATGAGATATTGATGATGCACGGTTCTCTCTCAGGATATGATGTGATCTCGTTATAGGCTATTTGTTTTCTACAATAACTTAAGAGATCATCATCGATTAAAAGCATGTCTACTACTAATTTTGGAGACGGTATTATTTCACTGCAACCGTTTTTATCAATATCGATAATAAAATCCAAAATCCAATAAGAAATTAGATCTAATTCAGATTGAAATCTTGGATTTTTCAGATTTCTATATTCAAAACATTCAATTTTTACCGCGTCTTTAAACAACTGATAGGTTAATCTACCTACATCAGTTGTTCTTGGACTATGATCCAAGATAATATATCTACAATGACTTTGAATAGAATATAAAGCGTCAACAGTTCCCATGTCAGCCTCCAAGTAGTTTGCAGGATTTGATAGGGATTGTTTTGGAAAACAATTCTTTTTTAATGCAATTTTGTTGAAAAATTTTTCTATATTTAAAGTCAATCCAGATGACTTTGGTGGATAAATCCAAATAGCAAATATCTAATACTTGATTTATTGTGAGATTTTTTGCAGCTCGAATAGCTTCACTCTCATTTGCGGCATCAACTTCAAAGTCTCCGATACCTTCAATATACAAATCTACGATGTACTTACCCATTACATTTCTCCTTCAGCTCACATCTGAGCGTTTGCGTTATTTCAATATCAGTCAAAATTGATCGTGCAGATCCTTGGCCGGCCTCAACTATCCGGGCAATTGCTTCATCACTAGGTGGAGTCATGCCAGATGCGCAATATATATTTTTGATCTTATTGACCCAAGCATTTGTTGGTGGGGCATCCATATCCAGCAGAATTGAACGGTTAATCACACCCTTATCAACCTGGTTGAGATGATTTGTTGTTAGTACAAAAACAACATCCGGTCTATTCATGATAGCTTTTAAGCTGGCACTAGCAGCAGGTGTTAGCAAATCAACTTCATCTAGAAGTACATAGTGCAAATTAGACTGATTAAAACTAACAAAACCGGTAAAGTTCTGGATATTACTGATCATGGCAACACCATTTTGCCCCTGAGCACATGGGTACAGGTTGTAATTTGGATTGGCATAGTCAATTACTTGACTGGGTAAACCACTGTCTAAATAGTTGGTTGTTTTGCAGGTCTCAAGCCATCCTGGTAATAGCATGGCCATTGTGGTTTTTCCTGTGCCGTATGTGCCGTGAAGTAAAAGACTGCATACACCATTCCCTGGAAACTTTACCGTTCCATCCAGTACTGCTTCCAATTTTTTTCTAGTTTGTGTCATCAACACAAAATCATCCGGCTTAGCCGGTTTATTAATTACTAAAGTCACGTTGGACTCCTTAAAAAGTATCTAAATAGCCTTGAACTCAGCGAGTAGTATTTTTATGCTGCTACAGCTACATCAACAGCTTGATCTCGAGCATTGGCATCGTTGGCAGGTTGCTGCTTAGATGCCAAAGTTTTTTGCTCTTCTGCTACGGCTGTATAGATGCTGGCCAGTGCAGCTTTTACTGCACTTTCTTTCTGGATCAGGCGACGAATATAAAAGTCGCCACTTGGTTCAGCTGTTGCCAAAAATATCACTGCATCTCTGTATTCGGCTTTGTTAAGAAGTGCAGTGAGTTTTTCGCTTTTGACTGATGCAAGTACGTCACCCGTTAGTGCGGGTTTGGCAGCTGCCACTTTATCTACCTGAGATTTCGCTTTACCACTGTTGTTGCGTCGAATAGCTTCAATGCCACCAGCTTCAATAATCTTTGCGGGAATTTCCAAAACTCCCCAGGATTGACTTAATGCATGGCGAAGAACAATTGAATAAGCACTCGATGTTCTACGGTCTTGCATACCAAACACAGCGTTCACAATTTGCGTCATCAAGTGACTTCCAGTGATTTTGGGAGATTGAGTATCGCAATACTCTTTAAAAGCTGTTTTTAATGCAGTGGCAGCCACATCAAGACTATTCATGCTGTAGTGCAAGTTGTAGCATTTCTGCAAAATACCGTACTTGGCACGATCAGATACTGCTAGCTCGTTTTCTTGCCAGTGCTTGCGTTCGTTGATCAGGTTATTGATCACTTGGCTAATACTGAGCTTTGCTTCAAGCTTGATTTTTGTGCTGAGATCTTCGGGTTTCTCAGCTGTACCCATAATTTGTGTTGCTTCCATGTTTACTCCTATGGATTGATTTGAAAACCCACTCATTGATATGAGTGGAGCTTTTGTCGGTATTCCCGACTTATCAAGGCTATCTAGATTGTTAAAGAAGGCGACTACTCGCTGATTTATTGAATTGCACCACTCATTAATGGTTTTTTTATGTAACACCAAATAGATATACTTGTATTTGATGTAATATATTTTTATGAAAAGATTTGATTCATTAAGGCTATTTGGAAGTTCAGCAAAGCGAGTCTTGCTAGAGCCTAATATTGAGCATTTAATTTTTCACCAGTGCTTAATACTCAGTAAAAGCTATGAGATTGCACATCGAATCAGGACAAATAAAGTCAAAAAAAGTGATTCAATTCCAGAAGATATTGATTTAGTTCTTGAAATTTATGATCTAGTTGGAAATATTTATGGGCAACCATTTGAAAAGTGGTGGCTTAAAAAAGGGCATCATCTTTTTCATGACAAGAAGCCCCTAAAAAAGATAAGCTTGACTCTAGATTTGCAAAAAAATACATCCCATTTGTTGTCTAAAGTCTCTGAGACTATTCGTTTGGCAAAAGAGTCAAATAAAACATCTGGGTCTAATAAGATTACTTTTAAAGTTAATAAAATTAGGCCTGTTTCTATGTTTTATAGATTATTCCTAGTGGAGGATATATGTCATTATCTAAAAGAGGGACGCAACTTACCCTATTGGAAATTAGCTACCGAGATGAATTTTCCCTCTAACCGTGTAGTTGCGTTAAATAAAGGAATTAGAAATATTGATGAGGCTAATAAGGCTCGTGAATATCTAAGTATGTTGGTGAGTAGAAAATTAGTTGAGGCAAAGTTTTTGTCTGAAAATGCTGCTAGGGGAATTTTCCCCTCAATTAGTTCATTTTCATCAGCCTTGAATTTTGACTATACGAGCCTTGTGAAAATTGTTAATGCACAAGATCTTGTTGAAATTAAACATATGTGTGAGCAGCAATCGTCAGGCAAGCCTGTTCTTCAATGGGATTATGCGAGTGAACTTATTAAAGGGATTAATAAGCAAAGAAAGAAAAATAAAAGAATTTTAGCCAAAGCGAAAAAAATTACCGAAAGCAATAATCCAATATTCAAATTAAATTAGCTCAACAGCGTTTCTCTTCTGCTCATCATTAACGTCTATATATCTCTGGGTTACAGCAATTGATCTGTGTCCTGCCAAACTGGCAAGAATTCTGACTCCGATGCCCTTGTTTGCGAGGGAAGTGATAAAAAATTTTCTTCCTGAATGGCTGCTACCACCGGCTATGCCAATATTTCTATAGAGTGTATGGAACCAGACACACAAACCATTTGGGGTAAATGACAAGCGATTATCTGTATGAAAAAACGCCACATCATTATTGCGTACATGTCGTGTTGCTAGGTATTCAGCCAATATTTCACGTAATTTAGTGCTGACAAACACGGTTCTAGGATGTTTGCCTTTGGTCTGTGCTGCAGCAAGACGTATTTCTGCTTTGATAGTGCCGTCTGCATTCACAACATCAGCCATTTTCAAGCTGGCTATTTCGGCCACGCGAAGCCCTGCGTAAAAACTCATAGCGATTAGTGCTCGGTTTCTTTCTGCATATTTGCGTGTACTCACATAGTTCAATACTTGTTCGAGTTCTTCTTGAGTTAAGGTTTTTGCTTGTGCCATTTTGTGTCCTTGTATAAATAAAAAGTACGTTTTAAGTATGTTTTCTTATTGTCAAAAGGTCGACCGAAATCTGTCGGTTTTTCCGACAAAAAAGACCTTCCAAGAATCAATGACTTACAAGGCAGGTTAAGAAAAGTGCAATTTTCTTAACCTGTTTTTGTTACAAGTATTTATGCCTTTTAGCCATAATTCGTGGCGAAAAAGCCACGAATTAACGCTAGTACATCAAATCAGCCCTAGATAGCAAAACCATCAGTTCCAGTATTGCGAGTATTTGATCCACCAAAAACACTGTTTGTAGACGGTTTTTGAGGTGAATTTAGCTCCGAAAGGTTAGTTGCTATGAGTGCGGGGGTAGGTTTGCCCGGAACTCTAGCAATACAGGAGCGTAAGGGCAGCGTCCAAGTTTCTTGTATACCTACTTCAGTATCATCAATTTGTAATGTGATTAATGAATGCACCAAGTCCAATTGAGCAAAGCCTTTGACTGGTGTTTTGATACCACTCTCATAGCGGTAAATCCAGCTGAGTAATTGACCCTCTTCATTTTCTGGTTGATCAGCTAGTTGCTTGAGCATGTCAATGTGTACGGGTGTTTTAGCTAGATGAAACCAGGATGTGATCTGCTCAAAATCCAATAAATACTTGGCGTAGGGTGATAGGACTTCTGCAGTGCCGTTATAGATAGCTCTGCGATAAAGTCCTTTGCCATAAGTAGTACCAAACTTCTTGTTTTCCCATAAACGGATGGTGATTTCTTTCATGTTTATCTCCTTTAAATTGTGAAAGAAGTCGCGTG
>JACCDJ011275629.1_pt1 | contig 12840 bp, 15 predicted proteins | sample 7444481 | NCBI WGS metagenome assembly JACCDJ01 (sample SAMN15323435, study PRJNA562643) | freshwater metagenome | isolation source: river surface water | place: USA:Blue River Watershed | collected 2017-08-15 | reverse complement strand
TGCGGACATAGAGAGGAGCCCCATAGAGCTCGAGCGCCTTCTCAACGGTCACAATTGCGCGGTCAACACCGGCGCAATAACCACGCGGCGCAGCAATCAAAACTCTCTTAGCCATGGCTGCAGTCTATTAGCCTTGCCCCATGTTCGAAACTTCAAGTGAATCTCCCGCGCCAGTGCGCGTGGTCACGGAAGCGATAAAAGAGTATGTGGACCGCCTTGGACCAATCTGGATTGAGGGCGAGATCGCAGAGCTCAATGAACGTAGCGGGATGATGGCCTTTATGCGCCTTCGCGATACCAGCGCAGATATGAGCCTTTCGGTGATGTGCCATAAATCGGTGATCGCCGCCGTCAAGCCATTGCCAGCAAATGCGCGAGTAGTCATTTATGCAAAGCCATCTTGGTATACAAAATCAGGAACGCTCTCAATGTCAGCGAAAGAGATTCGCCAAGTGGGCGTTGGTGAATTGCTTGCTCGTCTTGAAGCTCTCAAATCGCTCCTGGCCTCCGAGGGACTTTTCTCGATAGATCGAAAAGTTTCGCTACCTGTCCTGCCAAGAAAAGTTGGGCTGATTTGCGGACGCAATACCGATGCAGAGAAAGATGTTGTTGAGAATGCGCGACGCCGCTGGCCAGCAGTTGAATTTGAGATTCGAGAAGTCACGGTGCAAGGCGCGGCAGCAGTTGTTGAAGTCTCTGCCGCTCTTCGCGAACTAGAGGCACACTCCGAAGTCGATGTCATCATCATTACTCGCGGCGGCGGATCCTTTGAAGACCTTCTCCCCTTTAGCGATGAGTCTCTTATCCGTTTAGCCGCTTCCTGTGAAACACCAATTGTGAGCGCCATTGGCCATGAGAAAGATTCACCTCTTCTTGATCTTGTCGCCGATTACCGAGCCTCCACTCCAACAGATGCTGCCAAGCGCGTGGTTCCAGATATTGCTGAAGAGGTTAGTGCGATTCAGAAACTTCGTGACCGCGCATTTCGTTCGCTTGCAGCCAAGGTTGAGAAGGAGTCCGACTTCATCGCCCAGCTTCGATCACGCCCGGTGATGAAAGACCCAGGAGCATTCCTTGCTATCTTGAGTGAAGAGCTCCGCGACCTACGTCAGCGCTCTACTAGAAGTTTCACCGCAACAGTTGACGCTGAACGAAAAGAGTTGAAGGCAATCACCGCTCACCTACGTTCACTCTCACCGCAATCAACGCTCGATCGTGGTTATTCGGTTGTCCGTAACGCCAAGGGCGATGTGATCCGTGACCCGAAGCAGGTAAAGAGTGGTGAGCTCTTGGCCATTAAAGTCGCCAAGGGCGAGACGAGCGCCACAGTCAACTAACTACGCGCTTTGCGGAGTAGATTTGGCTCATGGTTGAAAAGAAGGCTTCCGAGTCAAAGCTAAGTTATGAAGCAGCCCGTGATGAGCTCGCTGAAATCGTTGAATCCCTCGAAGATGGCAGCGCCTCATTAGAGGAGTCGCTCAAGCTCTGGGAGCGCGGTGAAGAGTTGGCGAAGATCTGCCAAGAGTGGCTCGATGGCGCTAAGGCGAAGTTAGCTTCGGCAAAGAAGGAGGCGCAGTAAGTGAGCCCTACATTCACATACTCAGATCTACTACCTCTCGGTGATGACACTACCCAGTACCGATCACTCGGAAGCGAGGGCGTATCCGTTGTAAAGCTCGGTGATAAAGAGTTTCTCCAAGTCGAACCTTCGGCGATTGCAAAGCTGACGGAGACTGCTATTCACGATATCAATCACTACCTTCGCCCAGATCACCTCCAGCAGCTGGCAAATATCTTGAAGGATCCAGAGAGCTCGGCAAACGATCGCTTCGTTGCTCTCGACCTCTTGAAGAATGCCAATATTGCAGCAGGTGGAGTTCTACCGATGTGCCAAGACACAGGCACAGCGTTGGTGATGGGCAAGAAAGGTCAATATGTTTTAACGACTTCGAAAGATGAGGTCGCAGTTGCCCAAGGTGTTTATGACGCCTATACAAAACTTAACTTGCGTTATTCGCAGATGGCGCCAGTAACAACCTGGGAAGAGAAGAACACCGGTAACAATTTGCCGGCGCAGATCGAGATCTACGCCGATAGCGAGCATCAAGATGAGTACAACTTCCTCTTTATCGCCAAAGGCGGCGGTAGCGCTAATAAATCTTTTCTCTATCAGGAGACCAAAGCGGTCCTCAATCCAGCATCATTTATCAATTGGCTCGACGATAAGTTGCGTTCGCTCGGCACTGCAGCGTGTCCGCCTTATCACTTGGCGATTGTCATCGGCGGAACTAGCGCCGAGCACACGGTAAAGACAGCGAAACTTGCCTCGACTCACTACCTTGATAACTTGCCAACCTCTGGCGACGCCGCGACCGGCCACGGCTTCCGCGATCTCGAACTTGAGCAGCAGGTCCTTGAACTGACTCGCACCCTAGGTATCGGCGCACAGTTCGGTGGCAAGTACTTCTGCCACGATGTCCGAGTAGTGCGACTTCCTCGCCACGGTGCATCGCTACCGATCGCAATTGCAGTCTCATGTTCTGCCGATCGCCAAGCAAAGGCGAAGATCACCAAGGATGGCATCTTCCTCGAGCAGCTCGAGACCGATCCAGTGCACTTCATGCCGGAGACCACCGATTCTCATCTCGACGACAATGTAGTCAAGATCGATCTCAATCAGCCGATGACTGCGATTCGCGCTGAGCTCTCAAAATATCCAGTAAAGACTCGAGTCTCTTTGACCGGAACTATCGTGGTTGCGCGAGATATCGCCCATGCCCGAATTAAGGCGATGCTCGATGAGGGTAAGCCAATGCCGGATTACCTGAAGAACCATGCCGTCTATTACGCAGGTCCTGCTAAAACTCCGACTGGATATGCCTCGGGTTCATTTGGTCCAACAACTGCCGGACGTATGGATTCGTATGTTGATTACTTCCAATCCCACGGTGGCTCGCATGTGATGTTGGCTAAGGGCAATCGCTCGAAGGCGGTGACCGATGCCTGTGCAAAGCATGGCGGTTTCTACCTCGGCTCGATCGGCGGACCAGCTGCTCGATTGGCGCAAGATTGCATTAAGAAGGTTGAGGTCCTCGACTTTGAAGATCTTGGAATGGAAGCGGTCTGGAAGATCGATGTCGTCGATTTCCCTGCATTTATTGTCGTAGACGATAAGGGAAATGATTTCTTCGCCGAGACTATGCGCCCACTGACGATCGGCAAGAAGCCTTAATTACTTTATTGGCGCTCTAATTGCCAGTAGCGGATTAGTAGTAGCGAGAGCGCTTAAACTTCGACCAGGCCTTGCATGGGGTCTCATAGCGACCTTCGATATAGCGAAGTCCCCAACGAATCTGGGTCACCGGATTGGTTCGCCAATCCTTGGCGATGACCTCCATCTTCGTTGCCGGTAGAGCCTGTGCAATTCCATGTGCGCCGGAGCGATAGTTATGTGCCTGATAGTTCCAATGGCTCTCGCGAGTCCAGAGGCGATTGAGGCAGCTGTACTGATCTGAGCCCCAACCATATTCATCTGCCATCAATCGGCGGGTGACGTACTTAGCGCCAGAGGGCTTTCGGGCGATCTCAACCTGGCGGGCGAGGTCGGCGATACTGGCCATCTCTGAGATTGGAGCGACAACCGCCTGATTGATCAACTCTTCGGAGAAGGCGGCCTCTTCAGTAATCATCAAGTTGGCGGTGGCGGCTTGCGGAAAGTTGAGTTGGGTCGAGGTTGGAAAGTCGAGGCCTTGGGCCGTTGGCTGGGCGACGGTGAGAACGGTAAAGGCAGCTACCAGCGACCAGATTGCGCGATTGCGAGCCATGCCTTACCTCCTCTTCCCTCTGTTTCCTTAACTCTTCCTTCGCCGGTCTCCCGGTTGGGAGCGGCTTTTGCTGGCCATAGAGTTGCAAGGGATGGGGCGGGTCGCAAATTTTTCCCCGCGTGAGTCGGAAATTCTCAGGATTGGGTGCGAGTGTGGATAAGTAAAAGTGCTGGTCAGATAGGGGGAAGTCCGATTTATCCGATTTGTAACTGTGAGATTAAAAGAGGGGGTATTTAGGCCGTTGGCCCCTCGAGGAGCTCGGTCACCAAGGCGGCGATCGGCGAGCGCTCGCTCCGGGTCAAGGTGATGTGGGCGAAGAGCGGGTGGCCCTTCAAGGTCTCGACAACTGCGACGACGCCATCGTGGCGACCGACCCGCAAGTTATCGCGCTGGGCGACATCGTGGGTCAAGATCACCCGCGAGTTCTGTCCGATGCGCGAGAGGACGGTGAGCAGAACTCCGCGTTCGAGCGATTGCGCCTCATCAACGATGACATATGAGTCGTGGAGCGAGCGGCCACGGATATGGGTCAGCGGTAGAACCTCGACGAGTCCGCGAGCGAGAATCTCATCGATGACATCTTGGCTGACGAGAGCGCCCAAGGTATCGAAGACCGCCTGCGCCCAGGGCGACATCTTCTCGCCCTCACTTCCGGGTAGGTAGCCGAGCTCTTGGCCGCCGACTGGATAGAGCGGACGGAAGATGACAACTTTCTTATGGAGGCGCTTCTCCATCACCGCCTCCAAACCGGCGCAGAGAGCGAGCGCTGATTTGCCGGTGCCGGCTCGACCACCGAGGGAGACGATGCCGATTGATTCATCTAATAAGAGGTCAAGTGCAATCCTCTGTTCGGCTGATCGGCCGTGAAGGCCAAAGGCGTTGCGATCGCCGCGGACCAATTGCAGCCGCTTATCGGGGGTGACTCGCGCTAGGCAGCTCCCCTTTTCGGAGTGGAGTACAACACCGGTGTGTACCGGCAAGGTGTGGGCCGATTCGTGTTCAGCAAAGTCTGAAGCGTAGAGCTCGTCGATTAATGAGTGGCCGACCGAGAGCTCCTCGATTCCGGTCCAGCCGCTACCTGAGACGAGTTCAGCGAGATACTCCTGCGCCTCGATTCCGACCGACGATGCCTTGACTCGTAGCGGAAGATCTTTGGTGACTAAGACAACCTGCTTGCCCTCGGCCATTAGATTCTTGGCAACGGTGAGAATTCGAGTGTCATTGTTGGCATCTCGCAAGAAGCTCGATGGCAGAGAGCTGGTATCTGAGTGGTTGAGCTCTACGGTAAGGATTCCGCCTTCTGGCGTGATGGTCAGCGGCTTATCGAGGCGGCCATGTTCGATACGTAGATCATCGAGCGCGCGAAGGGCGGCGCGGGCAAAGTAGCCGAGTTCGGGGTGATCGCGTTTATTCTCAAGTTCGCCGATAACAACTATCGGGACAACAACTTCATGTTCTTCAAAGCGGGTAAGTGCGCCGGGGTCTGCCAATAGGACTGATGTATCTAGAACATAGGTTGTCAGCATTTCCAAAAGGTACGCTCATTACAACGGGCGAAAAGTTCGACACGCCTTGCGATTTGTAGATGTAATGCAATGTTTACCTAGCGATCTACCTAACGAACTAATCCAGCTCTGCCTTGGAGATTACGCCCCGAGGCGGCGATGGCGCTGGCTATAGTCGCGGAGGGCGCGAAGAAAATCGACGCGACGGAAATCTGGCCAATACGCTTCACAGAAGTAGAACTCCGAGAGCGCCGACTGCCAGAGCAAGAAGCCTCCGAGACGTTGCTCGCCCGAGGTGCGAATAAGGAGCTCTGGATCTGGCTGGCCGGCGGTGTAGAGGTGGCGTCCAATTGCATCGCCATCAATCGCCGCTGCCGCTTCACGTAAGGTGTGGCCAGCATCGGCTTCTTCCATAAGGAAACCTTTGACCGCATCGACTATCTCGCGCCTGCCGCCATAACCGACGGCGATATTGACCTGCAACTTGCTCTCGCTACATTCGGGCAGCGAGGTCAGCTTTGCCGCAAGCGGCTCTGGCAGAACATCGAGCGCGCCAACTGCCTTGATACTCCATCGCTTTCGAGCTGCAAGATCATCGACAATCTCACTAATTACCTCGAGGAGAGTAGCGACCTCTTCCGGGCTCCGTTTGAAGTTATCGGTTGAGAGCATCCAGAGGGTAACCACCTCAACTCTCGTCTCTTCACACCACCCTAAGAGATCGGCGATCTTCTGCGCACCTCGCTTATGGCCGAAGGGATCCTGCTCATCCGGGTTCTGCTTCGCCCAACGACGATTGCCATCGAGAGTGACGCCGATATGGCGAGGGGTCTTGGCGAAGTCGAGATGGGTAATAATCCGCCGCTCATAGATTGGATAGAGCAGCGACTTAATCTGACTACGAATACTTCTGAACAATTTTCCGCTCAGCGATAAATGAGGCAAATGGCAAGGTGCCGGCGAGAATCAACCAACCCACGGTCAGCAAACTCATCCGCTTCTTCACGCCGAGCTGAAGTACAGTCAAGATGTAGGCGATGTAGAAGTAGCCGTGGGCGATTGGCACCACGATGAGATAGCGATGGTTCTCGATTAAATCAAAGATGTACTTTGCTGGCATATAGGCAAAGACCAGTAGCAAAAGGTTGATGCCACAGATGATCGCCATAGTGCGAAATCGGCTCATAGGAGTTTTCATAGCGAAACTCTAATCCTCTTGCACCGTACTTTCATCGCTTTCGCGACGCTTATAGAAGGGCGCCCAAAGGACGAGCGCCGCCATCAACCACCAGACAACAACATATGAGATGTGCTGCCAGTAATAGCCCGGAATATCCCCCTTGGGTAGATCGATTTCTGGGCGGGTACGGGTGATTTCGCCTCCGCGGTAGCTCTCTGATTCGGCAACGATAAAACCGTCATAGAGTTGAAAGTCGGTGGTTGAGGTGAGGACGCTGCTATCGAGACGTGAAATCTGCGATGCAGTATTAAGCGCTCGGTCTTCAAATTGGCTCGGCTCAATCTCGCCAGTAATCGTGACTTTCGAAGACATAACGATCTCCGGCGAACTCAATCGCTCACTCCAGAGACCGCGCACAACAATGATTGCTGAACCGGTATCGACCTGCATCAGCGCAACCTCCCAATCGGCGAGAGCGCCATCAGATGATTTTTGATTGGGTGCTTTGTAATTTGCAATGTAGTAACCGGTTGCAGTTACCTTTTTGCCAAAAGCTGCTACCGGAAGCGAGCCGGTTGGGGACGTTATCGAGTTGAGTGGATAGATAGTTGTATCTTCAACGACTACAGCGCTCTCGGCTGCCGATAAATCTCGGGCGCGATCGAGTTGCCAGAGGCCTAAGCTAATAAAAATAGCGGAAAGTGATAGAACGACTACCGCCGTTATGAATCGCTTAATTTTCTCCGTTATCTCCGCGGTTCTGGAGACGTGTGTAGCGCTTATAGAAGCTGCGCAACAAGAGTGTGATTGATGTGACTAGCACGATCATTGTGAGCGAGCCAGCTACACCCGTATCGACATCTTTATTCATGAGAGAATACTCCCATGTCTTCTGACAGCGCTCAATCTGGCTTCGATTACAACGATCGATATGGTGTGCGCCCGCAACGCGCCTGGATTCCGTATGCGCTCAGCTTTGCAATAATCGGCACCGCTTGGTTGGTCTGGGCAGGGCTTCATCATGCCGAACCTGCGATTTCATCAACACTTGTGGCATTCGACAATACAGATCCGCGCAATACCGAGATTCGCTACATCGTCAACCGTCGCGATCCATCACAGATTGCAACCTGCATCATCACCGCTCGCGACTTCGACAAGGTCGTTGTCGGCCAGATAGTCGACACTATTCCCGCAACTGATGGCGCAGTAGAACGCATGGTGACCATTCCTTCTCGCGCCGATGCAGTCAATGCGGGAATTGAGAGCTGTTACCTGAACTAGCTCAATCCAGTATTCTTCTCCGTTATGAGCGCACCACAGACATGGCTAACCCAAGAGGCAGCAGATCGCCTCGCTGCTGAATTGGCACACCTTGAGGGCGAAGGTCGCAAAGAGATCACTGCCAAGATTGAAGCTGCCCGCGCCGAAGGCGATCTCAAGGAGAATGGTGGCTATCACGCCGCTCGCGATGAGCAAGGCAAGATGGAAGCTCGCATCCGCCAACTCAAGCAGATGCTTGAGAATGCGCATATCGGAACTCCACCAGCTAGTGCTGATGGCAAGGTCGGTGCCGGAATGGTCGTAACCGCAATCATCGCTGGTGATGAGATGAAGTTCTTGCTTGGCTCTCGTGAAATCGCATCCGGTGATCTCGATGTCTATTCCGAGAAGTCTCCACTTGGCGCTGCAGTTCTCGGTGCTGAGATTGGTTCGACTGTTTCTTACACTGCGCCTAATGGTCGTGAGATAAAGGTTGAAATCACCGCTGCCGAATTCTTCGCTTAATCGCGCCAGCAGCTAATGAACCAAGTACATCCGACCTTTCCGCCATTTTCACTTGAAGATGCTCAAGCAGAGGTATCAGTTTCACTGATCAAATACGGTGATGACCCAGATCAGATTCTCGAGTTCTATGGCGATGCAAACTCCAGTGCGACGACACTGCTCTTAATTCACGGCGGATATTGGCGAGCGCTCTTTGATCGCGAACATATGCGACCACTCGCTGTAGCGCTTACAAAAGAGGGTTATAACGTAGTACTGCCAGAGTTTCGTCGCATCGCTGGAGATCCAGATACGACGCTCCGTGATTTAGGATTTGCAATCTCCACCCTAGAAGATCAAAGCCTCATAGTTATTGGCTACTCAAGTGGTGGCCACTTAGCGCTCCTTCTGGCCGATAAATTTCCAACGATTAAGAAGGTGATTGGCTTAGCGCCAGTGACCGATATGGTTGAGAGCCAAGCACGCGAACTTGGCCGTGGTGCGGTTCGCGAATGGTTAGGTCGCGATGCGCATGAGCGACCAGAACTTGACCCGATGGTCCGCGCTCCCATTGCAGCTCAAACCACCTTTATCCATGGTGCTCTCGATGAACGCGTTCCGCTTGAATTGAGCGAAAAGTACGTTGCAGTGATGAAGGCTTACGGCAAAGAGATTTCGCTGGAAATTCTTCCTGAGACATCACACTTTCAAATGATGGAGATTCCAAGCCCCACCTTTGAAGCTTTATTGCTCGCTATTAATTAGCAGCGTTGCGGTAGCGGCGAAGGCTCAACGGAATAAAGATCGCCATAATGATGACGATATAGATCAATGATGTGGTCAGCGGATGCTCACTTGGGAATGAGCCGGCAGTTGCCCCAAATTGATTTTCAAGTCCGAAGAGTTCGCGGCAAGCAGCGACCATTGTTGAGACCGGATTCCACTCAGCAAAGTACTGGAGCGCGCGCGGCATACCGGTTGTAGGAGCGAATGCATTTGATAAGAAGGTGAGTGGGAAAGTCACAATAAAGCTGACGTTCTGCACCACCCGAGCATCGGATGCCGATAGACCGACAAGTGCGCCAACCCAAGAGAGCGCATAGCCAAAGAGCAGCAGGAATAAGAATCCGAGCGCTACATTTCCAAGGCCGCTACTTGGGCGCCAGCCGACGGCATAACCTGCAATGCCCATCACCGCAAGCACCACAATGTTGAGAAGTGAATCTCCTAAGGTGCGACCGATTACCAACGCAGATTGAGAGATCGGTAGCGATCTAAAGCGATCAATTAAACCTTTCTTCATATCTTCAGCGAGCCCTGAAGCGGTTCCAGCAAGGGTAAAGGCAACGGTCTGGACAAAGATTCCTGGCATCAATAGCTGCACATATCCACCTGGCTGTCCGGTTTCAATCGAACCACCGAAGACATAGCGGAAGAGAAGCACAAACATCACCGGCTGAATGGTGGAGAAGATAAGTACCTCAGGAACGCGTGTAAGCAGACGCAACTGTCGCTGCGTAATTACTAAAGTATCTTGAAGAGCGCTCACTTGCTCTCCTCCTTTTCTTCTGCCGCATGTCCGGTCAATGAGAGAAATACATCGTCGAGTGATGGGCGTTTGAGTCCAACATCGAGGGGATGGATGCCGGCTTCATCGAGCGCTTTAAGTACATCGAGCAGCGCCTTTGACCCGGTGGATACAGGCGCAGAGATTTGGCGGAGTCCCTCATCGAGCGATGGCTTGATGCCGCTAATCGCACCAACAATCTCCAACGTCTTTGGAATATTTACCGATTCAACAACTACCTCAAGGCGTTCGCCGCCTACTTGCTTCTTAAGCGCATCTGAAGTTCCACGAGCGATAACTTTGCCGGTATCAATTACCGCGATCTCATCGGCTAATTGATCGGCCTCTTCTAAGTATTGCGTTGTCAGGAGCAAGGTAACGCCATCCTTAACCAGCTCCTCAATAACGCCCCACATATCTTGGCGACCGCGTGGATCAAGGCCAGTAGTAGGTTCATCGAGGAAGAGCACCTTAGGCTTCACAATCAGCGATGCTGCTAAATCGAGGCGGCGACGCATACCTCCGGAGTAAGTCTTTATCGGGCGCTTTGCAGCTTCTGTTAAACCAAAGCGCTCAAGAAGTTCGTTGGCGCGAATAACTGAGTTCTTCTTACCTAAGTGATAGAGCTGGCCAAACATCACCAAGTTGTCATAGCCAGTCAAGATCTCATCGACTGCAGCATATTGACCTGAGAGGCCGATGACTTCGCGGACTTTCTCTGGATTATTGATTACATCGATTCCAGCGACAGTTGCGCGACCTGAATCTGGGCGCAATAAAGTCGACAAGATACGAACAGTTGTTGTTTTGCCTGCACCATTAGGCCCTAAAACACCTAGGACTGTGCCTTCTTCTACATCGAGATTGAGGCTATCTAGCGCTCGTACTGAACCTTTATCGTAGGTCTTTACTAGTTCTTCCGCGATTATCGATTTCACGGAGTAAAGTTACCCCTCTATGAATACAAATGCATCTATGAAGGAACATTCGCATCGCGAAATCATGATTATCCTCGGTGGGTTGATGACCGGAATGCTCCTCGCAGCTCTCGATCAAACAATCGTCTCCACCGCTCTCAAGAGCATTGTTGAAGATTTCAATGGGCTAGAGCACTACACCTGGGTTGTCACCGCATATCTCCTCACCTCTACTGCCTCTACCCCGCTCTACGGAAAAATCTCCGATCTCTACGGTCGTCGAGTCGTCTTTCAATTTGCAATTGTTACCTTCTTAATTGGATCACTTTTGGCAGGGGCTGCCTCCAATATGAGCCAACTTATTGCTACACGCGCACTTCAGGGGCTGGGCGCAGGAGGCCTTATGGCGCTTACTTTCGTCATCATCGGTGACATCGTTCCACCGCGCGAACGCGGTCGCTATCAAGGGTACTTCGGCGCAGTTTGGGGTCTCTCATCTGTCGCTGGTCCGCTCCTTGGCGGCTTCTTCTCAGATCGCGACCAGATCCTCGGTATCACTGGCTGGCGTTGGATCTTCTACATCAATATTCCATTTGGAATTGCAGCTCTCGCAATTACCTCTGCAGTTCTACATATTCCACGCGTCAAGCGCGAGCACAAGATTGATTACTTAGGTGCGTTGCTCCTAGTCACTGCAGTAACAACCACACTTCTATCGGTCTCGGTCTATGGACCTCAGAATGGTTGGGGCGATTCACGAACTGTTTCATACCTCGTTATCGGTTTGATTCTCACCGCGCTCTTTATCTGGTGGGAGAGCCGCGCAACTGAGCCAATCATTCCACTCAACTTATTTAAGAACCATACCTTTACCTTGACCTCGGTTCTTGGCGCAATCATCGGCGCAGGCATGTTCGGTGCAATTGTGATGTTGCCGCTCTACATGCAAGTCGTTAAGGGATATTCAGCAACCGATGCTGGCTTGAAGTTAATTCCATTGATGCTCGGAATCGTCTCAACTTCGATTATGAGCGGTAAGTTGATTACAAAGCATGGCCACTACAAGCGATTCCCAATCATGGGAACTGCAATCATGACGGTCGGAATTCTTTTGATGTACCGCCTTGAGATTGATACTCCATATTGGCGGATTTCTATCTATGCAGTAATGGTTGGCGCAGGACTTGGCCTCTCAATGCAGACCATCGTCATTGCCCTCCAAAACTCAGTTGAATTCAAGGATATGGGCGTTGCTACAAGCTCCAACACCTTCTTCCGTTCGCTGGGATCTGTCTTTGGCACCGCGCTCTTTGGTGCGGTTCTAACCAACCGTTTAGGCCACTATCTTGAGAGCAACTTCGCTCAGTTGGCAGCCACCAATCCACAAGCGGCAGCAGGGGTTGATCCCGCTCAACTCGAGGCGATTCAGAACAACACCTCACTTATCGCAACTCTTCCCGCGCAAGTTCAGACAGCGGTCCTAGATTCCTTTGTGAGTTCATTCCACGTTGTCTTCTTAGTGGCTGCACCACTTGTAGCGCTCGGCTTCCTCGTCGCGCTCTTCCTACGCGAAACACCACTTCGTACTAGCCAGGATTACGCAGCTGCTCGAAATGAATCAGCAGGAGAGGCGCTCGGCTAATTCTCAACTCACTCAAAGAGAAGAACCCCCTTCGCGAATTTCCTCGCGAAGTTGGGGTTCTTGTCTTTGCCTCTTTCTTTGTCGCTGTTGGCTTTGGCATCATCGCACCAACGCTGCCGCTCTTTGCGCGATCATTTGGCGTCAACAATGCGCAAGTTGGTTCGATTCTCGCCGCATTCGCATTCGCTCGCTTTGCTAGTGGATTAGTCTCAGGCAAGTTGGTTGATACCTTCGGCGAACGTACCGTCTATACCGTTGGCATTGGCATGGTGGCACTCTCGTCAGCGGCAGCTGCAGTAGCGCAGAGCTATATGCATCTCCTCCTCTTTCGCGCAGCTGGTGGCTTAGGTTCTTCGATGTTCTCGGTCGCCGCAGGCTCCCTCTTATTGCGCGTTACCTCAGATACTCAGCGCGGACGTGCGCAATCGCTCTACAACG
>JACCDJ010129769.1_pt1 | contig 12841 bp, 10 predicted proteins | sample 7444481 | NCBI WGS metagenome assembly JACCDJ01 (sample SAMN15323435, study PRJNA562643) | freshwater metagenome | isolation source: river surface water | place: USA:Blue River Watershed | collected 2017-08-15 | reverse complement strand
ACTGGCGCAACACAAGCATCTTGTGTTACTGCTGGATCTCCGAAAGTATCACCGTCTGCATCCGCGAAGAATGTAGAAGTTACTCCCTCGTCAATGTTGCCATCACAATTGTCGTCGATGCTGTTACAAATTTCGGTAGCTGCTGGATTTACTGCAGCGTTTGTATCGTCACAATCTGTATTATCCGCTACAAAACCAACTGGAGCTACACAAGCATCTTGTGTTACTGCTGCATCTCCGAAAGTATCACCGTCTGCATCCGCGAAGAATGTAGAAGTTACCCCTTCGTCAATATTGCCATCACAATTGTCGTCGATGCTGTTACATATTTCAGTCGCTGCTGGATTTACCGCCGCGTTTGTATCGTCACAATCTGTATTGTCTGCTACAAAACCAACTGGCGCAACACATGCATCTTGCGTTACTGCTGCATCTCCGAAAGTATCACCGTCTGCATCTGCGAAGAATGTGGTTAAAGCAACACCTTCATCGATATTACCATCACAATTGTCATCAATGCTGTTACATATTTCTATAGCCGCAGGGTTTACCGCCGCGTTTGTATCGTCACAATCTGTATTATCTACAACAAAACCTGGAGTAGGATCACATCCATCAATAAAATTCAAAGGATCTCCAAAAGAATCTCCATCAGTATCGGCGAACAATACCGTCGTTGCTCCCTCATCTATATCCGTGTTACAGTTATCATCTATTCCATTGCAAATTTCTGCAGCCACAGGGTTAATGGCAGCATTGGTATCATCACAATCACTGTTATCAGTCACATATCCAATTAGGATCGAACATGCTAGAGTATCTGCAGCGGGGTCACCAAAAGTGTCACCATCAACATCTGCAAATTGTAGAATACCATCCACCGGATTTTCATCAACTATTCCATCACAGTTATTATCTACTGCGTCGCAAACCTCTGCTTGACCGGGGAATACTTGATCATCAAAGTCATTACAATCGTTCTGACATTGAGTAAATCCGTCCAAATCCTCATCCCAGAACTCATCCACTACTCCATCACAGTTATTATCGATTTGATCACAAGAACCAGCTACAAGCGGTCCTTCCAAAACACCTGGATTGACTGACGGATCATTGTCATCACAATCACCCGCACAAGTGGCCCAGCCATCATTATCCAAGTCAAAAGGTTCATCTATCGCGCCAGAACAATCATTGTCAATTCCGTCACAAACCTCTGTAGCAGCGGGGTTTGTTAAAGCTTCTGCATCATCACAATCTCCACCAAGGGCTACATATCCTGCCTGAGGGGTACATGCCAAATCTGTTGTAGCGGGATCGCCATATCCATCATTATCGTTATCTAGATAGAAAGTAATTAATGCGCCTTCATCAATCTGCGCATTGCAGTTTTCATCAAGACCATTACAAATTTCTACAGCACCAGGATTAATAGAAGGATTTGCGTCGTCGCAATCACCTGCACAAACCGTAAAACCATCAGCATCTGCATCAAAACCTTCGTCTGTTTGACCGTCACAGTTGTCATCAATGGCATTACAAACTTCAGTAGCACCGGGGTTTACGTTAAAATCATTGTCATCGCAATCGCCTGTACAAACAAAAAACCCATCACCATCAGCATCACTATTGTTGTCTGCAATACCGTCGCAATCGTTATCAAAACCGTCACACAATTCAACGTTGCCAGGAAAATTATTCGCATCATTATCATCACAATCCGTCGAAAAAGTTGATGCACCAACTGGAGCAGCGCAAGCCTGAACGACTTGATTTAAGTCTCCAAAGCCATCACCATCAAAATCCCAATAAAAATCAGTAAGTACTAATCCGTTATCCAAAACCAAATCACAATCATCATCAATTCCATTGCACAATTCCGCCTCTCCGGGATTGATAGCAGCATCTCCGTCATTACAATCGGTATTGTCCAAAACAAAACCAGAAGGAGCGGGACAAGTTTGAAGACCATCGATTGCAACAGCACTATTTCCGTATCCGTCACCATCGTCATCCAAGAAATATGAAATTGTCGCAAAACCCTCGTCGATATTGGCATTACAATTATTGTCCAAGTCATCACAAACTTCAGTAGCACCTGGATTGATTGCGCCATTCAAATCATTACAATCCGAATTATTGGTCACGAATCCTGCAACGCAAGTTGAGGTGGGCGAATTGTAGCTCTGCGTTGGACGACCATAGCCATCGCCATCGAAATCTCGATAACAGACAGCTTGAATCTGCTCATCGGCTACTAGAGGCAAAGAATCTACAATTACGGCAGTCTCTAGTGTCTCTTCATCTGTCCTAATATTACGCTCCGCATTTACCTCAGCAATTGCGTTGTAAGACATGATTGTCAAGATCAAAATGACAACTCTCTTCAAAAAATCATTCAATGGGCTACTCATTATCCACTAATTTTGGTTTTGGAATGGTATCTATCAACCACAAATATAAACAAACGGAACCCACTGTTGATAACTCCTTACCAAAGAAGATTCATTCATTATAGTTAACCGTTTGATTATGAGACGACAATACTCTAAAAAGGTTGCCAAATTTGATATTTTAACCAAAGAAATACACCATCTATTTTTTGATCTCAAATTTTGGATTCAAAATGGCTTCAATTCCAAGACCATTTGGATAGGCCCTGTGATGCCCAGTAAAAAAACAACTATCTATAAAATTGCAAAAAGTAATAAATTGAGTATCCGTCAATTTCCAAGCTCAACAGATGTCGTCAAAATATGGTTTGACGACCGCACAAAAACCGATCACATTGACACAGAAAGTGTACACCATATTTTGAATGCATCATGTATTGACATCAGCAAAAAAAATGTTGAGAAAATACAGAAAGAAGTTTTTGGCTATGGCATGGAAGTAGATCCAAAAACACATACTGGAAAATGTGTTATAAAAAGCGATGACAACGCTGTTCATGATGGAAAAATCATTCAGTGCCCTATTACAGAATATGATCAAAGCAAAGTATATCAAATCATTATCAACAATAATGAAAATGATACTTACTTTGACTATCGCGTCGCTGTAATGAAGCAAGAGATTATCATTGTATACAAGAAATTCAAAACAGAAGAAAAGAGATTTACAAACGATACTTATCACGCTGTTATATGTGACAAAAATATCATACCAGATAACATTCAAAAAAAAGTCATCGAATTTTGTCTTAAAATTCAATGTGATTTTTGCGAACTTGATGTTTTATTTGACCATGATTCTGAGAAGTGGTTTGTCATTGATGTCAATAAAACACCATATGGTCCTCCAGCCTCATTGACACCCTTTGAAAAAGAAAAAGCCGTCTGCAATTTAAGCGACGGCTTTCAAAGAATTTTTTTGGTATAATACTACTCAGGAGTGGCAAATTTCTCCACCACAGGTTGTGTTACCCCAGTGTTGCTAAATCCACCATCATGAAACAAGTTTTGCATGGTTACATATTTGGTTAAATCACTAAATAAAGCGACACAATAATTTGCACATGCCTCAGCATCAGCGTTACCAAGTGGTGACATGGATTCTGAGTAATTAATAAACCCATCGAAACCTTTAACGCCACTACCCGCTGTAGTAACCGTTGGAGATTGACTTACCGTGTTGATTCTAACTTTTTTAGCAGTTCCATAATGGTAACCAAAGCTTCTCGCGATACTTTCCAACAAGGATTTAGCATCTGCCATATCACCATAATCAGGGAATATCCTTTGCGCTGCGATGTAACTCAAAGCAACTACAGAACCCCAATCATTAATGGCATCTTTCTTCCAAGCCATAGCCAACATTTTGTGTAAGCTAATTGCGCTCACATCCAATGTTTGTTTGTACCATTCATAATTTACATCCGTGTAGTGTTTGCCCTTTCTCACATTAGGAGACATTCCGATAGAATGCAAAACAAAATCAATCTTACCACCAAAGTGTTCCATAGCTCCTGAGAAAAGATTATCTAAATCTTGTTCGCTTGTTGCGTCAGCTGGAATAATTGGCGCATTAATTTTTTCTGCCAATCCATTGATCTCACCCATGCGCATAGCAATAGGCGCGTTAGTTAGAACAATTCTTGCACCATGCAGGTGAGCAAGCTCAGCAACTTTCCAAGCGATGGATTTATCATTGAGAGCACCAGAGATAATTCCTGTTTTTCCTTCTAATAGACGTGACATAAATCTTATTTTCCACAAATATAACTTATTAAAGATTCCGTCACCTATTTTTGTGTCAATAGAATGACACCTAAGAGTACTCACCACAAACTGCTTCAAAGGCAAATCAAAAAAGTAAAGGCTTTGCACTTATCTCCTGAAGATCAGTGGCAAGCTTTGTTGGATTTGGTGCATGATTCTTATACGTCCCACGACAGAGATATCAATCATTTAAACAATGTTATCAGGGAAAGTTCCTCTGAATTGGTTGAATCCAACGAGAAACTAAAAGCGGCACACCAAGAATTAGCAGATGCCTACACCAAAGAAGTTGGTCTATTGAATCACCTCATTGACAAATCAGGTGAAGCTGTGCAGGTTTCCTCGGAGGATGGTATCATGATGTACATCAATGAGAGAGGTGCAGAAAGACTAGGGAGACCGCAGGAAGAGCTGCTTGGAAAATATGTTGGTGAAGTAGAGCAAATGTTTTTGGACAAAAGCATGTGGGAGGCCCATGTGACAGAGCTGAAAGAAAAAGGCCCGCTGATTATTGAAGGTCAGCACAAGAAAGCTGATGGTAACATATTTCCTATAGAAGCTAATGCTTATTACACAACTCAGGGAGACAGAGGATTTGTGATTGCTTTTATCAGGGATATTTCAGAAAGAAAAAATATCGAGCAACAACTCCGAAGTTCGTTGGCAGAAAAAACAACTTTACTTGGAGAAATTCATCATAGAGTAAAAAACAATTTGACCGTTATATTCGGATTGTTGGAAATGCAAATTATGCAATGTGATAACCCCGAAGTTACAGAAATATTGAGAGAAAGCCAGGGTCGAATACAAAGTATGTCGATGATTCATGAAAAGTTATATAAGACAACTCACTTAGAATCTGTTCAAGTATCAGAATACATCAAAGAATTGGCTGAGACCATATACAAAACATATCATCAGTTTGAGAATGTGAACTTGGTCATTGAAAGCAAAGAAGAAATATCACTATCCCTCAATAAAATGATCCCCTGTGGACTATTGTTGAATGAAGTACTGACCAATATTTACAAATACGCTTTTGTCGGTAGAAATAGTGGTGAAATTAAAATCACAACCTCCCTTGATGGCGATTATTTTGTCTTGGAAATTGCTGATAACGGAATAGGCATAGACCCTGAAAAAGAAACAAAAGCCAATCAATCGTTAGGTATGCGCTTGATTCATTCATTTGCCCGTCAAATGAAGGCCAAATTATCGATGATCAATTTTAAAGGTGTAAAATATATTATTGAAATTCCCTGCAAAGAATGAGTAAAAAAATACTGCTTGTAGAAGATGACGAAATCATCGCTTTTCTTCACAGACATTTTGCTGAAAAATGTGGGTTTGAAGTCATAGATACTGTAGATAATGGATTGTCCGCGATTGAAGAGACCAAAGAATCTAATCCCGATGCCGTTTTGATGGATATCAGAATCAATGGTGAATTGGACGGTATAGAAACCGCCTTAAGGATAAGAGAATTCTCAGATACACCAATCATATTTTTAAGTGGTAATTCTGACGAAAACACGCTAAATAGAGCGAAAGAAGCTGGTTCTATGGGTTATTTAGTTAAACCAGTTAAGCATCAAGAATTGTGTGCGATTCTCTCGCAATTCACGAATCAAATTTGACGTAAATGGTTAGTGTAATTATCACTTGTTACAACTATGGGAGATACGTAGAACGTGCCTTGAGAAGTTGTTTGAATCAAAGTTTAGATAAAAACAGAATGGAAATCATTGTGGTGAATGATGCCAGCACAGATAACACAGAAGCCATCCTTGATAACTACAAACACGATGCAAGGATTTTTCATCTAGAGGAGAATAAGGGTTTATCAGGTGCCAGGAATGAAGGTGTGCGCAAGGCTAAAGGTCAATACGTAGTTTTCCTGGATGCCGATGATTATTTGCATGCCGACACCCTGAAAGTTCAATCATTGTTCCTTGACGAGAATCATACATTGGATGCCGTTGCTATAGATTACTACTTAGTAGATGAAAAAGAAAATCACAACGAATGGGTCAATGTTGATGAAAAACCCATCGCTTGCGGTATTATGTTTAGAAAAGATTTACTAATTGAAATTGGATTGTATGACGAAAGTTTTAGAGCCAGAGAAGAAGAAGATTTGAGATTTCGATTTCTAGAAAAATTTCAAATACATCGCATTCCGCTTCCATTGTATCGATACCGGAGACATGAGAGTAATTTAACCAATGACCTTCAAGTTATGGAAACAGCACAACAAAAATTAAATCAAAAACATCAAAAATAGTCATATGCGCCTTACAGAATTTATTGCTTTTCACGACAACAGCAGCATTCAACGTCCATTCATTATTGCTGAAGCCGGAGTAAATCATGAAGCCAATATGGATTTGGCAAAAAGACTCATTGATGAAGCCGCAGAAGGTGGCGCTGATGCCATCAAATTTCAAACATACAAGGCTGATACCATTGCTTCAAAGGATAGTCCTTATTATTGGGATATTACCAAAGAGCCTACACGCAGCCAACATGAACTTTTTCAGAAATACGATAAATTTTGGAAGAAGGAATACGAAGAATTGAAGAAGTATTGTGATCAAACAGGCATTGAATTCATGAGCACACCATTTGATGCGGAGAGTGCTGTATTCTTAAACGATTTGATGGACGTTTACAAAATCTCTTCATCGGATATTACCAATTTTCCGTTTATAGAAATGCAATGCAAATTTGGTAAGCCAATTATACTAAGTACTGGCGCCTCACATTTGTGGGAGGTACAAGAGGCTGTAAGCATTGTAGAAAAATACGGAAACCCTTTGGTATTGATGCATTGTGTCCTCAACTACCCCACCCCTAATGAAAATGCGCATTTGGGAATGATTTGGGACCTTAGAAAAAAATTTCCACAACATGTAATTGGATATAGTGATCATACCGTTCCTCAGGAAATGGACGTGGTGCACAGCAGTGTTTTACTAGGTGCTGCCGTCGTGGAGAAGCATTTCACCCATGACAAAACTTTACCTGGCAATGACCATTACCATGCCATGGACAAAGAGGACTTAAAATTATTCTGGAAGAAGTGGGACAAAACACAAGAACTATTGGGAAGCTTTGAAATTGCCGCACTAGCTGAAGAAGAGCCCGCTAGAAAAAATGCGCGAAGAAGTTTGGTCGCTGCAAAAAACATTCCTGTAGGCAAAATCATTGAAGAAAGTGATCTAACTTGGAAAAGACCTGCACACGGAATCAGTCCCAAATTCATGACTGATCTATTGGGCCAAAGAGCACTTACAGACATCGCTGAAGACACTGTTTTGCAGTGGAGGTATTTCGAGGGATGAAGGATGAGGTGATGAGGTGATGAGGTGATGAGGTGATGAGGAGATGAGGAGATGAGGAGATGAGGAGATGAGGAGATGAGGTGATGAGGTGATGAGGTGATGAGGTGATGAGGTGATGAGGGGATAATAATCATATGCATTTAACATACGGCATTTGAGTTGCATTGTAAATTCGCGATGTTTAGGAAATTGGACAGATGAAAATGCGATTGGGAAAATGGCTTGCGATGATGATGCTTGGACTAATGTCCGTTAGCGGTTATGCCCAATTGGTTATCAATGAGATTTTAATAAATGCAACCAACGCGAATTGTGATGGAACATGCATGCCCAACACAGGCGAATGGACAGAACTATACAACAATAGCAATTTGCCAATTAATATCGGTTGCTACGTCCTGACAGATGGTGATTGGTCTGCTACTATTCCGCCAGGAACGATATTACAACCCTACGACATCTACACTATTGGCTCTGTCAATTCACAAATCCCCAATTTAGATTTAAATATCGCGACATGCAATTGCACATCGGGACCTGCCTCAGACATTGGCGTTTTCACGAATGGCAACGAACAAGTGGTGATCGCCAATAATTCCGGAACTATCATAGATGGTCTGTATTGGGGGACTGGACAATTTGGATCGCCTTTCACAACAGATGCGTTGTTGGGCTGCGCTTCAACTACTGTTAGTCTTGCAGCAAACAATCCCAATATTCAGCAAGTTACAGGAACTGTGGCCGAAGCGGAATCCATTTTTCTACTTTGCGATGGATCTGGCAATCTTCAAAACGGCAACAACACCCCCACCCCTGGACAGCCCAATTTCAGTCCTATACAAACCATAGATCCCAACGAAAATATAGTTCCTGTCAGTTGTGGCGGTAGTGGCAGTATTCTATTAAATCCTATAAATGGCATTGGCCCCTACCACTACCAATGGCAGGGCACATTGGCATCCAACACAACGAGCAATGCAACCATTACAACCGCTGGAAATTATTCCGTAACCATCACGGATATCGGACAATGCGGTGCGCAGCAATCTTTCACTTTCAATGTCACGAGCACCAGTACAAGTACGATTTCATTAGTTGCGATTGACCCTACTTTGTGCGCAGGGGAATCAACCAATATCACCGCATCAGGTGGCGGAAATTACGTTTGGTTTCCTGCAACAGGATTGGATGCCACAACTGGTGATGTTGTCATTGCACAACCTGCTGTTACTACCACCTATACCGTATCCTCTAATTTCAATGGATGCGTAGCCTCTGAAACCATCACCATTGACGTTCTTCCTTTGCCGAGCGGCTCCATCACCAATAATTCACCGCAGTGTGAGGGAAGCAATATTACTTTCAACTTGACTGCCAACAATACAACCAATGTAGTGTGGTCTGGCCCCAACTCTTATAACAATATTACCAACTCCCCTACTCTAACTAATGTCGGTTTGAATCAGGATGGTCTTTATACTGCTACCCTGTACAATGGCGTTTGCACAACTGCTTTAACAAGTACAGTCACTGTTGACTCCCCTATTCCATCGAGTATTGATGCCACGGGACCATTCTGCGCAGGAGACCCCGTTATCGATTTAAATTCACCTGATGAGCCAGGGCAATGGAGTGGTCCTGGAATTTCTGATTCCTCTCTAGGCTTATTTAATCCCGCAATCGCTAATTCGGGTAGCAATACCGTCACCTTTCAGAGCGACAATTATTGCACTTCGCCCGTGAGTGTTGATATTGCGATAATTAGCGCTGGGGATGCGAGTATTACGCCGGTGGGTGTACTTTGTGACAACAGCGCTCCCATCAATTTGGAAACAGCTACACCAGGAGGTGGATGGACTGGGAGCGGCGTGAATGCTTTGGGACAAGTGAATCCCATCACGTTAAACCCTGGAAATTACACCGCAATTTATACCCTGCCCAGTGCATGTGGCGATGTCGACCAAATCAACTTCACCATAGAAGCGTTACCCCTACCCACATTTACTTGGAGCGATTCAAGCGGATGCGCCCCGTTGCAAGTAATTTTCAATACCAATTCAGGTGTAAATAGCAATCAGTGGTTATTTAATGGCGTGAGCATAGCACCCACGGCCGACCAATTCAATTACACTTTTCTAGAAACCAATTGTACCGATGTAACCTTAATACAAACCAGCCCCAATGGTTGCAGCGCCAGTATCACGGTGAACAGCGCCATTTGCGCGCAAGAGGCAGCGGAAGCCTCTTTTATTTGGACTCCCCAAGAACCCAGTATTACAAGCCCTGTTGTCACCTTTACCAACTTGAGTAATAATTTCAATTTAAGCACTTGGAATATTGACGGCAATATTTACAATCAAAACTCATTGTTGTATACAACACCCAGTAACGACAGTTTGTTGCAGGTTTGTTTGACTGTAGATAATTTGATGGGCTGTCCAGATAGTCTATGCCGGACGATACACATTAAAAATGACTTCAGTATTTATGTACCCAATGGATTTACACCAAACGACGATGGGTTCAATGATGGATTTGGTCCCGTAATTTTTGGTTTAAATATGGACGAAGTGCTCTACACCTTTAGCGTATTCAGCAGAGATGGCGCTCAGATATTCAAGACCCATGATCCCCTTTTAAAATGGAATGGAGACAAGAATATGGGAGATTATTATGTCTTGCAGGACAGTTATATCTGGCAAATTGAGTTGGTCATTGCTGGACTTGAGGACTCATTGAAGTATCGTGGACATGTGATCATGTTGCGTTAAGAGGAGTCCAAAAAAAACTCGAAAAAAAATTTTTTTTGAAGGAATTGAAATGATTATCTTTGCCGCGGAGAGTTGGCAGAGTGGTCGATTGCGGCAGTCTTGAAAACTGTTGACTGTAACAGGTCCGGGGGTTCGAATCCCTCACTCTCCGCCAAGTGACTGTCTAAAAAAGTCCAAAAGCGTCTAAATCAGTGGTTTAGGCGCTTTTTTGTTTTAGTTCTTTTCTTAAAATGTATCGGTTTGTCTATACTTTGGGTTTCTATCTGGGTTTCTTTTTTTAGAGGCCAAAAAAGAAACCAAGCAGTTAGACAGATTAAGACATAATAAGACTGAAAAACAAGCAATTACGCTAGCTTCTTTCGCCTTAGGGATGTAATTTTGTAATCACAAATGGGGGGCACAATTTTTAAAAATTGCGCCAAAATGGTTTCTAAAAAAGCAAACTTCTCGCTGGTCATTTACATCAGCAGAACAAAGACAAAACAGAACGGTGAAGTACCGGTTCTGATGAAAATCAACATCAATGGAGAACGTGCAGTTATGCAGCTCCAGCGAAGCATCCTTCCCGATCAATGGGACAATCAACGCAGCCGAGCAAGTGGTCGCTCTCATGCTGCAAATGAGTTTAACCAGTACATTGATTCAGTCCTCACCAGGGCTCGTCAGAAGTATTCTGAGCTTATCACCATGCACGAAACAGTTACCCCTCAATTGCTTCGTGATGCCATCCTGGGTGTGAACACAGCTAAGGCCAGGATGATTATCGAGATTTGGGAAGATCACATTGCAGGCCTTCGTAAGCTCATTGGCAAGGAAAGCACTTACGCTACTTGTCAGAAGTACACTGCGGCCAAGAATCACTTCCAAACCTTTTTGAAGCAGCGTTACAAGGTTGCTGATGTACCCATCAAGGCTATTGACAATTACATGGTCACAGAGTTTGGATTGTACCTTAAAACGGAAAAGGGCTGCAATTACAACACAGCAAACAAGTTCCTTCAAAACCTTAAAAGGATAACCTACCGCTGCCTTCGTCATGGTTGGATTGTTAAGGATCCGTTTGCCGGAATCAGCTTAAAGATGAAGGAAGTTGATCGTCCTTATCTCACCGAGGAAGAGCTTCAAAAGTTGATGGATTTCAGCTCACCGTTTGACCGCTTAAATCGTGTGCGTGATTTTTTCATCTTCTCCTGCTTTACCGGTCTTGCTTATGCTGATGTAAAGAAACTCAAGCGATGCGAAATTGAAATCAACGAGGCCGGTTACTGGATAAAGACAAAGCGTAAAAAGACCGGTGGTCGTGCGAACATTCCTTTGCTACCGGTTCCGGTGAAGATCATCAACAAGTATGTTGACCTAGATATGCTCCAGGACAATGATCCAATATTACCGTTACTAAGTAATCAGAAGATGAATGCGTACATCAAGGAAATTGCAGACCTGTGCGGAATTACCAAGAATCTTTCCTTCCATGTGGCTCGTCACACTTTTGCAACAACAGTAACGCTCACTAATGGAGTTCCTATCGAGAGCGTGAGTAAGATGCTAGGTCATAAGAACATCCAAAGCACCCAGCACTACGCTCGAATAGTAGATAAAAAAGTTGGTGATGATATGCACCTGCTCTCACAAAAAATAGAGAATCGATTATCACTCACTATTTAAAAATGAAACCCTGGCTAGTCCAGGGTTTTTTATTAGACATTTTAAGACATTTCAAGATTATGGATGGACAGTTTAAGATAAAATCATACGCCTATTGCGAATTGGCATTGCTATATTTTCCTAATAGTACAAAGAAAAGTGCGAGTGTTCAGCTTAGAAGGTGGATTAAGTTGAATACAAAGCTTATTCAAAAATTAAAGAACCATGGCTTCAAACCAGGACAACGACTATTTACTCCAAAACAAGTAGGGATAATAATTCAATACTTAGGAGAACCATAATTAGCAAAATTCCAGGCCCTATTCTAAATAAAATAATTAAATATCCGAGTCCTTAATCAACGGCAATACTTCAATCGATTTTCTCAACGGATAAAATGGAAGAGTCATCATCAATTGGTTGACTTCTTCTTCTGATTTGTCTTTGAAAATAAGGACTGCGCCATTTTTGGTCGGCCTTAAAAAAAGTTGTTCCAAAAAACCTTCTTTTTTCCATTGGGCTACCACTTCACGCTCGTGTTGTAATATCTGCGGAAAATTAGCCGGTAGGTTTTCCAGATCAATGGTTAGGATGACAAGAATTCTATTCATGATTGATTATTTAATTTTTCTAAAGTTTCAAAGACGGATATTTCGGTTATCGTTATTTTCATTGAATGGACAACATTTCTGCGAAAGCCATGTACATGAAACGGATCCTTTTCTGCCCATAGCACAGCTTCTTCCCGAGTCTTTACATTTAACATGATTATACCGGTTGTAAGACCAACCGGATTCAAAGTGCCGGAAGCCATTAAATCCAAATTAGTAGGGCCTGCCAGCATTATTTTGTTTTTCTCTTT
>JACCDJ011831463.1_pt1 | contig 12846 bp, 9 predicted proteins | sample 7444481 | NCBI WGS metagenome assembly JACCDJ01 (sample SAMN15323435, study PRJNA562643) | freshwater metagenome | isolation source: river surface water | place: USA:Blue River Watershed | collected 2017-08-15 | reverse complement strand
TGCTGCATTTCTTGTTACTATTGAATATTCCCAGGTATTGTAATCAGCTCCGAATACCATTGCACCATCTGCATCATTTTGGATTGGCTCAATCATAAATCCAAGCGCAGTGCATGGTTGATTTTCCAGCATCACTCTTACCGAATCAAATGACACCAAGTAATGCATCCCAATTGTATAGAAATACTCGTCTACAGGTGCATTTGATTTGATTAAGTCCATCAAGATTTCATACATTTTTCTACGAAATGCAATAACACCTGCAGGATGGTTTTTGACATGATTATAGGTATTTGTAAACCTATCCAAGTCGGTAGTGTAGTCAATTGTTGATTCACTTTTTACGAAAGTCATAAAGTAGGATATACCAACCTTAATGTCCTTTGGATTTTTTGTGGCACAGCCACTGTTGTTTGTTTGTCCCATGTTTGAATTTTTTAGGGATGAATAATTAGATACAAACGCATTTGCAGATTTTCTTTCCGCATTTGCTTCTCTTCTTGCTGCCTTTGCAGCGGGGGTGTTTTTTACTGACATAACTGATTGTTGTTTATTTAAATCTCCAAATTATTGTTCTTTTTTTTATGCTTAAAAAAAGGGGTGTTAAACCCTTATTTTATTTGCTCTCATGGCCATGAAAAAATTTAAAATCTTTAGCAACTTTATTTAAATTTTTTGACGCTAATGCCTCTTTCAATGCATTCCCCATTCTCACATTCATTACATTGAATAATTCCATTGTAGCTTTTCTTATTACTAATGGGTCTTTTTCAATTTTCTTTAAGTCCGTACCAAATTTTTTAAACTCACCTAAATAAACCTTTATTTCATTTCTCTTTATTTTAGGATCAAAAAAAGCTGCTCTAGCGATTAAATAGGTTTTACTACCCTCTTTACGTTTCTGAACCAACTTATTAAATTTTGGTTGAATTGTAAGTTGGCATCTAAACTGTGTAATTAGTGTCTCAAATTGAACTAGTTGTTGAAATACCATCATATTCTCTTCTAGTAACACTTTATACCTGTCCTTAGCAACCTTTAATTCTGCCTCCAAATAATTATATTGTCTACGAACTTGTTTATCTGAATCAGGCGGTAACACTACCATCTTATCATTATTCAAGAAAGCAGCAAACTGGTCTTCTTGTCCCTTCTTACCAAGAAGTCCAGTAATTACACCGTTAGCAATATTATCTTTCATGTGATGTTTGGTTTGGAAGGCAAAGATACGATTTAAAATCAAATCTCCAAATTATTGTTCTTTTTTATTTTTTTACTAATGGGAATAGCCCATAAAGTAGTTGGTGAGGTGTGCTGCAAAGAGTGTAGCAAAAACCCATTTACCTTCACACTTACTACACACTTTTGGGTGATTTTACGTCTAAAATCTCTGTAAAAACCAATATTAAAGGAGTAGGTGTTTCCTAAAGGAACTACCTATTTTGGGATATTTGAATTATAGAAATGTAGAACTGGATTGAGTTTTAGAGGTTTGGGATTTTGTGAAAATGAAAAGTGTGTAGCAAAAGTGTGTAGCAAATTGGTATTTTTGAAATCGGTGGTAATCCTACAAAGTGGGAACGAGCGTTTCCTAAACGTGAGTTCCATTAAAAGGAATGATTTTTATTGAAACGTAGAACTAGTGGGGATTTTGAAAATCAGGTTTAATGAAAATTGTGAAAGTGTGTAGCAAAAGTGTGTAGCAGGATAGTATATTTTAATGAATACTAGCGACCCATAGTTTAATGGATAAAATAAGAATTTCCTAAATTCCAGATGCAAGTTCGATTCTTGCTGGGTCGACATTAAAAACCCTTGCAAAACTGCAGGGGTTTTACTTTTATATTACTTTCGGGATTATTCCCTTTAATTATCCAAAATTTTAATTGTAGTCAAAATTAAAGATACTTGTGTACCAAACCCTAACGTGGACATATTTGTTTATACCGTTATTTGAAAATTGGTAGACGAACTTGAAGTATTAATAGAATTGATTTAACAAGTGTATCATTTCAGACGAATGTATTGGTAAAGCATAAGCCAACTAAATTTACCAGTAACAAATAAGTACCCAGAAATAGGACAGAAATTTACTCTATCTTTGAATTTGAAAAATTTACTAGACTCCGGCAAAGACAATCTATTGTTTTAGTAAACTGTGAATTATGAATTCATCAGATTTAGAAATAAAGTTAAATCAAAAAGGCATTAACCCTACGGCAATGCGTTTGTTGGTATTGGAAAAACTTTGCCAACAAAAATTTGCTATTAGTCATAAAGAACTTATTGCACTTTTTGACAGAGCAGATAATACTACCTTGTATAGAACACTTAAAACATTTTTAAAGCATAAGCTAATTCATACCATAGAAGATGGAACAGGGCTTATTAAATATGCATTATGTCAAGAAGGTTGCACTTGTAGCCCTGAAGATTTGCACAGTCATTTTCATTGTACACTATGTAAACAAACTTTTTGCCTTACTGATACTGCAATCCCTGTTGTTAGTTTACCGCAAAACTTTCATTTACGAGAAATTAATTTAGTGCTAAAAGGTATTTGCGATACTTGTGCCTAAACTTTGCAATTGTATTGCACCTATTATATATTAACTTTGAATTAATGAAAGTTTTTATATTTTTAATGGCAATTAACATTTTGGTACTATCCCTAGTGCCTTGTGGGGATATCCACAGTGATTGCAGCGATATAACTGCAAAAACTGAACTTTCTCAAATTCACGACCATCAGCAAGATACGGGCGATAATTGCAGTATTTTTTGCACCTGTTCTTGCTGTAGTGCTTCTATAGTTACTTTAGACTTTAAACAAGTTCAATTAAAAAAACCAACGGAGTTCTCCTTTTCGCAAAAACTTTCTATCAGTGATTTTTCTTTAGTTTCTAATTTCTATGGAAACATTTGGCAACCGCCAAAGATTGCTTGTTAACCAATTTTAATTAGTGATATATGTGTTATTCCCTTTGCCAGTACATTTAGGTAAATGGATAATCCACTTTGTAGCATTAATTAAATCTCTTTAAGTACATTTTGCTTATTGCAAATTGCGAATTAGCCATTTTTTCATCGAAAATTAATTATTAAAAATAGTGTTAGATAACATCATAAAATTCAGTATAAAAAATAAACTCATTATTGGTGTAATGACTTTGTTATTAATTATTTGGGGCATTTGGAGTGCTACCAAACTATCTATTGATGCTGTTCCTGATATAACCAATAATCAGATTCAAATTATAACAGTATGCCCCACATTGGCAGGGCAAGAAGTAGAGCAGTTAGTTACTTTTCCAATAGAACAATCCTTAGCCAATATTCCTAATATTGAAGAAACCAGAAGCATTTCAAGGTTTGGACTTTCGGTTATTACAGTTGTTTTTAAAGATGAGGTAGATATTTATTTTGCTCGTCAGCTTGTCAATGAAAAACTAAAAGAAGCCACCGAAAAAATACCAAAAGGAATTGGGACACCCGAATTAGCGCCAGTAAGCACAGGGCTTGGGGAAGTGTATCAGTACATTATTCACCCCAAAAAAGGAAGTGAAGCTAAATACAATCCAAAAGATTTGCGTACGATGCAAGATTGGATAGTAGCAAGGCAACTCAATGGCACACCAGGTATTGCGGAAGTAAACAGCTTTGGTGGCGAACTAAAACAATATGAAGTAGCCGTAAATCCTAATCGCTTAAAAGCAATGGGTGTTAGTATTCCTGATATTTTTAATGCCCTTGAAGCCAATAATCAAAATACAGGTGGTGCATATATTGATAAAAAACCAAATGCTTATTTTATTCGTGGAATTGGTTTAGTTACTTCCATTGAAGATGTTCAAAATATTGCTGTTAAAAACACAGGGAGTATTCCCATATTTATTAAAGATGTAGCAGATGTTCGTTTTGGATATGCCGTTCGATATGGTGCTATGACTTTTAACGGAGAAATAGATGCAGTAGGCGGTGTGGTAATGATGCTAAAAGGAGAAAATAGCAATGATGTTGTCAATCGCATCAAAGAAAAATTACCAACTATTCAAAAGTCGCTACCTGATGATATAATCATTGAACCTTATTTAGACCGAACAGATTTGGTAGGCAGGGCAATGAGTACCGTAGAAAAGAATTTAATTGAAGGTGCTTTAATTGTCATTTTTGTATTGGTATTATTTTTAGGCAATTTTAGGGCAGGTCTTATAGTGGCTTCTGCCATTCCATTGTCTATGCTGTTTGCTTTGGGTTTGATGAATGTGTTTGGTGTAAGTGCCAACTTAATGAGTTTAGGAGCTATTGATTTTGGTTTAATAGTCGACGGTGCTGTAATTATAGTAGAAGCTACTTTACACCATTTAGGTTTACGAAAATCCATAAGCAAACTCACTCAAAACGAAATGGATGATGAAGTATTTCTTTCGGCTTCCAAAATCAGAAGCAGTGCTGCTTTTGGCGAAATCATTATTCTAATTGTTTATTTACCTATCCTTACATTGATAGGTATTGAAGGCAAAATGTTTCGCCCTATGGCTCAAACAGTTGGCTTTGCTATTTTAGGCGCATTGATACTTTCGCTAACATACATACCTATGATGTGTGCATTGTTTCTATCCAAAAACACACAACATAAACACAATTTTTCCGACAAGATGATGGATTTTTTCCAGTCCTTGTATCAACCAGCCTTACAAAAAGCAATAAAATTAAAGTATTGGTTAGTGAGTGCAACCGTAGCTTTATTTGCCATTTGCCTATTTCTATTTAGCCGAATGGGTGGCGAGTTTATACCTACACTTACCGAAGGCAATTTTGCATTTCATTGTATTTTACCACAAGGCAGTTCATTAAGTCAAAGTATTGAAACCTCAATGCAAGCCAGCAGAATTATCAAAAAATTTGATGAAGTGAAAATGGTAGTGGGCAAAACAGGAAGCGCCGAAGTACCTACAGACCCAATGCCACCTGAAGCTACCGATATGATGATAATTCTTAAACCTAAAAGTGAGTGGAAAAATGAAAAATCATACAATGAGTTGGCAGATGAAATTAGCGAAAAATTGGAAGCCATACCGGGCGTATTTTTTGAAAAAAATCAACCCATTCAAATGCGATTTAATGAACTAATGACAGGCATTAGGCAAGATGTAGCCGTAAAAATATTTGGCGAAAATATAGATAGTTTATTGCTTTATGCAAATCAAGTGAATAAAGTAGTGCAAAATGTAAATGGAGCAACTGACCCACAAGTAGAACGTATAAGCGGATTACCCCAAATTAATATAGAATATGACCGAACCAGAATTGCAAATTATGGTTTAACTATTGAAAATGTAAACGATATTGTGAGTACAGCATTTGCAGGTAAAAGCACAGGGGTTGTTTATGAAAATGAAAGGAAATTTGATTTAGTAGTACGTTTAGATAGTACTTATCGTAGAAATATTGATGATGTAAATAATCTGATGATTCCTACCAGTTCGGGTAATCAAATTCCTTTATCACAAATAGCGAATGTTAAATATAAATTGGGTCCTGCACAAATAAGCCGTGAAGCAGGAAAGCGAAGAATTGTAATTGGCTTTAATGTAAAAGACAGAGATGTGCAAAGTGTAGTGGAAGAAATTCAAACCAAATTAAGTACACAAGTGCGTTTGCCAAGTGGTTATTACTTTACATATGGTGGTACTTTTGAAAACTTAAAAAAAGCCAGTAAACGATTAATGATTGCAATACCTTTATCCTTGCTTCTCATTTTTATGCTACTTTATTTCACATTCAAAAGTTTCAAACAAGCAGGCTTAATATTCACAGCTATTCCTATGAGTGCCATTGGTGGTGTATTTTCATTACTACTTCGTGGCATGCCCTTTAGCATAAGTGCAGGTATTGGCTTTATTGCCTTATTTGGTGTAGCAGTTTTAAATGGAATTGTTTTGATAGGAACTTTCAACCAATTAGAAAAAGAAGGTTGGACAGATGTTATAAAACGAGTAATAGAAGGTACAAAAATTAGACTACGACCAGTTCTAATGACTGCCACAGTAGCCAGTCTTGGTTTTTTACCAATGGCATTAAGTAGTAGTGCAGGTGCAGAAGTTCAAAAACCCTTAGCCACAGTTGTTATAGGTGGTTTAATTACAGCTACATTCTTAACCTTATTTGTATTGCCATTACTCTATATCATTTTTAATTCAAAACTTAATTTAAAAAGAATACCAAAAATGAAACCCATTACTACAGCCATCATTGTAATGTTTTTATTTTCAGCCATCAATACAAACGCACAAACAAAAAACATTTCTGTTGATGAAGCTATAGACATTGCGCTCCAAAACAACTATCTAATAAAAGCAAAAGGATTGGATATAAAAGCATCAGAAAGTTTAAAGAAAACAGCAAATGAATTACCCAAATTAGATTTTAACTCACAGTTGGGGCAATACAATAGCATAAAGTTCGACAATGCTTTTCAGCTATCTCAAAACATTCCTTTCCCTACTTTATTTGGCGCGAAAAAGGCATTAAATCAAGCCGAAATCAAAGGCAAAGTATGGGAAAAAGAAATCAGTATTAATGAGTTGAAAAGCCAAGTACGAAGCTATTTTTATCAAATAGAATATCTGCAATACAACAAAACCAAATTACAATATTTAGATAGTTTGTATAATGAGTTTATACGAGTAGCAGCACTTCGTTACAAAACAGGCGACACCAAAAAAATTGAAATTAGCACAGCCGAAACAAAGAAAGGTGAAATCAATTTACTATTACAGCAAAACGAAGCCTATTTACAAAATGCGTATCAAATTTTACAATTGATTGTAAATACAAATGAAAAATTAAGTATTGCTAAAAACGACAGCTATGTGCCACTACAAGTAAATACCTTGTTGGATAGTTCATCCGTAGCCCAAAATCCTACCATACAAGCATTGTATCAAAATATGCAAATTATTGAACAAAGCAAAAAAGTAGAAAAAGCATTTGGTATGCCCGATTTTAAAATTGGATATAGCAATCAATCCTTAATCGGATTTCAAACCATTGATGGACAGGAAAAGTATTTTGGAGCAGGTAATCGGTTTAATATAGTAAATATTGGTGTAGCCATACCAATTTTTAGTGCTACTAAAGCCAAAATAAAAGCATTAGACTATCAAAAGCAAAGTGCCCAAGCCACAGCTCAATATCAAAAAACACTTTTAAATACACAATTGCAAAATGCGTTGGCTCAATACCAGCAAAATGTACAACAATACAATTATTATCAAACCCAAGCATTACCCAATGCAAATGAAATAGTAAAAGCGGCACAATTGGGTTATAAAACAGGCGATATTAGTTATGTAGAATACTTATTTGCCCTACAAACAGCTACCGATATTGAACTGAAGAATCTACAAGCTATTCAGCAAATCAATCAAACAGTAGTAAGTATTAATTCAATTATTAATCAATAAATTTTCAAAAATGAAATTCAATATAAAAAATAAAATAAAATTCGACTATTTACCTTTTGTCATTTGCCTCTTGCTAACTGCAAGTTGCACCAACCATAAAGAGGATGATGAGCATAATCTCGGTACACAAGAAAAAACAACAGAAAATAAAACGGAAACAGTACAGGAAGAAGTACCGCTAACTATAGCAACACTTACTGCCGAACAAATAAAGTCAGTTGGTATAACCTATGGCATAATAGAAATGAAAGAACTAACAGCTACCATAAAAGCCAATGGAAATTTAAAAGTACCCAATAACAGTAAGGCAAATGCAAGTTCACTATATGGCGGTGTAATTAAAACACTAAATGTGCAGATAGGCAGTTATGTAAAAAAAGGACAAGTAATAGCCACTATTGCCAATCCTCAATTTATACAGTTGCAAGAAGAATATTTAACCACAGGCAGTAAAATTACCTTTGCACAACAGGAATTAGCAAGGCAAAAGGAACTAAACGATGGCAATGCAGGAGCAAAAAAGAATTTACAAAATGCACAAGCCGAGTTAAATGCATTGCAAACTCGTAGAGCCTCCTTACAACAGCAAATTCTACTAATGGGTATCAATCCAAATAGTGTGTCTAATTCAAACTTAAAATCTGCTTTAGTAGTTAAAAGCCCATTGAATGGTACGATAAGTAATGTTTATGCAAAAATTGGTTCTTATGTAGATGTGTCTTCACCAGTTGCCGAAATCGTTAATAACGGAGCTTTGCATTTAGACCTAGATGTTTTTGAAAAAGATTTACCCTTTTTGAAGGTAGGTCAAACCATACATTTTACATTAACCAACAATCCTGCAAATGAGTATGATGCACAAGTGTATAGTATAGGCACTGCATTTGAAAATGAAAGTAAAACCATACCTATACATTGCACCGTAAAAGGCAATAAAACAGGCTTAATTGATGGTATGAATATTACAGCAATCGTCAGTCTCAACAATGCAAAAATGCCTGCAGTCTCCACTGACGCTATTGTAGAAGCAGATGGCAAATTCTATATTTTTATAGTTACTAGAAAACAACCCGAAAATCATAACTACGAAAAAGAGGCGGTTAAAGACGCAGAAGATACAAAAGGTACTACCAATTTTAAGAAAATAGAAGTAGTAAAGGGTGTTAGCAATATGGGCTTCACAGCAATTACCGCAGTTTCAGAAATTCCGCAAGGTTCTAAAATTGTAACCAAAGGAGCATTCTTCATCAATGCTAAACTAAGTAACACAAGCGAACACGAACATTAAAATATTTATCAAAATGGAACAATTCCTTAAATATTATTTGCCTATCTACGTTTTATTGTACTTAGCTATTGCTTTTATTATTCCCACCTATCGCACATATAAAAAAACAGGCTTAAACCCAATAACATTTGGCAAAGAAGATACAGTACACGATTATATTGGATTGGTAATGAAAATACTTATAGCACTTTTGTTTATAAGTGTTCTTTTCTATTCATTCGGCTCTATTTATTACAAATTTCTTGTACCGATTACCTACTTGGAGAATCAAACTTTAAAAATAGTTGGAATTATCTTGATACACTTATCATTACTTTGGATTTATATTGCTCAATATCAGATGAGCAACAATTGGCGAATTGGAATTGATGAAGAAAATAACACAGAGTTAGTCACAATAGGTATTTTTTCAATTTCCCGAAATCCTATTTTTTTTGGAATGATAATAAGTGTATTTGGATTGTTTTTGATTATTCCAAATACCCTAACCTTTTTCCTAGCACTTTCTACTTACTTAATTATTCAAATACAAATTCGATTAGAAGAAGAGTTTCTAGAAAAAAAACACACTACTCATTATTTAAATTACAAATTAAGAACTAAAAGATTGTTTTAATATGGGACATAAACATACATATGATGAACAAGGCAAACAGATTTGTTGTACTCAAACAGAAAAAATTTACACTAATGCAGTTACAGGCTCTCTAGTTAAACAGCATTCCAAAAACGATGGACATAATCACGATAAACATTCAGATGAAGATAGGCATAGCCATTCAGGCGGTTTTAACATCAACTTGAAAATGTTTTTAACTGCAATAATTTCTCTATTTTTATTGCTTATAGCCGTAGCATTAGACAATTATTTCACACAAACTTGGTTTATAGGTTGGGTAAGAATTGGTTGGTATATTTTATCCTATATTCCAGTTGGTTTCCCAGTAATAAAAGAAGCGATTATTGCCATTAGTAAAGGTGATATATTCTCAGAGTTTTTACTAATGAGCATTGCTACCATTGGGGCATTTTCAATAGGCGAATATCCCGAAGGTGTGGCAGTAATGTTGTTTTATGCCATAGGCGAAGTGTTTCAAACCTTAGCGGTGAAAAGAGCAAAAGCCAATATCAAAACTTTGCTTGACCAACGACCAGACGAAGTAACTGTTTTTCAAAATAATGAAGCCAAAGTAGTAAAATCAGAAAATGTAAGAATTGGTGATATTATTCATCTAAAACCAGGCGAAAAATTAGGTCTTGATGGAGAATTAATATCTAAAAATGCTTCGTTTAATACAGCAGCACTTACAGGCGAAAGCAAACCTGATACCAAAGCAGAAGGCGATGTTGTATTAGCAGGAATGATAAATTTGAATACAGTTGCCCAAGTAAAAGTAACAACAGCATACACAGATAGCAAGTTGAGCAAAATCTTGGAATTAGTACAAAATGCCACATCACAAAAAGCACCAACTGAACTTTTTATTAGAAAATTTGCCAATATTTATACCCCAATTGTAGTGTTATTAGCCATTTTAATAACAGCTCTACCTTACTTTTTTATTGAAAATTATTCATTCAGCCAATGGTTATATCGAGCATTGGTGTTTTTGGTTATCTCTTGTCCTTGTGCTTTGGTTATCAGTATACCTTTAGGGTATTTTGGTGGTATTGGTGCAGCCAGTAAAAATGGCATTTTATTCAAAGGGAGTAACTTTTTAGACCTAATTGCCAACATTCAAAATGTAGTGATGGACAAAACAGGCACGATGACCGAAGGTGTTTTCCAAGTACAAGAGGTAGTATTAATACCTGAATGTGACCGTGATGAAATTTTGCAAATGGTAAATGCCTTGGAAAGCCAAAGTACACACCCTGTTGCAACAGCCATTCATAATTTTGTAGGTAAAATAGATAGCAATATTAAATTAGAAAATGTAGAAGAAATATCTGGTCACGGTCTGAAAGCTACAATCAATAATAAAGAATTATTAGTCGGCAATTTTAAATTGATGAACAAATTTTCTATCAAATATGATATTGACCCTACGACCATTGTTTATACGTTAATTGCTGTTGCATACGACAAACAGTTTGTAGGTTATTTAACCATTGCCGACAGCATAAAAGAAGACTCACAAATTACTATAGAAAAATTAAAAGCATTAGGTGTCAAAACTACAATGCTCAGTGGCGACAAAAATACAGTGGTGCAATTTGTAGCACAAAAATTAGGTATTACAAATGCTTTTGGCGATTTATTACCCGAAGACAAAGTAAACAAAGTAAAAGAAATCATTGCTAAAAATGAAACAGTTGCTTTTGTAGGAGATGGTGTAAATGATGCACCAGTAGTGGCGTTAAGTAACGTAGGAATTGCAATGGGTGGCCTTGGTAGCGATGCTACTATTGAAACAGCCGACGTCGTAATTCAAGACGATAAACCGAGCAAAATATCAATGGCAATAAATATTGGTAAACAGACAAAGAAAATCGTTTGGCAAAATATTGTAATGGCATTTGTTGTAAAAGGGATTGTTCTTATTTTAGGCGCAGGTGGTTTAGCAACAATGTGGGAAGCAGTTTTTGCAGATGTTGGTGTAGCACTTTTAGCTATTTTAAATGCTGTAAGAATACAAAGGATAAGATTTTAACCACCAAAAAATTGATAATAGACGACCTAGTGCTTTGCCAACACACAAACTAAACGTATCTAAACACTCTATAATATCTCAGTCAGTTTATAAGTAATATTTTTTGTGGATATGCTGCTCAAGTATTTGGCTTTTTGTCTGTTCCGCTTTGCACTATGGCCAAAAAGCCAAGTCAAAATACAGCATTCCAACATAAAAACAACGCCTAACCAATCTGATAAGAAGTGCAGAAAAAAATAAAGTATGTTTTAATAATTAAAATTAGGTGGCAATTAATCAAATAGTTTCACTACCAATAAGCCTTTTAACAATCTCAGGCGAAAATTGACATCCTCTTCTAGTCAGATATCCATTTTGATTGAGCTCCCTCGATATTTCAGTCAAAGATGTATAACCATTTTTCATTTGAAAGTGTTCAATAAATGTCTTTGCGCGTTTCCAATTCTCGTTCTCAATTCGATTTCGAATAATTGATTCAACACCTTTCTTTTTCGCTTCACTAGTCAAATTAGATGGAGTTCCAAGGGTACGAGTCTTTGAGAGTTCTTTTAGCCCCCTTTTTGTTCTACTAGAAATGAGCTCTCGCTCCCATTGTGCGACACTCCCAAAAATGCCTAAGGTCAAAGTGTTTAGTTCGGGTAAGTCGATACACTTAAGTTTAATACCCTTATTACGTAAAGTGAAGAGGAACTCGACTTCTCGGCTAAGTCTATCAAGTTTTGTAAACAATAATGTGTATCCATTTTTATCGCACAAATTCAAGGCTTTATTTAATTTCTCTCGATTATTATTTTTTCCTGTCTCTTGTTCTGAAATAATCTCAATAAGTTCTCCTGAAGTTGTTTCGATAAATTGGTTTATCCTTGATTTTTGTTCTTCAAGTCCAAGAACTTGTCGACCTGTGGAAGTACGAATATACCCTATGTATTTTTCCATAAAATGTTGTTTATGCTAATGTACAGCGCATATTCACAAATGCCTAACGTTCGTTTAAGATTTGTGAAATTTGATTTTTAACTAGCAAAACAAACAATTCGTTCACTTTTTGAAACCCTTAATGAAATTATCCCAACTCATCGTCATACACTTCAGGATTTGAGTCAGGGTCAAATTCTGTGGTATCACCTTCAATGAGTTCAACCTTAACCTCAAAAATTGTTTGGTACTCTATAAGTCCAGCAATGAAGCAACTAACGTCCTCAATATCTCCACCTATGCCATCTTTGGGTACATCCATTCCATACTTGGACATCATGTTCTTGAATACAGTGTAAACGAATTGATAACTCTCGGAGTTTTGAAGATAATCATTGATTTGACTTCCACGTGCAAGTGTGAATACCGCTATATCTTTAGATTTATTTTCCATTGGGTTGTGAATTGATTAAGTATGTCTTGGTTATTTTTTCTTGTTCCATTAGTGAAACCACTTTGC
>JACCDJ010100697.1_pt1 | contig 12849 bp, 14 predicted proteins | sample 7444481 | NCBI WGS metagenome assembly JACCDJ01 (sample SAMN15323435, study PRJNA562643) | freshwater metagenome | isolation source: river surface water | place: USA:Blue River Watershed | collected 2017-08-15 | reverse complement strand
TGTGGATTGCCGTTGCTCGTGCACAATCACAACTAGGTCACCCAATCGATGCATCGGTAATTGCTGATTATGAGAAGGTAATCACTAACGTTGACCTTGCCTCAATTGATGCTCGCGAAAAGGTAACTCGCCACGATGTCAAGGCACGAATTGAAGAGTTCAACGCTCTTGCCGGCCACGAAGCAATCCACGCTGGAATGACTTCTCGTGATCTCACAGAAAATATCGAAGCGCTGCAGATTCGTGATGGACTCAATATTGTTCGCGACAAAGTCGTTGCACTCCTGGCTCAACTCGGTGCAAAGGCTGCGCTTTATGCAGATCGTCCGATTGCAGGTCGCTCTCATAACGTTCCGGCACAGATAACAACTCTAGGTAAGCGCTTTGCCTCAGCAGCAGAAGAGTTGCTCTATGCCTATGAGCGTTTAGAGAGCCTACAAAACCGTTATCCCATGCGTGGAATTAAGGGTCCAGTAGGTACTGCTCAAGATTCCATCGACCTCCTTGGTTCAAGTGATATCCATCAAAAACTCGAGACATCAATCGCGGCAGAGCTTGGCTTTGATCGCGTTCTCGATTCAACGGGCCAGGTCTATCCACGATCACTCGATTATGAAGTTCTCACAACTCTTGTACAGCTAGCAGCATCTCCTTCATCGCTTGCAACATCGATTCGTTTGATGGCAGGTGCTGAACTTGTGACTGAAGGTTTCAAGGCAGGACAAGTGGGATCTTCTGCGATGCCACATAAGATGAATACGCGCTCTTGCGAACGCGTTAATGGCCTTACTGTGATTCTGCGCGGCTATGCATCGATGGTTTCAGAGCTTGCCGGCAATCAATGGAATGAAGGCGATGTCTCTTGCAGCGTCGTGCGTCGCGTAGCGATTGCAGATGCCTTCTACGCAATCGATGGCTTGCTTGAAACCATGCTTACTGTGCTCGATGAGTTCGGGGCATTCCCTGCAGTAATTGATGCAGAACTTGATCGCTACCTTCCATTCCTTGCGACTACAAAGATCTTGATGGCTGCGGTAAAGGCAGGGGTCGGTCGCGAAGTTGCCCACGAGGCAATTAAGGAGCATGCGGTTGCAGCAGCTCTTGGGATGCGTGAAGGTAAAGCAAACAATTTACTTGATGCTCTTGCTAGTGATGATCGAATTCCATTTACTCGTTCAGAACTCGATGCGCTCATCGGTAATCCAATTGAATTCACTGGCGATGCTCGTGAACAAGTTTCTCGAGTCATCACCCGAATTGACAGCATCACAAAGAAATTTCCAGCAGCAGCAACCTATAAGCCGGGTTCTATTCGATGAGTGGATTCGGAGCAGCGGGCGCACCTGTTGCGCCGAGTATCGAGGGCTGGACACATATTCGCACCGGCAAGGTGCGCGATCTCTACAGCAATGATGAAGGTGAAATCCTGCTGGTTGCATCCGATCGCGTCTCTGCCTTCGACTGGGTCTTGCCTTCAGAAATCCCCAATAAAGGCGCGATTCTGACTCAATTATCGCTCTTCTGGTTTGAGCTCCTTGGTGACATCGTCCCTAACCACATCATCACTGAAGATGTTCCTCGTTCTGTCATAGATCGTGCTGTAATCGTGCAGCCACTTGAGATGTATGAAATTGAGTGTGTAGCTCGCGGATATTTAACGGGCAGTGGCTTAGTGGAATATAACGATAACCGCACGATCTGCGGAAACAATTTGCCTGAGGGATTACTCGACGGGTCCAAGCTTCCAGGTTCAATCTTCACTCCTGCAACAAAGGCAGAGGTTGGAGATCATGACATCAATATTGATTTCGATAGCGCGGCTAAGATTGTCGGTACAGAAATTGCAGCCGAACTTCGTGAAACAACTCTGAAGTTGTACGACACAGCAGCTGAATATGCCTTAAGTCGCGGAATCATCCTTGCGGATACCAAATTTGAATTTGGTGCCAATTCTGAAGGCACAGTGACTTTAGGAGACGAAGCGCTCACCCCGGATTCATCACGTTTCTGGGAGTTATCTGGTTGGACTCCGGGTCAATCACAACCTTCCTATGACAAACAATTTGTTAGGGATTGGCTCACAACTAGTGGTTGGGATAAGAAATCTCCGCCGCCTGAATTACCTAATGAGATTATCGAGAAGACAGCCGCTCGATACGAAGAAGCATACGAACGCATAACCGGTACAAAGTTTTAACCCTCAAAGCGCGAAGGAGAAAAGAAAATGGCAACAATCGTGGTGGATGTAATGTTGAAACCAGAGATTCTCGACCCACAAGGTAAAGCAGTTGCATCTGCACTGCCACGTCTTGGATTTTCCTTCGCAACCGATGTTCGTCAAGGCAAGCGCTTTGAGATAACAGTCGATGGTGAACCAACTCCAGCACAATTGGCAGAGGTAGAGAAGGCAGCAGAGGTATTGCTATCAAATCCAGTCATTGAGAACTTCACAGTTCGAGTAGAGAAGTAGTAGCGATGAAGATTGGTGTTGTTACATTTCCAGGAACTCTCGATGATCGAGACGCTGCTCGCGCCGTTCGATATGCCGGTGGCGAAGCGATTGAGCTGTGGCACGATGATGCCGACCTCAAGGGCGTCGATGCGGTAATCCTGCCTGGTGGCTTTTCATACGGCGATTACCTGCGTTGTGGTGCTATTTCACGTTTCTCACCGGTGATGGAGCCGCTCATCGCAGCTGCAAAGGGCGGAATGCCGCTCCTTGGAATCTGCAATGGATTCCAGGTACTCGCTGAGGCTCACTTGATTCCAGGAGCGCTCACCCGCAATCAACATCTTCACTTTCTCTGCACCGATCAGAAGATTCGCATTGAAAATAACAGCACAGCCTGGACCAACTCGTTCACCTCAGGGCAAGAGGTTGTTATCCCGTTGAAGAACGGTGAGGGTTCTTATCAATGTGATGATGAGACGTTGAAGATGCTTGAAGGCGAAGGCAGAATTGTTGCTCGATATGTCGGCGAGAATCCAAATGGATCTCGTAACTTGATTGCTGGTATTTCCAATGAGCGCGGCAACATTGTTGGTCTGATGCCCCATCCAGAGCATGCAGTAGATGTGCTGACCGGTCCAACTGCTGATGGTCTCGGATTCTTTACCTCTGTTTTGAAAGCGATGGTTAAGTAATTATGGCGTTAGATACTGTTGCAATCGCTCAAGCCAATCCAGATACACCACAACCATTTGCTGAACTCGGATTGAAACCGGATGAGTATGCAAGCATCAAAGAGATTCTGGGACGCCGTCCAACGTCATCCGAGCTTGCAATGTATTCAGTGATGTGGTCTGAGCATTGTTCATATAAATCTTCGAAAGTTCACCTTAAGCAATTTGGAGAGAAAGCGGTTAAGACCGATGCGCTCTTGGTTGGCATCGGTGAGAACGCAGGCGTGGTCGATGTCGGGCAAGGCTACGCAGTGACTTTTAAGATTGAATCCCATAACCACCCTTCCTATATTGAGCCATATCAAGGCGCTGCCACTGGCGTTGGTGGAATCGTCCGCGATATTTTGACTATGGGTGCTCGCCCCATCGCAGTGATGGATCCACTTCGTTTCGGCCCCGCAGATGCTCCTGACACTCGTCGAGTTTTGCCTGGCGTGATTGCCGGCGTTGGTGGTTATGGAAACTGTCTTGGACTTCCCAATATTGGTGGTGAAGTTGTCTTTGATGAGACTTACTTAGGAAACCCGCTTGTGAATGCGCTCTGTGTTGGAGTGATGAAACATAGCGATATCAAGTTGGCCAAGGCTGCAGGAGCGGGAAATCTCGTTGTTTTATACGGAGCAAAGACTGGTGGCGATGGAATTGGCGGGGTCTCAGTTCTTGCATCTGAGACCTTTGAATCCAAGGGGCCAGCAAAACGTCCTGCTGTTCAGGTGGGAGATCCCTTTGTTGAGAAGGTACTCATCGAATGCTCGCTAGAAATCTTCGCTGAAGATCTCGTTGTTGGTATTCAAGATCTTGGAGGCGCTGGACTTTCATGCGCGACATCCGAGCTTGCTTCAGGCGGATCAGGTGGCATGAAAGTGCAGCTGGATAAAGTTCCATTGCGTGACCCATCGCTCTCACCAGAAGAAATTTTGATGTCAGAGTCACAAGAACGTATGTGTGCAATTGTGGAACCATCCAAGATCGATCGCTTCCTTGAAATCTGCAAGAAGTGGGATGTCACATCAACAGTGATCGGCGAAGTCACTGATGGAACTCATCTTGAAATCACATTTAATGGAGAGCTCATCGTTGATGTTCCACCTCGTACAGTTGCTCACGATGGACCGGTCTATAACCGTCCACTTGCAGAGCCTGATTACATCAAGGCTGTCGCTAAAGAAGTAATCAATCCACCTCTTCCAATCACTGCAGCAGAAATCAAAGAGACCATTCTCAAAGTTGCAGCAACACCTAACTTGGCAGATAAGTCTTACGTTACCGATCAATATGATCGTTATGTTCAAGGAAATACGATTCAGTCACAACCAGATGATTCAGGTATGGTCCGCATTGATGAGAAGACACATCTCGGTGTGGCGGTCTCTACAGATGCTAATGCGAACTGGTCTTATCTCAACCCATATGAGGGTGCGAAGTTGGCTTTGGCTGAGGCAGCACGCAATATTGCAACCGCTGGAGCAACTCCACTTGCGGTGACAAACTGTCTCAACTTCGGTTCACCTGAAGACCCAGGTGTGATGTGGCAATTTGCAGAGACTGTCCGTGGACTTGCAGATGGTTGTCTCGAGATGGGATTGCCTGTCACAGGTGGAAATGTTTCTTTCTATAACCAGACTGGATCAATAGCGATTCTTCCAACGCCAGTTATTGGAGTTCTTGGAGTCATCCAAGATGTTCGCACACGCACCCCAATGTCCTTTAAAGACGCTGGTTTAGAGCTCTTCTTGCTCGGCACAACTGAGGAGAATCTCTCGGGTAGTGAATGGGCATATATCCATGGAATGCGCGGGGGAGTTGCTCCTACTGCCGATCTTCAACGGGAGATGCGCTTGATTGACCTCTTGGTTACTGCGAATAAGAAGCAACTCTTTGCCGCCGCTCACGACTTAAGCCAAGGTGGCTTAGCCATTTCCCTGGTAGAGATGGTCCTTCGCCACAATGTTGGCGCAACCATCACGCTCGATAACGTTGGAATCTCTCTACTCAGCGAGACTCCAGGCCGGGTTGTAGTTGCCCTACCTTCCGATAAGGTCGAGGAGTTGAAAGAGTTGGCAAGTAAGAGCGCAATTCCAGTAACAAAGATTGGTTTCAGTGGTGGAGATGCACTCGTCATCAACGATGCAACGATTCCGCTGACAGAGTTACGCACCGCACATACCGAAACTTTCAAGAAGTTGTTTGGATAGAACAATATGCGCGATCCTAAAATTCTTAGTGAGGTTAAATCAACTCTTGCTCTTCTTGCCGATAAGTATCCAGGTAAGGCGATTGAGGTTCGAATCCCTCCCTATGCCGCAGTTCAATGTGGTGATGGACCCAAGCACACTCGTGGAACTCCTCCGAATGTGATTGAGATGGATGCGCAGACCTGGTTACAACTAGTTGCTGGCGAGAAAACGTGGTCCGATGCATATAGCGAGGGACTCATTTTCGCATCAGGTGTTCGTTCAGATTTGAGCCACTTACTTCCGCTATCAGGAGCGCGCCATGAATCGTAGAGCTGATGGAAATCTCAACCATAATCTTCTCGACGAGGATAAAGGACCACAAGATGCTTGCGGCGTCTTTGGTGTCTATGCCCCCGGCGAGGAAGTTGCTAAGTTAACTTTCTACGGTCTCTATGCGCTGCAACACCGCGGCCAAGAATCAGCGGGAATTGCAACATCTGATGGTGAGCGAATAGTTATCTTTAAAGATATGGGACTTGTCTCGCAGGTCTTTACCGAGAGCGATCTCTCCTCACTCAAGGGCGAAATCGCTATTGGACACTGTCGATATAGCACCACAGGCTCAAGCACATGGGTTAATGCCCAGCCAACGCTGCGCCCTACCAAATACGGAACAATCGCTTTAGGTCACAATGGAAATCTCACAAATACTGGTGAGCTATTTGATTTGGTACGCGAACTCGAACCTGAAGCGCCAAAGCTTGGTCGTGGAGCGACGACAGATACCGAGATTATGACTGCGCTTATCGGTCTGCAAGATCACGAGACAATTGAAGAGAACATCATCGCAGTGCTACCGCTTCTGCAGGGAGCCTTCTCGCTCGTCATCATGGATGAGACAACGCTCTATGCTGCTCGAGATTTAAATGGCGTTCGCCCACTGGTACTTGGAAAATTAGATAAAGGTTGGGCGGTTGCATCAGAGACTGCGGCTCTCGACATTGTCGGAGCAGAATTTGTTCGAGAGATCGAACCCGGGGAGTTTATTGCAATTGATGAAGATGGCATCCGATCAACAATGTGGGGGACGCCTGATCCAAAAGGTTGTATCTTTGAATATGTATACCTTGCACGCCCCGATACAACAATTGCAGGACAAGGCATTCATGCAGTTCGCGGTGCGATTGGTCGCAGACTTGCAGTTGAATCACCGGTCAATGCAGATCTCGTCATTCCGGTGCCCGAATCAGGCACACCAGCTGCCATCGGCTTTGCAAAAGAGTCAGGGATTCCATTTGGGCTAGGCCTGGTGAAGAATTCTTATGTCGGTCGAACATTTATTCAGCCATCACAGACAATTCGTCAATTAGGAATTCGCCTTAAGCTCAATCCACTTCGTGAAATTATTCAAGGAAAGCGAATCGTTGTTGTTGATGATTCCATTGTCCGTGGAAATACTCAGCGAGCGATTGTGAAGATGCTTCGTGAAGCAGGTGCACTTGAGATTCACGTTCGCATCTCATCACCGCCAGTAAAGTGGCCATGCTTCTACGGAATCGATTTTGCTACCCGTGCTGAATTAATTGGTGCCGAGATGACCGTGGAAGAGATTCGTCAATCTATTGGTGCTGATTCTTTAGGGTTTGTCTCTGAAGCTGGCCTGATAGAGGCGACAAAAGTGCCGGAAGATAAGCTCTGTACGGCATGTTTCTCGGGCAAATACCCAATAGCAATTCCCGCTGATCTATCTGAAGGCAAGACCCGATTAGAAATTGTGGAGGGATAAGGCGATGGCAACATATAAGGATGCTGGCGTAGATATCGATGCTGGAGATCGCGCCGTTGAATTAATGAAAGCATCTGTTGCTCGTGCTTCACGTCCTGAGGTTATGGGAGGCATCGGCGGCTTTGCTGGACTCTTTGATGCATCAAAGCTTAAAGAGATGAAACAACCTCTCTTGGCAACATCGACCGATGGCGTTGGAACCAAGACCGAGATCGCACGATTGATGGGTATCTACGACACCATCGGCGAAGATTTAGTTGCAATGGTCGTCGATGACCTCGTCGTGTGTGGCGCTGAGCCGCTCTTTATGACTGATTACATTGCAGTTGGCAAAGTTGTGCCAGAGAGAATTGCGGCAATAGTTTCTGGAATTGCAAAGGGGTGTATCAAGGCAGGTACTGCACTCGTCGGTGGTGAAACCGCCGAGCACCCCGGTCTATTGGCAGAAGATGAATTTGATATTGCAGGAGCGGCAACAGGAGTTGTCGATGCAGATCTACAACTTGGTGCTCACCGCGTAAAGGTGGGGGATGTAATTATTGCAATGCCGGCAAGCGGAATTCACGCCAATGGTTTCTCGCTTGTTCGACACATCATTGCCACCCAAGAGCTCGATATCTATCGAAACTATGATTTCGAGAAGTCTCTCGGTGAAGTGTTACTGACACCTACCGAGATTTACACCTTAGATTGTTTAGCTCTCATCAAGGCACAACAAGAGAATATTCGAACCTTTAGCCACATCACCGGTGGCGGTCTAGCTGATAACACTGCTCGTGTTATTCCTGATGGATTAGTTGCAATCTACGATCGCTCGACCTGGTCCTTGCCGCTAGAGATGAAATTCTTAGCCGATATTGCCGGTGTGCCGCAGGCAGATTTAGAGCGCACGTGGAATGTTGGAATTGGAATGAGTGCGATTGTCAATCCTTCGGTGGCCGACCTAATTATTCGCTCACTTGCTGCCCGAGGAATGAAGGCATGGATTGCCGGAAAGGTCGAAAAAGCAGCGGAATTGGGCGCTCCTCGCTCATACTTAGTCTCTGATTATCAATAGTTAGCAAGAAGAGGAATTAGGTAATGGCCAGTAAGTCAAAGCAGTCCAAGTCTTTACAGAACAAGAAGGATCAACGTCTTGGCTATTGGATTATCGCAATTCCGGTCATCGCATTTCTCACCAAGTTAATCACCTTGAGCAATATCCCAGGTGGTGCCTGGGCTGGTGCAGATGCTGAGAACTACCTCCAGGGTGTCGATGGAATTCTTAAAGATGGATTCTTCTCACCGCATACCCTCTTAGGTTATTGGCCAGCTGGATATCCAATTCTCATCTGGTTGCTAACGAAGATTTCACTCACACATATTTTATTGTTGCTCTCAATTGTTCAGAGCGCTTTCTACGGGTACGCCTCTTATTACTTCGTACGACAATTGCGAGATACCAAGGTAAAGCCATATCTCTTTTGGATCTCAATACTCTTGGCAGCAAATCCAACGCTCTCACTGAGCTCTTTAGCAATCGGTTATGAGAGCCCAATTGCCGCCTGCATGTTGATGATTACTGGACTCATTGTTAAGTCTCAACTCAACCCGATAGATCGCAGATATTGGATTCGAGTTGCTGCCGTTGGTGGCTTCTTTGCACTTGCTGCATTTATGCAACCACGCTGGGTACTTACAACTTTAATCGTCGCCATTATCTGGGCTCTTGCGTATAAAAACCGTAAGCACCAAGCACTTATCTTGATTGGTGTTATGGCAATTATGGCAATCGCACCGATTACTTTGATCGCTCGTAATAATGGCGCAGGAAATGGAAATGTCATCTCGACCAACCTCGGTGTAACGATGCGTATCGGTGCCGGTGACGAGACATCTGGTGGATATAAGCGAACAGGTCCAGAAGTTCCATGCGATCCAGTTCCACCTGCAACAACAGTTACAGATAATGAAATCGTTAAATGTGTCATCAAGTGGTATGCCGGTAACCCAGTCAAGGCAGTGGAACTCTTTATCAATAAGGGCTTTTACTATTGGTCTCCTTGGTCTGGCCCATTGGGTAACGGAACCATGGCGCGAAACCCATGGTTGAAGATAGATCCGATTCTCAATATTGCTCGAGGAAGCCAACAAGGCAATGACCTCGTCTATGGCACCTTCGGAAAGTTGATCTCATGGGCCTGGATGCTGGCCGGGATTTCGCTCTTCTTTATCGGCTTCTTCTGGCTCCGATCCTTTAAGGGCATTTACAGCCAGCTCGCCTGGCTGACCTTCTTGCCGGTTGTGGCCTCCTGGTTGGTTGGCATGGGAACTATCGGTGATCACCGATTCCGAGTCCCAACGATGTCTCTGAGCCTTGTCCTGCAGGCGATTGGCTTCGCAGCGCTACGCCATAGAGCCAAGAAGGGCTCATTTAAGGTCGATTGAGCGGCCTAATCCCCATCCAGAGCGCTCGCTTTGGTGGGAGGGGCTTGGGCGCGATAACCTACCCCCCTGAAACACACAAATTTCCGATGAGGAGGTCTCGCCCATGGGTCGCGGCCGTGCAAAAGCAAAGCAGACAAAAGTCGCTCGTGATTTGAAGTACAACTCCCAAGAGATGGATATTGAACGTCTCGCAAAGGAGCTCCACAGCGACGCCCCCCTTCAGCCAGAGCGAGATGACGATGATCCCTTTGCTGAAGGAAATTACATTCCTCGCGCATAACGTATCGCTCACATGAGCTCCACTCCTTATGTCGCATCACTGCGAATCTACGAACCCATCTCAGCTTTTCCTGCTGCAGATCGCCTTCGTTGGGAGAAACTTGATCCATCAATCGATACTCGTGAAGAGGAACAAGCGCTCGCGCTTCGACGTGTAGTTCTTCCAGAATCTCCGGCGCTCCGTCCTGATGGTGTGCACCTTCTCGATATCGATGGAGTCCGTTACATATCTCCATGGTCGACCGCAACGAGATCATGGGCAGCGCTCGATAACTTTAAGGAATCACTTCCATCAACTGTTGTTCCATTTTTCTTACCGCCAGCTCTAGAAGAGGTCATCACCTCTGGGATGGAATCTGTTGAAGATCGAGTCCCTCACATCATCACCGAAACTTGGATGGTTCCACCTCGTTGGCTAGCGCTCTTTATTCCAGAAGAACGTAAACGTGGATATCGAGATGGCCTCGCCTTCACCACAGCGCTGACCACAATTACTAAGGCGATAGAGCGATCACAGAACTCTCACGAGATAGTTCTGCAATCTTTTGGTCAAGGCGTTGTGGAACAAGAGATTGAAGAACTCATTGAGTGGTTAGAGATGTTCCACCCTCTCTCCATGGTGGAGCTCGATTATGGAGGGTTAGCTCATTACCTGGATCAGACCTTGAAGGCAGATGGACTTTCTGGAATTGACGATGATGGCTCGATTGAAGATGTGATCTTCAGCCTTGCTGGCCTCGCCTCTCAAGATGGCGCAGTAGCGGGCGAGGGCTATAACCGTCTCGTTGCTCGTTGGCGTCCTGTTCAGGCTATTGAATCAGCGATGTAACGCTCTAACTTCGATATTTCTCACCGCCCGTATTGCCAACTCACCCCTTTCTCCCCGATACTTCCCGACATAACGGAGCAATTCGGACATTGCTCCTTGCCTTCTAGCAAGAGATATGGAGAACCCCAGTGATGAATCGCATCCCTGAAGCAGAAGTTCTCCTCACCCCTCGCGAAGTTGCCGATCTCTTCGGTGTTGATCCCAAGACGGTTACTCGCTGGGCAAAGGCTGGAAAGCTGACATCCATTAGAACCTTAGGTGGTCACCGTCGCTATCGTAAATCTGAAGTTGATGATCTCCGAGCGAATTATTTTAAGAGTAATAACCAGTAATTAATTTTATGAATTATTCAATTGCACAGTTTGCCTTGCTTGGCTTTCTCACATTTACCTTTGTAGGCCTCATCACACCGCAGATGAGAAAAGTGGCAATCCGTTACAACGCAGTTGATGCCCCTAATCTCGAACGCAAAGTTCAGAAGGAACCAATCCCTTATCTAGGTGGAGTAGCGATTGCAATCGGTGTTGTTGCGGCATCGTATGGATCGATGTTGGCAGTTGATTTTTCTTGGGAGACGATTCGACTAGCGAGCACAGTTCTAGTTCCTGCAATTGCAATCTCAGCGATGGGTCTTTGGGATGATCTCCGCGGTTTACAACCATGGCCACGACTTATCGCGCAGACCGTCACCGGCGTGGCAGTCTCCTTTATCTTGATTGCTGGCGATACCAGTGGAGTGGCATTTCCAAATACCTTCCTCAATTACGCAATTACCACGCTCTGGATAGTCGGCGTCTGTAATTCCATTAACTTCTTTGATAATCACGACGGTGGCGCTGCCGGCACAGTTGCAGTGATTACCTTCTTCCTCTTCTTCATCGCTTATGACCGCCAGCAAGTGCTGGTCAGCGCCCTCGCAGTTGTCACCGCTGGCGCTACAGCTGGTTTTCTCATCTGGAATCGCCATCCAGCAAAGATTTACATGGGAGATGCGGGATCGCTCTTTCTGGGAATCATTATCTCGGTGCTCACCATCCGCCTGAGCCCAGGTGTGGTTCCTAGCTATAAATCAATCGCTATTCCAGTCATTTTGATGGCGATACCAATCTTGGATACAACAGTTGCTGTGGTTTCGCGTCTCTATCGAGGCATCTCACCATTTCAAGGCGGTCGTGATCATCTCTCCCATCGCCTTATGCGACTTGGTCTACAACGCAAGGCAACGGCAATCACTCTCTGGGCCTTGGCAGCTTTCTATGCAGGCCTTGCCCTTGCTCTCTACACCTGGCCAGATACATGGGGCACTCAGATTCTCGTGCTGGCGGCAATTGCATGGATTACAAAATTGATTGGTTTCCTTCGTATTCCATCTGAGGGGTAAACTAGCGCTATGACTAACTCGCCAGCAGATGATGTAAAGGCAAAGATGCTTGCCGCCCTTGAAGCGAAGAAGAATAAGAAGGGCGCTCCAGGCACACAGAACCATGCTGAGGGCGGATCAAAGATTAAGGGTGGTCAGCGTTCTGGCGGTGCGCCTCAGGTTCAGCGCAAGGCAGGGCCTTCAGGTTCTGGTTCAGCAGGCTAAATCTTTCTTACTTCGTGTCATTCCTGCTTGAAATTCGCGTTCGTCCAAACTCCTCGCGTAACAAAGTTGGCGGAAGTGTCGGTGATCCACCACGCCTTGTCGTAGCGGTTCAAGCACCAGCAGTTGATGGGAAAGCTAACCAAGCAGTTATCAAAGAGTTGGCTGCTGCATTTAATCTTCGTCCTCGAGATTTCACGATTGTCTTCGGTGAACTCGGCCGCGATAAAAGATTATTGATTGAAGGGCTTTCGCCTGAAAAAGAGAAAACTCTCCAAGCTCAGCTTGAAGAGTTAATGGGCGAGAACCCTAAACTTTTATAGATTCTTACTTGTGGCTCGGGACAGGATCGAACTGTCGACCTCACGATTTTCAGTCGCGCGCTCGTACCAACTGAGCTACCGAGCCATTATTTACTTGTCTATCAATTTCAGATGGCAAGCCATTGAAACTTTTTACTTTAAGTAAGAAGAAGAGAGCGTGTGGACACTCTCTTCTTCTAGCGACCCGGACGGGACTTGAACCCGCGACCTCCGCCGTGACAGGGCGGCGCGCTAACCAACTGCGCTACCGGGCCTTGATAAAT
>JACCDJ011163133.1_pt1 | contig 12852 bp, 19 predicted proteins | sample 7444481 | NCBI WGS metagenome assembly JACCDJ01 (sample SAMN15323435, study PRJNA562643) | freshwater metagenome | isolation source: river surface water | place: USA:Blue River Watershed | collected 2017-08-15 | reverse complement strand
CGGTCATGATGGCATTGTTGCGGTTAGGGCCCTGGAAATCGTAAAGCTGCTTCTTAAGATAGGCAGCATGCTGACCCGCTAGTTTTGGATTTTGGGCGATCGTTGAATTACCCGCAGCGCCATGGCATGCAACGCAAGCGAGAACGCCACGTGATGCGTCACCGTTGGTATAGAGATTGCCGCCCTTGACAGGGTCTGACTCGACAGCAGGTTTCGCATCATTGGCGTGAGTCAAAGAGGCAGAGACCAACAGAACGAGGGATGCGAACTTCACAAACAGGGACGTGGCAGGTTTCATTCAATTATCCGGGGCTTTGGATTGATTTTGCTTGGCGCTTGCGACTTCTGCAGACTGGCATCGGTGTAGTACAAAGCCAAACCGAATTCAGTATGTTTGAAGCTCAATTTCGAGCCCGTGATTGTACTACAATGGCCGTCCTTCCTTTGTACGCGCCTCTGCTGCACGCAGCCTCATGTCTCTTCTCTGGCAAGCCCGCTTTTTCACGACGGTTAATCGCTTACCGGATTTGCCAAAATATAAAGTTCCCGAGATTGCCTTCGCCGGTCGCTCGAACGCAGGCAAGTCGACCGCGATTAATGTCCTGTGCAACCAGAAAAAGCTGGCCTTTGCGTCTCGCACCCCGGGCCGGACCCAGCACATCAATTTTTTTTCCCTCGGTGGCGCTCATGTGGGCCAGCACCGCAAGGATCCCACCCGCGTTGAGGAGATTCGCGCCTTTCTGGTTGATCTTCCGGGCTACGGCTACGCAGAGGTGTCAGGATCGGCAAAAGACCACTGGCAGCTGCTTTTGGGGCGCTACGTCCAAGAGCGCGATCAGCTCGCGGCGCTGGTACTGATCATGGACGCGAGACGTCCGTTCACTGAACTTGATACGGAGATGCTGGAGTGGTTCGCCGCCACCGGCAAGCCAGTACATTGCATTTTAAGCAAGGCAGACAAGCTCAACCGTAGTGAAGCCGCCGATGCGCTGCGCTTGGGACACTCTGTACTGTCAAGTTATGTTGACGAACAAGGTCGTCCTCTGCCATTCTCTGTGCAATTGTTTTCTGCGCTCAAGCGCAGCGGACTCGAGGAAGCAGACCAAAAAATTCTAGACCTGCTGGGTATCAGCGGGGACATCGAGCAGCCCGCGTGACATAAAAAAACCCCGGAGAAAGGGGAAGTCTCCAGGGCCGAACGCTGTACCGCCTTGAGGCAGCACAACCCCGCTCAGGGAGGAGAAGCGGGAGGTGAGCAAATCACCTGCTTGTCTGAGACTCGCAGGCGCCGAAAGTTTCATCAAGCTCCCGCTCAAGACCCGCCCTGAGCCTTAAGAACCAGAAATCTCTTTTCTATTCGCCATCATGTCCGATCATTCTTCCGCCCAGTTTCCAGCCATTCGCATGCGACGCATGCGCAAAGACACGTTTTCTCGTGCGCTAATGCGCGAAAACACGGTTACCCCGGCGGACCTGATCTACCCGGTCTTTATTCTGGATGGACAAAACCGACGCGAAGCCGTGCCTTCCATGCCTGGCGTTGAGAGGCTGTCGGTCGACTTGCTGATGCCCGTTGCCGAGGAGTGTGTTGCGCTGGGCATTCCGGTGCTGGCACTGTTTCCTGTCATTGATCCCGCGTTGAAAACACCGGACGGCATGGAAGCCACCAACCCCAAAGGCCTGGTACCGCGCGCTGTCAGAGAAATCAAGCAGCGCTTCCCGGAACTGGGCGTGTTAACCGATGTCGCGCTTGATCCTTTCACCAGCCACGGGCAAGACGGTGTGCTTGATGAGGAGGGCTATGTGCTCAATGACGAGACGAGCTCGATTCTGATACGGCAGGCTTTGGTACAGGCAGAAGCCGGCGTGGATATCGTTGCGCCGTCCGACATGATGGATGGTCGAATCGGTGCGATCCGGCATGCGCTGGAAGACGCGAAATACATACACACGCGCATCATGGCTTATTCCGCCAAATATGCATCAGCCTTCTACGGCCCCTTCAGAGATGCCGTGGGTTCTGCAGCCAATCTTGGCAAAGGCAGCAAGGCCACCTACCAGATGGATCCTGCCAATTCAAACGAAGCCCTGCGTGAGGTTGCTCTTGACCTCGCCGAGGGCGCCGACATGGTCATGGTCAAACCCGGCATGCCCTATCTGGATATTGTGCGTCGGGTCAAAGATGAATTCAAAGTACCTACCTTCGCCTATCAGGTCAGCGGCGAATACGCGATGATCAAGGCAGCAGCACAAAATGGCTGGATCGATCACGACAAGACCATGATGGAAGCGATGCTCTCCTTCAAGCGCGCAGGTGCGGATGGCGTGCTGACCTACTTTGCGAGAGAAGTTGCGAGAAAGCTGCGGGCAAGTGCGGAGTAAATAGCTTCATGAACTGATTAAAAACAGACTCCTGTTTTTCACTGTCACTGAACCGCGAAGCACTGCTACATACCCGCAGAGCGCGTTTGAACAGCAAGGCTGTTTCGTCAGCGTGATATCAATCTATCCAAAGATTGGATGAATACTTCCGGCGTCTGAAAGCCGATCACCCGAAATGAGCGCAGCTCTGCGCCATCTTTATCGAAGAAAATGATACCGGGCGGACCAAAAAGTCCGAAGCGTTTCAAAAGCGCTTTATCGTCGGCGTTATTGGCCGTGACATCCACCTGCAACAGCAAGATATCCTGCATCTTTTCACTTACCGCCGGATCGGTGAAGGTCAGTTTTTCCATCTCCAGACAAGCCACACACCAATCCGCATAGAAGTCCAGCATCACGGGGCGCCCGCGCGCCGCTGCAATCGTTTGGTCTAGCTCAGCGATCGAATGAATACGTTTGAAAGCGATCTTCTTGTGCGCTTCGCCCGTCAGATGTGCCAGGGGTGCCCACGCATCGCGACCGCCGGTGGCAAGACCTGCCAGCTGCACCGCGCCCAACAAGACGAAGACCATACCCATGGCGCGACCCCGAAGACCCAGTTGGCGTGACATCAGGAGGAAACCACCATAGGCCACACCCAGCAATCCCCAACCCAGCATCAGCGCCCAACCAGGCAACAACGAAGCGACCATCCATAACGCAAGCGCCAGCATCAGCACACCGAATAAGGGCTTGACCGCCATCATCCAGCGCCCTGCTTTGGGTACCAGCGCCCCCGCGGATAAACCCAAAAGAAGCAGCGGCACGCTCATGCCCACCGCCATCGCAAACAAGGCACTACCGCCAATCACGACATCACGCGTCTGGCTGATGTACACCAGCACGCCGGCCAGCGGTGCTGCCACACAAGGGCCGACAATCAGCGCCGACAGCATGCCCATCACAAACACACCGGCGAGCTTGCCTGCTCTTTGCTGCTCGGACCAGCGGGTGAGCTTGAGCTGCACCGAAGATGGCACCTGCAACTGATAAATATCGAACATGGAAAGCGACAAGACCGCCATGAAAATCGCGAAAGTGATGAGGACAGGCGGGCTCTGAAGGTTTGCCGACAGACCTTCACCAATCAGTCCGGCCGCGATGCCCAGTGCGGTATACACCAGCGCCATCCCCATCGCATAGGCGAGTGAAAGCACAAAGCCCCGACTGCGACTGGTGCGCTCGCCTTCACCCACGATGATGAATGAGAGTATGGGGACCATCGGAAGGACGCACGGCGTCAACGACAGACCCAGACCCAGCAGCAGAAAGAGCGGCAGGATCAAGAGAAGGTTGCCGCTGGCCAGCGATGCTTCAATGCGACCCATTTCGGTTTCTGCCGTCGGTTCTACGGCCGCAGGCACTGATTCAGCCACTTGAGACAAGTGAGCACCTGCTGGCGAGAGTTTGACGACTGACTCCATCGGCGCGTAACACAGGCCACGATCAGAACAACCCTGGCTACTGACGCTCAGAGTAAATGCGCCATCGGCTTTGACGGGTAAACGAATCAGAACTTGCTGTCGGTAGGTTTCGACGGTTTTATTGAAGGTCTCATCGAATTTCATTTTCCCTGCCGGGATGACCGGCGCTCCAAGCTGCGCGCCATCGGCCTTGAAAGCAAATCGCTCACGGTACAGATAATAATCATCGGCGACATCGAAACGCACCTCAATCACCGACGCATCAGTCATCGTCGCGCTAAAACGGAATGCTTGTTCAGGCGGCAGAAACTGATCCTCGGCCATGACCGGACGCAGCCATAGCAAAGTGAGAAGCAAGAGAAGCGAATTGAACAACCTAGGCATGGTGATCGGGTGAGGTTTCAGCGATGATCCACTGGAGATAGGAGGGAAAACCTGCCACCACCGGCAAAGCAATAATTTCCGGCAGCTCATAGGGATGCGCGGCGCGTATGGCTGCTTCCAGCGCAGCATAGTGACGTTGTGTGGTTTTGATGGTCAGGGTGACTTCGTTTGCGCTTTCGATCTTGCCCTGCCATCGATACACGGACTGCACACCCGGAGCAAAGCTTGCACAGGCAGCGAGTCTGGCCTCGACCAAAGCGCCCGCAAGCGCTTCGGCAGTCGCTGCATCCGGCAAGTGGGTCATGACAATGATGACTTGCTCCATGAGATCGATCTCGGGTTTATTTCAATAACCGACGTCGCGTAAGCACGGTGGCGAGGTAAAAACCGGCCACACAGTACCCCACCAGTAGCAATAAAGACGGTAGCACCTGATCGGGCATTTGGCCCAGCAGCAATGGTCGCACAAGATGAACGGCGGCGCTCAGCGGCAGGTAGCCTGCAATGACCTGCAACCATCCGGGTAGTTGGGTCACAGGGTAGTACACCCCCGAGAGGAAAATCATCGGTGTGAGCACGAGTGTGAAGTAGTAAGTAAAAAAATCATAGCCTTTGGCAAGCGCGTTGATCGCCAGCGCGATTGACGCGAAGGTGACACCCACCAGAAAAAGCAGCGGTGGTACCAACAAGGCACCCGGATACCAACCGATACCCAAGGCAAGCAGCACCAAAAGAATGGCAATGCCGGAGATCAGTGATTTGCTTGCTGCCCAGAGCATTTCAGCGAGCACAATGTCATCGAGATCCAGCGGCGTATTGAGCAAGGCATCCCAGGTTTTTTGTACATGCATGCGGGAGAAAGCGGAGTAGAGCGCCTCAAACGTGGTGGCCATCATCACGGACATGCAAATGGCGCCGCTGGCAAGGTATGCGATGTACGGCACGCCATCGATACTCTGCAGCATGCTACCGAGCCCATAGCCGAACGCTACCAAGGTTATTAATGGTTCGGCGATGTTGCCGACAACGCTGGTGAATGCGAGCTTGCGCCACACAAGAAAATTACGCTGCCACACTGGCACAAAGCGCAGACTGAATCGGGGTACCTGATAATAAATAGATGCCATGGTCAGATCCTCAGTCGCGCATGTCACGGCCGGTTAATTTGAGAAACAGATCTTCGAGATTCGCAGGTCGGTGAAGATAGCGCAGGCCTTCGGTTCCGGCGAGGTTTTGTAAAAGCGATTCAGGATGATCGGTATAGCAAAATGCAGTTTCGCCACTGAATTCGATTCGATCAGCAAGGTGAGATGCGCTCCCGGCCCACTGGCTCGCGTTATCGCCATAGACCTCGACGACTTGTGACTCAATATGCTTTGCGATCAGCGCCTGCGGTGATCCTTCGGCGATTAGCCGGCCGTGATCAATAACAGCCAAACGATCGCAAAGCCGCTCGGCCTCATCCATAAAATGCGTTGTCAGCAGCAGTGACTTGCCCTCGGCGAGCAAGGCTTTCAGGCGCTCCCAGATCAAGTGTCGCGCTTGCGGATCAAGACCTGTCGTGGGTTCATCCATGAAGATAAGGTCAGGATCGTTAACGAGCGAGCGCGCCAGCGTTAAGCGCCGCTTCATGCCACCGGAGAGTTCGCCTATGCGAGCATGTCTCTTCGCTGTGAGACTAGAGAAGTCCAGCAGCCAGTCAATGCGTGCACGCACCTGTGCGCGACTCATGCCGAAGTAACGCCCGTAAACGTAGATGTTTTCCTCGACGGTGAAATCGGGATCGAGACTGTCCATCTGGGGCACGACGCCAATACGCAAGCGCGCCAGACGAGCATCAGCAGGTACCTCGTGCCCGACGAGCTGAATGCTGCCCCGATCTGGTACGGTCAACCCCAGACAGAGCCGCAGTGTGGTTGTTTTCCCAGCGCCATTCGGCCCCAGTAGACCAAAGCATTCTCCCCGTTCGAGTGAGAAAGAGATGCCATCGACCACCGTGTGGCGGGCATCGCCATCGCCATACGACTTGTAGAGATCTTTGACGGTGAGAATAGTCATTCAGTTATAAGGACGAATCTGCCTTTGAATACGCTGGAAAAGCAAAAGCCAGGCTTACCCTGGCTTTTGTTTATTGAGTCACACGATGGGCTTACTCGCCGCTATTGTCCTCGACGGCGGTCGTGTGATCCGGGCGATCTACCAGTTCCACAAAAGCCATCGGCGCGTTATCGCCCTGACGGAAACCCATTTTCAGGATACGGAGATAACCGCCATTGCGGGTCGCATAACGTGGGCCGAGTTCTGCAAACAGCTTGACCACCATCTCGCGATCACGCAAACGATTGAACGCAAGGCGCTTGTTGGCCAAGGTGTCTGTTTTACCCAGAGTCAGAATAGGCTCCACAACGCGACGCAGCTCTTTTGCTTTAGGCAGCGTGGTCTTGATCGCTTCATGACGAAGCAGAGAAACCGTCATGTTGCGCAGCATGGCGAGACGATGTGACGAGGTGCGGTTGAGTTTACGAAGTCCGTGACGGTGACGCATGATCTTTCCTTTACAGTTTTATATATCCAGCTCTTCTATCGCCGACCGTGAGGCCGGCGCGGGCCGGTGCATGTTAAATAAATTACTTGTCAAAGCCGACAGGCGGCCAATTTTCCAGCTTCATACCCAGAGTCAAGCCGCGTGAGGCCAAGACTTCCTTGATCTCGTTGAGCGATTTACGGCCCAGATTCGGTGTTTTCAGAAGCTCGTTCTCGCTACGCTGGATCAGATCACCAATGTAGTAAATGTTCTCTGCCTTGAGGCAGTTCGCAGAACGAACTGTGAGCTCCAGATCGTCGACAGGACGCAACAAGATAGGATCGACCGTCGGAGCGCGCGATGGTGCTTCGGCAGCGGTTTCCGTTCCTTCGAGTGCGGCAAACACATTGAGCTGGTCGACCAGCACACGTGCGGATTGACGGATCGCTTCCTCTGGTGTGATCACACCATTGGTTTCGATGTTCATGACCAATTTGTCAAGATCGGTACGCTGCTCGACCCGTGCAGACTCCACTGCGTAGGACACGCGGCGAACTGGCGAGAACGAAGCATCAAGAATGATGCGGCCGATGGTTTTGTTCGCGTCTTCTGCAAGGCGTCGTACATTACCAGGCACATAACCACGGCCTTTTTCGACTTTGACCTGCATGTCCAACTTACCGCCAGGGGTCAGATGGGCGATCACATGATTCGGATTGATCAGCTCGACATCATGCGGCAGGTCGATATCGGAAGCCAGAACAGCGCCTTCGCCTTCTTTTTTCAAAGTCAGCGTAACTTCATCGCGATTGTGAAGCTTGAACACCACGCCTTTGAGGTTCAGCAGGATGTCGACAACGTCTTCCTGCACGCCGTCGAGTGAGGAATACTCATGGACGACACCGGCAATAGTGACTTCCGTTGGCGCGTAGCCAACCATGGAAGACAGCAGCACGCGACGCAGCGCATTACCCAGCGTGTGACCGTAGCCACGCTCAAACGGCTCCATCACAACTTTGGCATGGCCAGGGCCCAAAGGCTCGACTTCGATAATGCGGGGTTTCAAGAGATTGTTTTGCATGAATGTCCTTTCAATACCCTCGGCTCATTACACCGATAAGGCTGATGGCATATCGAAAGGCACAGGTCGCAAGGCGACCCATGCCGGGGAAAATTATCGGGAATACAGTTCGACGATCAGGGACTCGTTGACTTCCTGATTGAAGTCCGAACGGTCAGGCCAAGACTTGAGTGAGCCTTCCATTTTCTTCGCATCGACCGACACCCACATAGGGAAGCCAGACTGTTCAGCCAATGACAAGGCTTCAGCGATACGCACCTGTTTCTTCGCTTTTTCACGAATCGCCACAACGTCGCCGACCTTCACTTGGTAAGAAGGAATGTTGACGACATTGCCGTTGATGGTGATGGCTTTGTGCGATACGAGCTGACGGCCTTCGGCGCGGGTTGATGCAAAGCCCATGCGATAGACCACATTGTCCAGGCGAGCTTCGAGCAATTTCAGCAGCGTTTCACCGGTATTGCCTTTGCGGCGATCCGCTTCGGCAAAATAACGACGGAACTGGCGCTCAAGCACGCCGTACATGCGCTTGACCTTCTGCTTTTCACGGAGCTGATTGCCATAATCCGAGGTGCGGGCACCGGAGGTACGACCATGCTGACCTGGCTTGGAATCCAGCTTGCACTTGGAATCCAGGGAGCGACGGGCGCTCTTCAGGAAGAGGTCTGTGCCTTCACGGCGGGAGAGTTTTGCTTTAGGTCCAATATAACGTGCCACGATTTTTCCTTATCGTTTAACGCCCCAGATGGAATTCAATTTTCCACCAGGCGCAAGTCCGGTCTGCGTGCTACCGAACAGTGGTCTTCAGAACAAAACCCGCCAGTGACGGCGGGCTACCTTCGGGTACTACCAATACAACAATTAGATACGACGACGCTTGGGTGGACGGCAGCCGTTATGCGGAACAGGCGTCACGTCTTGAATCTGGGTGATCTTGATACCCAAATTATTGAGCGCACGGACAGCCGACTCACGCCCTGGGCCTGGGCCCTTGATGCGCACTTCCAGATTCTTCACACCACATTCGACAGCCACTTTACCCGCCGCCTCAGCAGCAACCTGTGCCGCAAACGGCGTGGATTTCCGTGAGCCTTTGAAACCAGCGCCACCGGAAGTCGCCCAGGACAATGCATTGCCCTGACGATCGGTGATCGTGATGATGGTGTTGTTGAACGATGCGTGAATATGCGCAATGCCTTCAGCAACGTTCTTTTTGACTTTCTTGCGAACGCGCGCGGAAGCGGCGTTGTTCGGTGATTTTGCCATGGTGGTTTCCTTGAATCCGCTACAGGATTACTTCTTCAGCGCTTGCGCGGCTTTGCGCGGACCCTTGCGGGTACGTGCGTTGGTACGAGTGCGCTGTCCACGGCAGGGCAAACCTTTACGATGCCGCATACCGCGATAGCAACCGAGATCCATCAAACGCTTGATGTTCATCGACAATTCACGACGAAGATCACCTTCGACAATGAATTTACCGATTTCATCGCGCAGCTTCTCGAGTTCGTTGTCGTCGAGATCTTTGACTTTTTTATTGGTGGGTACACCTGTCATCGCGCAGATCAGCTCTGCGCGTGGACGGCCGATGCCATAGATCGCCGTCAGGCCGATCACGGTGTGCTGGTGGTTGGGGATGTTGACCCCTGCAATACGTGCCATTCGTTATTCCTCAGTCAATAACGTTAATTAACCCTGGCGCTGCTTGTGGCGCGGCTCGGTGCAAATGACGCGAACGACGCCTTTGCGCTTGATGATTTTGCAGTTGCGGCAAATCCGCTTTACTGATGCGAGCACTTTCATGGTAGCCCTCTTTCTTTCCGTCTTTTAAGTACGCCAATTATTTCGTGCGGAACACGATCCGCGCCCTGCTCAAATCATACGGCGTCAATTCCACCGTAACCTTGTCACCTGGAAGAATGCGGATGTAGTTCATTCGCATTTTTCCCGAAATATGTCCCAGAACCACATGCCCGTTTTCCAGCTTGACCCTGAAGGTCGCATTTGGGAGATTTTCCAGAATCTCGCCTTGCATCTGAATCACGTCATCTTTGGACATATAAAGTGCTTATTCCTCTCAATCAACGGGGCGCAATGCCGCCCTTGAAATTTGCCTTGCGCAGCAAGGATTCATACTGCTGCGACATCACATAATTTTGTACCTGCGCCATGAAATCCATGGTCACCACCACGATAATCAGCAGAGACGTACCACCAAAATAAAACGGTACATTCCAGCGCGCGATCAAAAACTCTGGCAACAAGCAGATCAACGTGATGTAAACAGCACCTGCAAGCGTCAGCCGGGTCAGGATGCGGTCGATGTAACGTGCCGTCTGCTCACCTGGCCGAATTCCCGGCACAAAGGCACCACTTTTCTTCAGGTTATCCGCCGTTTCTTTGCTGTTGAACACGAGTGCCGTGTAAAAGAAGCAAAAGAAAATAATCGCTGCGGCATACAACAAAGCATGAATCGGTTCGCCCGGCGCCATCGACGCAGCCAAGTCCTTCAGGAAGCGAACGACTGCGCTATCCGTTTCTCCCGATGTAAACCAGCTCGTAATCGTCGCTGGAAACAAAATGATCGAAGAAGCGAAGATGGGTGGAATAACACCCGCCATATTCAGCTTGAGCGGCAAATGGCTGCTCTGGCTTCCGTAAATCTTGTTGCCGACCTGACGCTTCGCATAGTTGACCAGAATCTTGCGTTGACCTCGTTCGATGAAGACCACCAGATAAGTCACCAGTGCGACCACCACGCAGATCAAAATCGCCGTCAGCGCATTCATCGAGCCGGTGCGAACGAGTTCGAACAATCCACCCAGCGCATTGGGCAAGCCAGCAGCGATGCCTGCAAAAATAATGATGGATATACCATTACCCAGGCCGCGTTCAGTAATTTGCTCGCCAAGCCACATCAGGAACATCGTACCCGTCACCAAGGTGACGACGGTGGTAAAACGGAATGCCAGACCTGGATCAATCACGAGGCCCGCCTGGGATTCAAGTGCAATCGCGATGCCCAGTGCCTGGAAAGTCGCCAATACCAGTGTGCCATAGCGCGTGTACTGCGTAATCTTGCGGCGACCGGACTCACCCTCTTTCTTCAATGCTTCCAGCTGGGGCGAAACAACCGACAGCAGCTGCATGATGATCGATGCAGAAATGTACGGCATGATGCCGAGCGCAAAAATCGTAAACCGCGACAGGGCGCCACCCGAGAACATGTTGAACATGCCCAGAATGCCGCCACGGTTCTGGTTGAACAATGCAGCAAGCTGCACAGGGTCGATACCGGGCACAGGTATGTGCGCACCGATCCTGAACACCACCAGCGCGGCGAGCAAAAACCACAAGCGGCCCCAAGGGAATCCGCTTGCAGCGCTTTTCGCGAGTTTTGGTGAAGTTGCCACGTTGTTCCTGTCAGGCCTTGATTACTCGACCGAACCGCCAGCAGCTTCGATAGCTGCCTTGGCACCTTTGGTCGCGATCACGCCTTTCAGCGTAACCTTCTTCGACAACTCGCCTGCCTTGATCACACGCACTACGCGCGCAAGTTCAGAAACCAATCCCGCCTGCTTCAGTGCCAGGATATCGATGTCGGCGACTGGCAGTTTCGCCAGATCGGACAGACGAACCTCTGCCTTGAATGGTTTGGATTGCGACTTGAATCCACGCTTTGGCAGACGACGCTGCAGCGGCATCTGACCGCCCTCGAAGCCAACCTTGTGGAAGCCACCGGCGCGGGACTTTTGACCCTTGTGACCACGACCAGCGGTTTTGCCCAAACCGGATCCTATGCCGCGCCCTACACGACGTTTGGCGTGCTTGGCACCGGCTGCGGGTTGAATAGTGTTGAGTTCCATATATGCTCCGTTCGCAAGCGATGCTTACGACACCACTTTCACGAGATACGATACTTTGTTGATCATGCCGCGGACTGCTGGCGTGTCTTCGAGCTCCGAAACGGAATTCACACGGCGCAAGCCCAGTCCACGAACGGTGGCACGATGGGATTCACGCGTTCCGATGAGACCCTTGACCAGTTTGACTTTGATTGTGTTTGCCATTTTGATCACCTTAGCCCAGGATTTCCTCGACCGTCTTGCCGCGCTTGGCAGCAATTTCGGATGGTGTGCTCATCTTCGCCAGGCCATTCAGCGTCGCACGAACCATGTTGTACGGATTGGTCGAGCCATTCGATTTCGCGACAACGTTCGTCACGCCCATGACTTCAAAGATTGCGCGCATCGGACCACCAGCGATCACACCCGTACCATCCTTTGCAGGAATCATCATCACAGATGACGCGCCGTGGCGACCATGGACCGTGTGATGCAGGGTGCCGTTTTTGAGCGATACCTTGATCATCTTGCGACGAGCTTCTTCCATCGCTTTCTGCACAGCGACCGGTACCTCTTTCGATTTACCCTTGCCCATGCCGATACGACCATCGCCATCACCGACCACTGCCAGCGCTGCAAAACCCATGATCCGGCCACCCTTTACCACTTTGGTGACGCGATTGACCGCGATCATTTTTTCGCGCATGCCATCGTCGGGCTTTTCGCTTTGCATTTTCTGTTGCATTTTTGCCATGATGACTAATCCTTAGAACTTCAGACCGGCTTCGCGAGCTGCTTCCGCAACTGCTTTGACCCGACCGTGATAGCGGAAACCGGCGCGATCGAATGCGACCTCAGCAATACCGGCCTTCAATGCCTTCTCTGCGACACGCTTGCCAACGAGCGCAGCTGCGGCTGTGTTACCACCCTTGCCTGACTGGCCAGCGAGCTCCTTGCGAACTTCCGCCTCGGCAGTCGATGCGCTGGCAAGAATTTTCGCGTCCGGGCTGATGATGGTCGCGTAGATATGCATGTTGGTGCGATGCACTGCAAGGCGATTTACCTTGAGCTCTGCGATCTTGGCACGCGTTTGGCGTGCACGGCGCAGGCGAGATGCTTTCTTGTCCATGGTCAACCCTTACTTCTTCTTGGTTTCTTTGATCACCACAACCTCGT
>JACCDJ011609060.1_pt1 | contig 12861 bp, 17 predicted proteins | sample 7444481 | NCBI WGS metagenome assembly JACCDJ01 (sample SAMN15323435, study PRJNA562643) | freshwater metagenome | isolation source: river surface water | place: USA:Blue River Watershed | collected 2017-08-15 | reverse complement strand
GGTCTAGGTCCTAAACTTCTTAGGTTCTCCAAACGGCCCGTTCCACACTCTTTGTGAGGTTATGGTGGGTTCAATTATTAAGAAGCGCCGCAAGCGTATGTCTAAGAAGAAGCACCGCAAGCTGCTTCGTAAGACTCGCCACCAGCGTCGCAACAAGAAGTAAATCTTCTCTAAAACCCGCCTTCGGGCGGGCTTTTTATTTCTTCAGGTCGCGCTTTTTGAACTGCAAAATCTCCCAGCCGGCTGCCTCTGCATATCTCCTGAGCACCTTGTCTGGGTTTACCGCTACGGCGTGACCGACCAGGGTAAGTAGCGGTAGGTCATTTACTGAGTCTGAATAGGCGTAGGAGCGCTTGAGCGAGATGTGACGGTCTTTGGCGAGCTTCTTAGCTGCCTGACGCTTGGCTTTGCCATGTAGCGGTTCACCGATCAGTTCACCGGTAAGGACATCGCCATCATGACCAACCACGGTTCCCAATGCTCCGGTTGCCCCTAGGTCATCAGCAATCTTTTGCACCAGCTCGATTGGTGCGGCAGAGATAAGCCAAACTTCTCGCCCCTGGGTCAGATGCTCCTTGAGCGCTGCCACAGCCTCTGGCCAAAGACGCGGCTTGATCTCGGATTCGTAAACCGTGTCGATTAGCTGCCTGAGTTCTTCAACCGGGTGACCCTTGGTCAGCTGCAGCGCGCGATCTTTGAAGTCCGCCATCTTGGAATTCTTTTCGCCGCGGCGAATAAACATCACTTGCTCAAACATGAAGCGCCAGATGTCGCGACGCTTGATGGTGCCGCCGGCGAATGCCACCTTGCCAAACAGAATCGATGTTGAGCCACGCACCAGGGTGTTGTCGACGTCAAAAAACGCTGCCTCAATTTTGGGCGTTAGGTCTTTTGGCTCTGGCACCGGCTTAGTCTATTCCGCCAATTGGAGGACTTAGGCTGTATTCGTGCCAGAACCAATTCAGCTCACCATGGTGGTCCGCCAAGGTTGCCACCTTTGTGAGGTGGCGGAAAATGATTTGGCGAGGGTGCTTGGCCGCTTTAGTGCCGAATATCCGGAATCTGGTTTCGAAGTTGAGCTGGTTGAAATCGACGCAAGACCAGATCTTGAGAAATACACCGACGACATTCCGGTGTTGTTAATTAATGGCAAGCAAGTCGCGTTCTGGCGCATCGATGAAGATCGAGTATTTGAGCAACTGAGGAAATTGGTATGAGAAAAGTTGTCTTCTGGATCCTAAAGAACTTCTGGTTCCCAATCCTGGTTGCCATCCTCGGCTCACTTGCTAAAAAGCACACCTGGGCAGCAAAAGCCCACAGTGCTGTCAAAAAACTTCCAATGTAGTTGTTGCATTATTACTACATAGCATTTATGCTACATACATGGGTCGTAAACCAAAGTCTGAAGAAGAGCGGGTAGCTAACCGCATCGAAGAACTGCGCACCCTATCCGGCCTATCTCGGCAAGAGCTCGCCGAGCAGGTCGGAGTTCACTATCAAACCATCGGTTACATTGAGCGCGGCGAGTACTCACCCTCACTGGTGCTGGCACTTCGCATCGCCTCAGTTTTAGGAGCCAAGGTCGAGGAGATCTTTTGGCTGGATGAGGAACAAGCATGAATGAGCTTTTAGCTATCGGAATTGTGCTCGGATACATGGTGCTGGCCTACTTCTTGGTGTATCCAAGGGCCAAGACAGTGTCGACACTTCGCTGGCTTGACCTTCTTTTCTCCCTGTTGGCACTCGCTACAGCGGCAGCGGTCTTTTGGGTTAGCGACCCTAAGTTTTGGCTATTTGGCTACGAGGCGAATTGGTTCGTATTCACACTGATCGCTTACGTGGTTATTGAAACTCCAGCCTGGTATTGGTACATGAAGGCACACCCTGAGCAGGGCACACTTGCCCAGGTTTACGGACTAAGGCCAGCCTCAAAAGAGAAGCTGGCTAAGAGCATCGACAATGTGATGCACGACACCAAGTGGGATGCAATCAGGACTTCTAGAGCACAGAAGTTGCTCGTGGTTCTCGGCGTCATGAGTCTCATCGCGGCACCGCTGGCTTTTTGGTTCGAAGACTTCCTAAAGCCGGGCTACGGAATCCTCGCTGTCCTTCCGATTTTCCTGATTTGGTGGCTGCTTAGAATTTCGGTTCGCTTGGTCGCAGATGCTCCGGATGAGTACCTTGATGAATTCCAGGTCAGGCAGCGCGACCGAACCTACCTGCACTCCTTCAGGATTCTGGCAGGAATTGTCACAGCGCTTGCAGTCGCGCTGATGTTTGTGACTATCTCTTCGGACTACCAGTCGGAAGGGATAGTTGACTACTACAACTTCGCCCTGACCTTCGGTCAAGTGAATGCAATCGTTTGGTCGATTTTGGGCTCGACAATACTTATCCCAAACATGGTTCTTGCCTGGAATCAGTCCAAGCGAGGCGTTCGTTAGTGCCGTTGGAGATTTGGATCACCATCCTTGGCGGACTGCTAGTAATCGTGATTTCGACTTGGAGCGCCGGTAAGAAATGAGTCTTGAACAAGTTGGTCTGCTCGGGATTTTTATTGCAGGTGCGGTTCCCTGGCTCGAGGCAATTGCTCTAATTCCACCTGGGATCGCGGTTGGCTTTGACCCGGTGCTCACCGTGCTTGCTGCGGTGGCGGGCAATGTCAGCACCATCTTCTTATTTGCCTATTCAGGCTCTGGCATTAGGACTTGGCTTAGGAAGCGTCGCGAAGCCAAGGGCAAAACCGGGGAGTCGCCTAAGTACCAAAAAGCTTTGGTTGCCTTTCAAAAGTATGGATTCTGGGGCATGGCGGCGTTGGGACCAATCATCATCGGTTCCCAGTTCGCTGCGGCCGCTTCTGTTGCGGCCGGCGTGAAGCCAATGAAGTCCTCGATCTTCATCAGCATCAGCGTGCTGATATGGTCAATCGCCCTTGCCTGGGTGATGGTGGTTTTGGGCGTAAAACTCGTCTAGCGAACCAAATGATTAGGGCTGCAGCCTGTTCGGTCCGCGGAATAGGAAGCTAGCCTCGCGGATGTTTGGCAGGTCGAGCAGCAACATAACCACGCGGGTCAGACCCATACCGAATCCACCATGGCTAGGTGCTCCGTAGCGGAAGAAGTCCAGGTAGAAGTTCAAGCCCTCAAGCTCAAGACCCTTGTCCAAAACCTGCTTCTCTAGCACCTCAATACGGTGCTCACGCTGTGCACCGGTGGTGATCTCGGTGCCCTTCCAGATCAGGTCGTAGCTGTTGGTTAGCTGGTCGTTGTCGGCGTGACGCATGTGATAGAACGGGCGAATGTTCTTTGGGTAGTCGGTTAGGAACACGAACTCGTGACCGTAGGTCTCCATCACGTGCTGCGCGATCTGACGCTCACCCTCTGGGTCTAGGTCGCCATCCATGCGTGGCACCTTGTAGCCGCGAGCTTCCACGATTTTGTGGGCTTCTGCCAGTGGGATGCGTGGGAATGGGGTGGCAGGAATCTGAATGTCGATGCCATAGAGCTTTTGAATCTCTTCGCCATACTTTGCCTTCACCGCGGTGATGGCGCGGACTAGCAACTGCTCCTGGAACTTCATGACGTCTTCGTGAGAGTCGATCCAGCTCATTTCCATGTCAACCGAGACGAACTCGGTTGCGTGACGAGAGGTGAAGGATGGGTCGGCACGGAATACCGGTCCAATCTCAAAGACCTTGCCAAGGCCCGCGCTCATGGCCATCTGCTTGTAGAACTGAGGCGACTGAGCCAGGTAAGCGTGAGTCTCGAAGTACTCGAGCTTGAAAAGTTCGGCGTGTGATTCAGATGGTGACGCCATCAGCTTCGGGGAGTGAATCTCGATGAAGTCGTTCTCCAGCCAGATTTCGCGCCAGGTCTTCTCGATCTCGGTCTGCACGCGCATCATTAGGTTGAGCTCTGGACGACGTAGGTCGATAAATCTCCAGTCCAGGCGCTTGTCAATCGAGGTGTCGTCTGCGATTGGGCTGTCCGGGTTGGCAAGCGAAACAATCTTCATGCCGGTCAGCAAAATCTCAATACCGCCAAGCTTCACACGCTCGTCGTGCTTTAGGTTTCCGGTGATCTCAACGAAAGAGCCATTGGACAGGCTTGATACCTGATCGGCTAGTGCATCCTCATCAGCAGGACGCGGATAGGTAACCTGAACGCTGCCGGTCTCATCACGAATGATGATGAACTGGATTCGCTTCTGATCCCTGAGGGTTTCCACCCAACCACCAATGGTTACAGGGCCATCCGCTTGGGCTGCGAGCGAAGCGATGGTGTGGCGATTGAGCATGTGATTACCTCGATGGTGGTAGGCGTCTAGTTAGTTATTGAGAAGTTTAGCGAAGGTAGACTTAAGCCATGCCTGCCAACCGCCTTCACTTCGTTCGTCACGGTGAAGTATTCAACCCGGAAGGCGTGCTCTATGAGCGCATCGAAGGCTTTCACCTCAGCGACCTCGGTCACCAAATGGCCCAAGCCGCTGCTAAGCAATTAGCCAGCGAAAACCGCCAGATCGTCAAGCTTTTAGCATCCCCGCTGCAGCGCACTCAAGAATCGGCAGCTGCGATTGCCAATGAATTCGGCCTGGAGGTTGAGCACGAACCAAGGGTTATCGAACCGTGGAACAAGTTTGCTGGTCACAAAATGGGTGGTCGAGCGGTATTGAAAAAGCCTTCACTTGCACTACGGCTTTACAACCCAAGTAAGCCGAGTTGGGGAGAGCCCTATAAAGAGATTGCCAAGCGCATGACCGATGCGGCGCTAGGGGCTTGGAACAGCGTTGATTCGGGTGATGTGGTTTTGGTTTCACATCAACTTCCCATCTGGATGCTTTATCGTTCCAGCCAAGGTTTGGAACTTCCGCACAACCCAAGAAACCGAAGGTGTTCGCTTTCCTCAATTACTTCGTTCGAGTTAGTGGATGGCAAGTTGGTGGAAGTTGGCTACCGAGAGCCAGGTTTAGAACTAGCGAATCAGCTTCGCAAGGCTGCTAAAGACGGAGGTGCAGTGTGAAGAAAGAAACCCAAAAAGCAATAGCTATCACCCTGGTCATCTTCATCATCGGAACCATCGCACTTAGCCTTGCCGGCTGTGCCTCAGACCCATTGGCCGAGCAGTTTCGCTCGGGAGATTCCAAGAATTACATCGCCGGCGATGGCACCGTAACTGAGTTTGATAGCGAGCAAAGACCCACCTTCTTGCCATTTAGCGGTGAGACCGAATCCGGTCAGATGCTGGACTCAAAGGCCTTTGAGGGTCAGGTCGTGGTGATGAACTGGTGGTATTCATCTTGCGCGCCTTGCCGAGGTGAAGCTCCCGATTTGCAAGCCCTCTATGAAGAGTTTCAAGACCAGGGCGTGCAGTTTGTCGGAGTCAATGTTCGCGACACCGCGGAAACCGCGCTGGCATTTGATCGCAAATTTGGCATCAGCTTTCCATCCATAATGGACGCGCAATCCGGTGCGGTATCGCTTGCCTTTCAAGGCGTGGTCAGCCCACAGGCTGTCCCCACCACCTTGGTTATCGACAAAGCAGGCAATGTCGCATCGCGCATCCTGGGTCGTATCGATCCATCAATTCTTAGAACCTTGATTGAGACTGTGGTAGCCGAGTGAACCCAGCAGAAGTAGTCCTAAACGGCTCGCTTCTGGCGGCCATGCCAATTGCGTTGCTGGCTGGCTTGGTGACCTTCCTATCCCCTTGCGTATTGCCCTTGGTGCCTGGCTACTTGGGTTACGTCTCGGGAGCTGCCCAGAGCAAAACTAAGTTGGTGCTTGGTGCAGTTTTGTTTGTGCTTGGTTTTACGTTTGTCTTCGTAACCCTCGGAGTGCTGGCGGGATCGGCGGGACTGCTGTTTTTCGCTAACACTTTTTGGGTGCAGTTTGTGCTCGGCCTACTTGTTGCAATCTTTGGCCTTGCGATGATCGGCCAATTCGGTTTCTTGCAGCGCAGCTTAAAGATCCCATTTAGCCCAAAGGTTGGTCTGGCCGGAGCACCGCTTTTAGGTGTGGTGTTTGCTTTGGGTTGGACCCCATGCATCGGACCAACTTTGGCTGCAGTTTTGACTTTGGCTTCCACTACCTCGGACCCGGTGCGCGGTGGAGTTTTGGCAACTGTCTATTCTTTGGGGATTGGAATTCCATTCGTGCTAATCGCGCTTGGAATGCGTTGGGCAGTATCCAGTGTCGCCTTTGTCAAGCAACACATCAGGGCCTTCAACCTATTTGGTGGGGGACTGTTGATTTTGATCGGTGTGCTCTTAATGACCGGCTTGTGGGGCCAGTTCCTCACCTGGATGCAGGGGGTGAATAGTGGCTTCGAGCTGGTTCTCTAAGTTGATCTTCTGGCCGAGGTGGTTTTGGCGGCAGTTGACCTCAATGCGCACCGCATTGTTTCTTTTGCTTCTGCTTGCTATTGCCGCTGTCCCGGGTTCGGTATATCCGCAACGATCGGCTGACCCTAACGGGGTTCGAGTCTTCTTCGACAACAACCCGGGCGTTGCAGAGATCATGGACGATTTCCAGCTCTTCGATGTCTACACCTCGGTCTGGTTCTCTTCGATTTACATCTTGCTTTTTGTCTCGCTGGTTGGCTGCGTGGTGCCAAGAACCAAGGTGCACTTCCAGGCACTTCGAGCCAAGCCGGTGCAGACTCCGCAGAATCTCAAGCGCATGCCAATTCACCAGGAAACCCAAGATCAACTTGGTTACCTTGAGGCCGCCCATCAGGTTCTAAAGTCCAAGCGCTACAAAGTTGAGCTTCAGGGCAACTCGGTTTCGGCAGAGAAGGGCTACAGCCGTGAGACCGGCAACCTCGTCTTTCACTTCTCGCTAATCGGAGTATTGATTGCGGTTGGTGTTGGTGGCGGTTTGAGCTTCAGTGGGCAACGAGTCTTGGTGGTTGGTGACAGCTTCGTCAACAACCTAGCTAGCTACGATTCTTTCTCGCCCGGTCCGTTCTTTGATGAGGCACAACTTCAACCTTTTAGTCTCAAGCTCGATGATTTCCAGATTCTTTATGACCTGCAAAACCCAAACAATCTAGGGCAGCCAATCGACTTCATCGCCACTGTCACTTCCGAAGGAAAGCAATCTGAGATTAGGGTCAACCACCCGCTAGAAGCCCCCGGAGCCAGCATCTACCTCACCGGTAATGGCTTTGCACCGGTGGTAACGGTTTTTGATGGGCAGGGAAATATTGCATTCTCCGGTCCAAGCGTCTTTTTGCCTCAGGATGCCAACATGACCTCGCTTGGTGTCATCAAGGTTCCAGATGCGCTGCCAGAACAGGTTGGCATCATCGCTTTCTTCTACCCAACGGCTGAGCAATTGGAATCTGGTGCCTATACCTCTATTTATCCAGACCCAATTGATCCACTGTTAACCATGAATGTTTACTCAGGAGACCTAGGTCTGGATGAGGGCATTCCGAAGAACGTCTTCGCGCTCGACACCGAGAACCTCGAGGTGGTGGCATCGCGCGATGGACCTAATGACCCAATCCAACTTCGAATCGGCGAGACTGCGGAACTTCCAAACAAGCTCGGCAAGGTTCGCTTTGACGGGCTGTTGAGATTTGCCTCCCTCGATGTTGCCTATAACCCTGGTGGTGTTTGGGTGTTGTTTTTTGCCATGCTCTCGCTGTTCTCCATGGGACTGTCGCTGATGACCCCACGCCGTCGAATTTGGGTAAGGCGCAACGAGGATGGGACAATTGAACTTGCTGCTTTGGCTCGCAGCGACGATCCAAGACTTGAAGAAGTCCTGAACGAAATTCGAACGCAAATTGAATCCAGGGTTGGAAGTAAATGACGATTGTTCTGAACGAGCCACTGTCCCAGATCTCGCTGCTTTTTGTATCGGCGGCGATGGCGTTTATCGCACTGGCCCTGGTGCTGTTCGCACTGCAGCTATCCAAGCTGTTGGGACAATCACCCGAAGAGCGCGCCAAACTCTCTAGTTTGGAGAAGGCCGGGTTCGCTGTCACTGTGGTGGGAACCGTAGTGCTGGGTATCGGTGTTGTGCTGCGCGGCATTGCAGCGGGGCGTGTGCCATGGGCAAACATGTATGAGTTTTCCATCTCGGCTGCGCTGTTGATCTTGCTGGTTTATCTAACCTCGCTGAAAATCAAAGACGTTCGCTTCATCGCAACCTTTGTCACCGGCTTTGTTCTGGTCACGCTGTTTGCTGCCGTGTCACTTTTTTATGTTGAGGTAAAGACCTTGATGCCGGCACTGCAGAGCTACTGGCTGGTCATTCACGTCGTCGTGGCTATCTTGGCTTCTTCGTTCTTCTGCATCGCAGCCGGTTTGCACATCGCATACCTGGTCAAGGCGAGCAAATCCGCCAAGCGCCTAATGGATCTGTTCCCGGCACTTGATCAGTTGGAGAGATTGGCATACCGCTTCAACGTGGTTGGTTTCGTGCTCTGGAGCTTCACCTTGATTGCGGGTGCAATCTGGGCAGAGCGAGCTTGGCACCGCTACTGGGGTTGGGACACCAAGGAGGTTTGGACCTTCATTATCTGGACCCTATACGCCGGCTACCTACACGCCATGGCGACTCGAGGTTGGAACGGTAAGCGTGCCGCTTGGCTTGGTCTAGTTGCATTCCTCGCGGTGATCTTTAACTTCACCATCGTGAATATGTTCTTCAAGGGTCTGCACGTTTACTCAGGCCTCTAGAAGTTCAAAGCACCGCTCTAATCTGGCAAGCCACCACTTTGTTCGCTCCGGACTGGCTTGATACTTTTGCAGCAGACTCTGATCTGGCTCAACCTCACGCGGAGTGATCCTGCCTCCGACTGACAGCAGTGGCTTGGAAGTGATATCAGATTCCATCAGACTCAGGGTTCCAAGACCACAGTCAAAGGCCAATTCCGGTAGTGCGGCGGCTAGGTAAGCACCCTGGGCCAGGCCAATGCTGGTTTCCAGTGCCGAGCTCACCACCGCCGGCAAACCAGTTTCCAACGCAATCTCAAGGCAGTTCTCAATGCCACCAAGTGGCTGAACCTTCAACATCACAATGTCGGCGGCACCGCGCCTGGCCACCTCAAACGGATCAGCGGTTTTGCGAATCGATTCGTCGGCGGCAATCAAGACGTTGAGTTTTAGGTGACTGATGGTTTTTCTCAGCTCAACCAATTCGTCGATGCTGGCACAAGGTTGCTCAAAGTAATCCAATCGCTCCAACGGAATCTGGGCTAGGAGTTCGAGCGCTTGTTCGGGTTTGAAATTGCCATTGGCATCCAACCGAATTCTGCAATCGGGATATGTCTCTGCGACTTTCAATACTCGCAATACGTCTGCGATTAGCGGTTGACCCACTTCGGCAACCTTGATCTTTACGGTTGAAAACTCCCCGAATTTTGCAAGTACCGACTCAACGTCTTCTGGGTCGACTGCTGGCAGGGTGGCATTTACACCGACTGAGCTGCGATTGAGCTTTGGAAGTTCTTGATTGGCAAAACTAATCGCCGAAGCCAACCAGTTGCTCGCTTCTTGATCTGAGTATTCGATAAAGGGAGAGAACTCTGCCCAACGCCTGGTGCCTTTGAAAATTAGGGCTTCGCGATGGCTTAAGCCGCGGAATTTGGTCAGCATTGGGATGCTCACAACGCTGATTTGGGTTATTTTCTCCCCGAACACCCGATTAGTCTAATTGCATGGCAAATACCGTTTCTGAGACCTTCGATCAAAACCTGTGGCACTCCGTTGCCGGTTTTGAGGAGCTGACCGACGTTAGCTACCACCGCCACAACACCCTCGGGGTGGTTCGAATTGGTTTCTCTCGTCCTGAGGTTCGAAACGCATTTAGACCACAAACCGTAGATGAGCTCTACCAAGTGTTGGATCACGCCAGATGCTCAAGCGATGTTGGAGTGGTGCTGCTAACCGGCAACGGACCGTCACCAAAAGATGGCGGCTGGGCCTTTTGCTCCGGCGGCGACCAAAGGGTCCGCGGCGAGGCAGGGTACGAGTATGGTCCTGGCAGCGCTGGTCGACTTCACATTCTTGAGGTGCAGCGTCTGATTCGCTTCATGCCGAAGGTGGTTATTGCCTTGGTATCGGGTTGGGCAGCCGGAGGTGGCCACTCGTTGAATGTGGTCTGCGATCTTTCTATTGCCTCACGCGAATACGCCCGTTTCAAGCAGACCGATGCCGATGTTGGTTCATTCGATGCCGGTTACGGCAGTGCATACTTGGCAAGGCAAACCGGCCAGAAGTTTGCAAGAGAGATATTCTTCCTAGGTCGCGAATACGACGCGCAACGCGCTTATGAGATGGGCGTTGTCAATGCGGTTGTAGATCACGCCAAGTTGGAGAGCACCGCGATTGAGTGGGCAGAAGATATCTTGGCCAAGTCGCCAACCGCGATTCGGATGCTGAAGTATGCCTTCAATGCGGTTGACGACGGCCTGGTTGGACAGCAGTTGTTTGCCGGCGAGGCAACTCGTCTTGCTTACGGCACCAAAGAGGCAGCCGAAGGTAAGAACGCATTCTTGGAGAAGAGAAAGCCAGACTGGTCTGACACCCCCTGGCACTTCTAATGAAACCGCTTCGCCTTATTCCAGCCAATGACACATTTCGTGCGCTGTCGAGTTGTATCGACATGCTCGACGGCAAACTAGCGCTCTTTATTACCGAACCCGAACTCAATGGCCTAATGCCCGAGGTGCATGGTCTACCGGAGCAGGTTGCCGATGAAGTCGCGCTGATTGTCGAAAGCTCTGGTTCCACCGGCACTCCAAAGCGCATCGAACTTTCAGTTCAAGCCCTCAGGGCATCTGCCGAGGCATCTGCCAAGCGGTTGGGCGGTCATGGCCAGTGGTTACTTGCACTACCCACCAAGTTCATCGCCGGCATCAATGTTTTGATTCGTTCGGTGATTGCCGATACTCAACCGATCATGATGAATGCCCAATTGCCATTCACCGCTGAGGCATTCTTTAGGGCTGCCAGCTTGATGACCGAATCAAAGCGCTACACCTCGCTGGTTCCAGCGCAGCTCTCCAGATTGCTGGAGGCAGCTCGTTTGGACAGTTATTCACTTGCACTGCTGAAGCGATTCGATGCCATTTTGCTGGGCGGGCAAATGCCGGATCTTGAGGTGGTTACCCAGCTTCGTGAGCTAGGGGTAAACATCGTGATTTCTTATGGCATGACCGAAACCGCCGGTGGTTGTGTCTATGACGGGGTGCCGCTGGATGGAGCTTCGGTTGCAATCCGCGATGGTCGAATCGCTATCTCCGGCAATACCTTGGCCAATGGTCTGGGAGCTGAGTTTGTCACCAGTGACCTCGGTGAGATTGTGGCTGGCAAGCTAACTGTGTTAGGTCGCGCCGATCGTGTGCTGATCTCCGGTGGCCACAAAGTCTCGCTCGAGGCGGTGGAGCAAAAAGCCAGCCAGATTGTTGGAGTCATTGAAGTTGCGGCAGCTGCGGTAAAAAGCAGTTGGGGAGAGTCTGTCGGCCTGGTTTATGCCGGTAGCCCGGAGGTTGACTTTGCTGCGCTCCAAGAGCTTTCGATGGCAGCTAAGCCACAGCGAGTAATCAACGTCGCTTCATTGCCGCGGTTGCAAAGCGGCAAACCAGACCTGGTGGCAATCGCAAAGCTTTTGAGCGAATAGCATTTGTGAGTTATGTCGATAAAGAACTGGATTACCGGAGCCAGGGTCAGAACCCTGCCATTAGCCGTCGCACCGATCGTTCTAGGTTCGGCGAGTGCTGATCTAGTTGATCGTTTCAATCCATTACTTGCTGTGCTCGCACTCTTGGTGGCGCTGCTACTTCAGATTGGTGTCAACTACGCCAATGACTACTCAGACGGAATTCGCGGCACCGATGCCAATCGAGTGGGACCGGTTCGGCTAACCGGTTCTGGCTTGGTTCGCCCACAGGCGGTAATGCGAGCTGCCGCAATCACCTTTGCTCTGGCAGCATTTTGCGGTTTGGCTATCGTGCTGCTTACTGGCCAGTGGTGGTTGGTTGCAGTCGGAGCGGTATCGATCATTGCGGCTTGGTATTACACCGGTGGCAAGTCCCCTTACGGCTATGCCGGTTTCGGTGAGATTGCGGTCTTTGTTTTCTTCGGGCTAATTGCAACCGTCGGCACCGCATACATTCAGATTCTCGAAATTGATCCGATGGCGGTATTGCTGGGAATCAACTTTGGTTTTTATGCCACCGCTGTGCTGTTGGTGAACAACATTAGAGATATCGACACCGATCGCCTCAGCGGCAAGAGGACACTTTCGGTGCGTATCGGAGTGCGAGCCTCGAAGTGGCTATTTGCAACCTTTTTAGTGCTGCCGGTTATCTTCAACATCCTGCTGGCTTCGCTCTACCCTGCAACCATCATTGGCCTTGCCAACTTGATGCTGGTCTTTCCGGCATTCATGGCTGGGGTGAGGGGCAAGACGGCCAAGGACTACATTTCGGCACTGAAGCTAACCAGCTTTGCCGGTTTGGGCTTTGGGTTACTTGTCGGCCTCGGGCTTTTTATTGTCAGCTTCTGAGTCCAGTAGCTGGTTCTCCAAATCGCTCTCTTCATCTTTGTAGCTGCCGCTGGAATCGCGAGATAGCTTTTTTGAAACTGATTCACTGAGCGCATTGCGCTGACGATCTAGGAACAGTAGCGAGAGTGAAAAAGAAACCACCGCGGCAATAATCGCAGCGAAATATGGGTTGAAATTCAGAAGTAGAAACGCAAAGAAAATGCCGAAGAACAGCCCTAAACGAATCAGGGTGTAGCTAAGCCAAGGGTTCTTCACGGCAATAGTCTAAGCGAGTCTGAATTAGGGTTGAGGGTATGACAAGACTGGCAATTGCCTCGATCGCCTTTTTGGTGATCTTCACG
>JACCDJ011352908.1_pt1 | contig 12862 bp, 14 predicted proteins | sample 7444481 | NCBI WGS metagenome assembly JACCDJ01 (sample SAMN15323435, study PRJNA562643) | freshwater metagenome | isolation source: river surface water | place: USA:Blue River Watershed | collected 2017-08-15 | reverse complement strand
CGGCTGGCGCCCGAGCGCCGCCGCCAGCTCATCGAAGGGTTCGATCGCGTCTTCGGCGCGGATCCCGGCTGGCGCGCGCGCGTGAAAGCCCTATACCCGCTGTTCGCGCTCAAATGGTGCATGATCATGCTGAACGAGTTCCGCGTAGACCAGATCGAGCGCCGCCGGTACGTCGACCGCAGGACGGAAGAAATCCAGGCGATCCAGATGCGTCAGCTCGAAGCTGCGCGGTCGCTGCTGGATCGCACGATGAAGGAGCAAGCCGATTGAATAGCGACATTTCCGCGAATACCCCGCCGCTCGACGAGCGCGCGAAGCACCTGCGCCGGCAGATCGTGCGCGTTCTCGAAGGCGGCGGCCGGGGCCACATCGGTACGTCGCTTTCGCTGGTCGAGATGCTGCGCGTGCTGTTCGATAGTGTGCTGAAATACGACTCGAAGATCCCGAAGTGGCCGCAGCGCGACCGCTTTATCCTGTCCAAGGGACACGGCTGCATCACGCTCTACGTCCTGCTGCAGGAGAAGGGTTTCTTCCCCGAGGAGGAGCTGGTGAAGTTCTGCCGCTTCGAAGGCATCCTCGGCGGGCACCCCGATCCCAAGGTCCCGGGGATCGAGGTATCCACGGGTAGCCTCGGACACGGCCTGCCGATTGCCGTGGGTATGGCGGCGGCCGCTAGGCAGCGCGGCGAAAAGCACCGCGTGATCACCGTGCTCGGCGACGGTGAGTGCAACGAGGGATCGGTGTGGGAGGCCGCGATGAGCGCGGCAAAGCACAAGCTCGACAACCTCGTCGCCATCGTCGACTACAACAAGCACCAGTCATACGCCAGCACCTACGAGGTGCTGGATCTGGAGCCCTTCGCCGCCAAGTGGGAGGCCTTCGGTTTCGCTACCCGCGAGGTGGACGGACACGACGTTGCGGCGATGGAGAAGCTCTTTTCTTCCTTCCCGTTCGAGAAAGGGAGGCCCTCCGCAGTGATCTGCCACACCGTCAAAGGCAAGGGCGTGTCTTTCGCCGAGGGCAACATGAAATGGCACCACAAGAGCAGCATCAAGCCGAATGAGGTCGAGGACCTCTTCCGCGCCATCCAGGACGCGCAATGAGAGAGACCTGCCTCGACCAGATTTACGCACTGGCGAAGAACGACCCGCGCATCGTGTTCGTCGGCTCCGACCTCGGTGCCGGCACGCTGAAGAAGTTCAAGGACGAGATGCCAGCCCGCTTCTACATGGAGGGTATCTCCGAGATGCACCTCGTGGGTATGTCCGCGGGCCTAGCGCTGGAAGGCAGCATCGTCTACGCCAACACCATCAGCACCTTCCTTACGCGTCGTTGCTTCGAGCAGGTGGCGGTGGACGTGTGCCTGCACAACCTGAACGTGCGCCTCATCGGCAACGGCGGAGGCCTCGTCTACGCGCCGCTCGGGCCCACGCACCTGGCCATCGAGGACATTTCCATATTCCGGGCGCTGCCCAACATGACCATTGTGGCGGTCGCGGATGCCGAGGAGATGAAACGCCTCATGCCGCAGACGGTTGATTACCAGGGGCCGATCTACATTCGCCTTGCCAAGGGCTACGACCCGGTCGTTACGAACGACGCGGTGCCGTTCCGCATCGGCAAGGGAATCAGGATGCGTGACGGCGAGGACGTTCTCCTCGTCACCACCGGCATCACGCTGAAAGTGGCGCAGGAAGCCGCGGCGAAGCTCGCAGCGGGGGGTGTGGAATGCGCTATTCTGCACATGCACACCATCAAGCCCTTCGATCTTGAGCAGTTGCTCGACCTTGCGGCGCCGGTGCGCGCAGTGATCCCCATCGAGGAGAACACCGTCATCGGAGGCTTGGGGAGCGCGGTCGCTGAGGCCATCGCAGAAGCCTGCTATTCGCCGGGCAAGATGTTTAAGCGCATCGGCATCCCTGACGTGTTCCCGGACAAGTACGGGTCGCAGAACAACCTGATGGATTATCTGAAGATCAATACCGACGCGGCCGTTTCGACGGTACGCGCTCTCCTCGCGCCCAAGTAGGGGGCGCGGGGCAGGATCCTTTCCTACCACCGGAGCAATATATGGGCCGTTTGATGAATATCGTTACCCCCTTGCACAGGGCCACCCAGCGGGAGTACCTCGCGCGCATGGTCGATGACAAGGTCACCTGCATGCTAAAAGCCAAGGAGTATGGCGCCGACTACTGGGACGGCGACCGCCGCTTCGGATATGGCGGCTACAAGTTCCTTCCCGGGCGCTGGAAGCCGGTGGCCGAAGCGCTGATCAGGAATTACGGGTTGAAGGCAGGCTCGAAGGTGCTGGATGTCGGCTGCGGCAAGGGGTTCCTCCTCTGGGAGATGCTACAGATCGAACCGGGCCTGGAGATCACCGGGTTTGATTCCTCCGACCACGGCCTTGCGAACGCGCACCCCGACCTCAAGGGTAAGTTATTTAGGTACAAGGCGCAGGACGCCTTCCCGTTCGGTGACAAGGCCTTCGACCTAGTGATTTCGCTGGGGTGCCTCCATAACCTGCGCCTGTTCGAGCTAAAGACATCCCTGGGCGAGATCCAGCGTGTCGGCAAGCAGGGTTACGTGATGCTGGAGAGCTACCGCAACGAACTGGAGCAGTTCAACCTGCAGTGCTGGGCGCTGACCTGCGAGTCGTTCTTCGACGCCGCGGAGTGGATATGGCTCTACAATCACTTCGGCTATACAGGCGACTACGAATTCATCTACTTCGAATAAGGCGGACTTCGTGCAACCCATCAAGCTGAAGGCGGCGATCCTGGTCGCTAACAAGGCGCCCCTGGAGCTCGCCGAGATCGAGACCCCGGGCGAGCTGCGCTACGGACAGGTGCTGGTCAAGGTCCGTTACAGCGGTATCTGCGGCGCGCAGATCAACGAGATCGAGGGCGCCAAGGGCCCGGACAAGTTTCTTCCGCACCTGCTGGGCCACGAGGGCTGCGCCACCGTGCTCGAAACCGGCCCCGGCGTGAGGACCGTAAAGAAGGGCGATACGGTGGTCATGCACTGGCGCCCGAGTAACGGCATCCAGTCCGAGACCCCGGCCTACCAGTGGGGCTCGAAGAAGGTGAACGCCGGCTGGGTCACCACCTTCAACACCCATTCCATCGTCTCCGAGAACCGTGTCACGTCGATCCCGGCGGACTTCGACCCGAAGCTGGCCCCGCTCTTCGGATGCGCGGTGACCACGGCCATCGGCGTTATTAATAACAACGCGCAGGTGAAGGTCGGCCAGTCGGTGGTCGTGTTCGGTGTGGGCGGCGTTGGCCTGTGCATTGCCCAGGCTGCGCAGATGGTGTGCGCCAATCCGGTCATCGCCGTCGACATCGTCGACGCCAAGCTCGAAATGGCGAAGCTCTTCGGTGCCACGCACTGCATCAATTCGAAGGAGACCCTCGATGTCGACAAGGCGATCCGCGACATCGTCGGCGGGAACGGCGCAGACGTGATTGTCGAGACCACTGGCAATGCGCGCGTCATCGAAACTGCCTATAACCTCACGCAGCCCAAGGGCAAGACCATCCTCGTCGGCGTGCCCCTAAAGGGCGACAACATCTCGATCTACTCGCTGCCGCTGCACTTCAACAAGATCCTGCGCGGCTCGGAGGGCGGCGACGCCGAGCCGCACAACGACATCCCGCGCTATGTGCGCCTGGTGCAGGCCGGCAAGTTCAACCTTGATGGTCTCGTCACACACGAATTTCCGCTCGAGAAGATCAACGAGGCGATCGCGCTGGTGCGTGCCGGCGAGGCAGGCCGGATCCTCGTAAGAATGGACTGAGGAGGGGCAATGGCGCTGGCACAGACCTTCGGCTTTGCGACCGACGCGCGGGACGGCGAGGAGTTCCTGCGTACCGCTTACGTGATCCGGGACGTCGAGGATCGACCCGCCCTGGACGCGCTGCGGCATGAGATCGTGCTCGCGGTTGCGCGCTTCATCGGCCACCCTGCGCCGAAGGACGATGGCGCCTTCCTCGAGAACATCCACGAGCAGGTGCCTGTCGAGAAAGTCAACGATCTGCGCCTCGGCATGTATCGCGAATTCAACGGCCACAACTGGTTCCGGCCGACATACTTCAAGCTCGTGCGCCATCTGATCGAGAGCCTGGTTGGCAACGAGCTGGCGATGCAGAACCGCATCAACTTCTCGATCCAGATGCCTAACGACCATACTTCGGTGCTCGACCTGCATGCCGACGTGTTCGCGGGCGAGACTCCCTACCAGGCGGTGCAGTGGCTGCCGCTCGTGGACGTGCGCGCCACCAAGTCGATGTTCATCCTCGAGCGACCTAAGTCGGACGAGGCGGTCGCGCGCATGAAGGAGTTCTCCGAGGGAGGTATGACCGCGCTCTACGAAGCCGTGAAGCCCGATCTCAAGTGGCTGGAAATTCCCTACGGCAAGGTGCTGGTCTTCAGCCCGAACGCGCTGCACGGCAACGTCATGAACGCGGAGCCGGAGACACGCTGGTCGCTCAATTGCCGGTATACGGGCCTGTTCACGCCCTACGGCATCGGCGAGCGCTCGCTCGGGCCCTACTACACGCCGATCACGCCCCGCCCGTTGACCCGCATCGGCATGGCCTACCGTCAGCCGGGCGGCTTCGAGGAATAGCGCCATGGCCGAGCGCCGCGGCTTGCGCGGCTATACCACGGCGCGCCCCTTCGGGCCGTACATAATCCCGATTCCCCTGCAGTCGCTCGCCCTACGTGACTACTGTACGCGCAAGAAGTTCGGCTACGTGCTGCCCGGCAACGAGAACAACTTCCCGCACTCCTACCTCGTGCTCGAGGGTATGGTCGAGGACCTTTCCGTATACGAGGGCATCGTCATGTGCAGCATGTTCATGCTGCCGCAACGGACCGCTCGCTGCCGCGCAATGCTGCAGCGGGTCCTCGACCAAGACTGCCACGTGCACCTGGTGATCGAGGACTTCGTGGTGACTTCACCGGCCGACATCGACCGCCTAGAGGAGACACTGGTCATCGATCGCCTCGCAGCCCAGGCACCGCGGTACTTCGCCCTCGATTGAGCGCCGCGGCCACACACGTTGTAGTCACCGGTGCCGGAGGGTTCGTGGGCGGATTCGTCGCGCGCTGGCTGACCGAGCGGGGCTTCCGGGTCACGGCGCATACGCGCGAGAAGGGCGACCTCGCGACGCCGGGCTGCCTGCCCGCCGCCTTCGATGCACTCATCCAATGCGCAAACGACATGCCGCCGGGCGCCACCGTCGCGTGCGAAAGCTTGTATGAGCGTAACATCGCGATCGCGCGTAACGTGTTCGCGCAGGCGCTCGCCGCCGGCGCACGGACGGTGATCGACCTCTCCTCCATGTCGGCCTACGGTGCGGTAAGCGCCGCCGCCGTTACCGAGGACTTGCCCCCGGGCGAACTCGACGCCTACGGGCGCGCCAAGCGCGAGTCCGAAACGCTACTCGCGGCCTGCACCGGGCGCGGGCTGCATTCGGGTTTGAGCATCCGGCTGCCGGGGACCGTGGGCAAGGGCTCGCATGGCAACTTCCTGTCGGTGTTTCTGAAGCGCATCCTGGCCGGCGAGCCACTGCAGGCCAAGAACCCGGACGCGCTGTTCAATAATGTCGTCTACGTGGGCGACCTCGCCCCGTTCCTCGAATCCTGGATCGCGGCGCCGAGACCGGGCCACGCGGTGACGAATCTCGGTGCCGAGCAGCCTCTGCCGATGCGCGAAGTGATCTCGCTGCTCTTCAAGTGCAGCGGCCGCAAGGAACGCGTCAGTTATGAGGTCGGCGGCAAGAAGCCATTCTTGATTTCCATGATACGCGCCCGCTCGCTCGGCTACCGGCCGGCCACAGTCAAGGCGAGCATCGAGCGCTTTGTCCGCGACTGTCTTTAATGCATATTCCCGTTCGTTCTCTCGCCAATGTTCGGTACAGCAGGAGTTGAGAACGCTTTACAATGTGGGGGATGCAACAATGTTTGACCACTTCCCCCAAAAGCAGTCTTGCGCAGATGGCTGTTGCGCTGGATAAGGCATGCGAACGGTTGGCCATGCGGTCAGTGGGAGAGGCCGAGGAAATTTGCAATCAGCTGTCGGTTGAGTATCCAAACATCGCGCCCGCGCATTTCCATTTGCTCGCCACCTTCCAGCCATTTCTTCGAAGTGACGGGCGGCGCGATATCGTGATGCTGTGCTCCCGTCTGGCCCATATTTCGGCGCTGATCTTAGAGATGAAAGCGGACAGCCAGCGTTTTTCGACTGAGTACATGAACTTCATGGTGAACTCGCACAGCTTTTACAATGAAGTCATGGCAAGCGAGAGGAACAGGGAACCGAAGCGATTAATGAAGTTCGGGCGCAAGGCCTTCTCGCAAAGCGATGAAGATGGCTTGATCGAGGAAGTATTCAGGCGCATCGGGGAACGCTCCCGGAAATTTCTCGAGATCGGCGTCCAGAGCGGGGCCGAGTGCAATACGACGAATCTTTTGCTCCAGGGATGGTCGGGCGCGTGGCTCGAATGCTCCGAGAATTTCGTAAGGATGGGCGAAGTCCTGTTCCGGCAGCTCATCGCTTCCAGCCAGTTAAGGATCGTACATCAGTTTGTGACCGCAGAAGGCATCGACTCGCAAGTCGCCAAGACGGGACTTGTCGGAGAGATTGACCTGCTGTCCATCGACATTGACGGCAACGATATTTGGGTCTGGAAGGCGCTTTCGTCTATTCAGCCCAGGGTGGTGATCATTGAGTACAACGCGACGTACGCGCCTCCGTTGTCGATTGCGGCGCCCTATGTGGCCGACCAGGTTTACGGGGGTACGAACTACTTTGGCGCAAGTCTCGGCGCGTTGGCAAAGGTGGGCTACGAGAAGGGATACAATCTCGTTGGTTGCTCTTTCCGCGGCAACAATGCGATTTTTGTGCGCAAGGAGGATTGCGGAGACCTGTTTCTCGCGCCCTACACAGCGGAAGAACACTTCGAGCCAATAAGGTACCCCGTTAATGCGCCTTGGGGCTACGTGCCGGACTTCGGTCCGTTAACTTTCGTTTAAGTAAGCCAATTTCTCGGTCTGCATCGTCGATCGCCGCTGCAATCGCCTTGTCCCCGGGCTCCAGCGCTGCGAGCTGTCCCAACACCGCTATCACCGAGCGCAGATCGCCAATCTGTGCCTGGTGGGCGCCCGTTCTGCCGAGCAGGGCGGCGCGCGCGCGATAGGCCCGCAGGTGGGCGTTCAGTACTTCCTTGTTCTTCGGATCGAGGGCATACAGCGAGCCCAAGAACTTTAAAGCCTCGTTGTAGTCGGCCAAGCTGTCGGCCGCCGCTTTGCCCTTTCGTTCCGCCTCGTCCAGCCACAGTAGCGCTGCAGCCATGCGTCGCCGGTTGTCCGCGCCTGCGTCGCGCGGCGGGTTAACTGTGGTCTCGAGCAGTTCGGCGATCTCCATCTTCGCATTGGCATAGATCGAGGCGTCCAACTGCCCAATGCGCGACCCGTGCCTGGCGGGGTCAATGGCAAGCAAAATAGTACGCTGGATGAGCAGGTCTAGCAGGCGATGGCCGCGCTCGTTGAAGTGGCAGCACCAGTCATAGTAGATGTCCTCCTTCACGCGATCAAAGAGCCGTACGGCCGAGACGAAGCTGATGCCTTTCTTCTTCAACGTGTCGGCGCGCTTTAGATAAGCAAGGTAGCCGCGCGGCACGATCTCACGTAGCGGTGCGTCGCCTTCGCCGAGCACATTGCGCTGCGCTATCTCAAGGTCGGTGAAGTGCTTGCTAGAGAAATACTGGTTGGGCTGTAGCACATGTATGTAGTGTGCGTCGATTGACGCAGCCACTGCCGCCATCGCGATGGAGTTTCTCGACCAGTTCTCTGACACGCTGTCGGCGAAGGCCTCTCCGCCGTCCGGCTTCCTGGTCAGCAGCAGGGGAAAGGTACTTGTGCTGAGCGAGAGCTCCTCTTCGAGAGCGACCAGCCGGTTCGCGTAGTGCTGCCTCATTGCGTCGGCCGCGTAGTGCACCGTTGCCAGCCGGGTCCGCTGCGAACGTTCCGACCAGCCTCTGAGGGATTGCGTGAGGCGCGTCCTGCGATCGTCGTTGCCTGCTAGTAGCCGCTCCGAATAGTTGTTGCCGATGGTGCGCAGGATGCGGGCAGCCGGCATCGAGGGATCGATCTTGTCGCGGTTCGCGTTCAGCCAGCCCACGTAGAGTTCGTTCAGGCCGTCCAGATTCAGGATCAGGTCGAAGCGCTGCCCAGCACCAACAAAATATGCAAGCTGCAACGCTTGTTGCGGCTGCTTGCCGCCGCCAATGCCGAAGTTAAGAACCACCACGGGCCGACCGAGCTCCTGCTCGAGGCCCTTCAGCACCTGCGACCGGCGATCCGACGCCCAGAACGCGTACTGGAACGCCACCGAACCGCCGAAGATGCCGATGACGAAGGCGCCGGGATCGATGGCGACGGGGTAGTCGTAGGGGCTCTGGAACCCGTGGTTGTTGATGCGCCACTCAGGGTCCAACCGTGGCGACCAGTCGATGCCATGTGCATCGAGAAACGAGCGGCACGCATTTATATCGGGCGCTTTCGCGCAGTCAGGCGCGGACGCGGGTTCCGCTTCGGCACCAACTCCGATGGGCTTCGCGGGTGTCGTGGTCGGGCCGGAAGAACGTTCGTTTACATAGCCGAAGTACGGACTCAGGGTCAACCCGCTGCTGCCGATCGGACCGGGAACCGGCGCGGCCGGCGTACTGGGTGTGGCGCGAACCCAGAGGAACTCGTTCTTTACGACGTAGTGGTAAAGCACGGCGCCCGACTCGAACAGTAGAAAACTGCCGGCGATCAATAAGGCCCAGGCAGCGATGACCACTGCTGGGTTACGGTGGCGGGTTGGCGCAGCCATCATCTCATGAGTTTTTTCAGGGAGACGGTGGCCGGCTCGTAGAGCGAGCACTCCTGGCATACGCGCGGCCAGTTGCCGGAGGCGACCTCGGCAAGCAGCTTCTTGTGCGTGTCGTTGAACAGGATCTCCGACATTTCGTTCTTCGTGACGTCGCCGATGACCAGCTCGTCGTGATTGGTGCGGTAGTACCGGCAGGAGCAGACCCGTACCTTGCCGTCCGGCAGCACAGCGAGATCGTGGATCATGCGGTCGCAGGGAATGGGCTTTTGCTTCGGCGCATTCAGCGTCATATTGCCCGTCAACATGATCTTGGTTATGTGCCCCGACCAGTTGTCGAAATTGTTCCGGACGTCGTCGAGGACAATCGTCTTACGGTCGAAATAGGGTTTGAGTGCCTTCATGCCTTCGTCCTGCAAGGCTTCCCCAAGGGGCCGGTCGAGGCGCAGCAGCAATTTGACGGCAACCCCGCAACTCCGCAGTTCCTTGTACGCACAGAGCTTCTCGAGGCCTTCGAGGATCTTGCGGAAATGCGGGGACTTGTAGAGCCGCTTGTATGCGTCGTTGTCCAGACCTGGAGAGCTGATATGAATCGTGTCTAGTTCTGCGTCGATCAGCTTGCGGTAGATTTCATTCTTTAGGAGCAGTATGCCGTTGGTCGTTAGGATGATCTTCTCGACACCCTTGGACTTGGCGTAGTCGATTTTGTCGAACAGTCCGAAGTCCGCCAGTGGCTCGCCGGCCACGGGGGTGAGCACCAGCGTGCCCAAGTGTCCCATCTTGAAAGTGCTGTCGATCGTCTGTTTGAACACCTCCAGCGACATCGTCTCCTTAGGTTCCTCGTTGAACTGATAGGCGCAGAAGGTGCAATTGGCGTTGCAGATGTTGTTCGGCATTACCGTAAGGCCGCCGATGAAGCCCTTGACGTTGCGATCGACGACTTCCGACGACCTGAACCTTCGGTTGATCGCCGATGCGCGGAGCTTGTCTTTGAGTTTTTCCAGCAAGGACATAGGCGTAAGGTTACACTGCGGCGGGGAAAGCGCTCCGCTGTAGTTGCCGCCCTACGACCAGCGCCGGCTTCTCGACCCATTGTCTAGTGGCGATCGCCAAAGGCAACGCAATAGCCACGGATAGCAGGGCGACCGTCCAGTTTCCGACGGCTTTCGACGGAATGGCCGGAATGATGAGAAGCGCGACAGCGTGCATAACAAGAAGGTGAACGGCATAGAATGAGTAGGAAATATCGCCAATATAGACAAGAAGTTTCGGCGCGGCCCGCGCCTTATGCACTAAATAGGAGACGACCACAAAAGCGCAGGGCGTGTTGAGGATGAATTTGGTATCAATTGATATTCGGCCGAGCGTCATCGCGAATTCCGCAAGCACCAATAGTCCTAACGCGACGCAGAGCGCCAGCGCGCTGACACGGCGCCCAAGTGAATCGACATACATGCCGATCTAGAAGCAGTGCAGGAAGTAATAGATGTTCTTTACGGTAGTTGGCGCCTCAATGTAAGAGACCACCATGAGCGCTATCCAGAGGGCCAACTGCGCGGGGGGGGTAGGAACGATTTACCCAGAAAAGCAGCGGGAGGAACAGCGCAGCGGTCGCTTCCACATAGATCGACCAAAGGACGCCGTTGAAATCCCAATCAACGAGCAGCGCGTTGAGCAGTACCGAAGCGTTCTCGAGTCGAAAGGAGTAGAGGTCGTTGAACCAGCCGCTGCCCTGTGGGAGTGTTCGCTGCGGAACCCATAGGACGTAAATGATTCCCAGGGCGATTGAAGCCCAGGCCACTGGCCACAAGCGCACGGCCCGGCTGAGAAGAAAGTGTAGAAAAGTTTGGCGCGATAATGCCGGCATTAGTACGTAGCCGCTGATGACGAAGAAGATCACGACGGCGGTGCTTTGCTGGAAGACGAACAGGCTGATGTAGTTGATCGTGACGCCCGGGCTCGACCCGAAAGGCTGGCTAATCAGGTCGGTGACAAGCAGGGAATGACCGACGGCAACTGCGAGAGCGAGTAGCCCGCGAAGCACTTGAAGCGGAAGTATTTTGGGATCGCCGGATTCCGGCTGCATTGGCGCTTGTCTCAAGGGAGTATCACTCGTTTGTCGAATTTTGACATGAGCGTCCCAAATGGCCTAGGCGAGGCTCAGGTAGTTCGGCGCATCGTGGCCGCTGGCGAGAGGTACGTACCCGGCGACGATATTGACGGCGAAAGCTTTAAACTGGTGCTGGAGGCACCACTGTGTAGAGTTGAGGGGCACTTTTTCCACGATGCCGCCTTCCTATAGAGATCAATTAATGCTAGCATAGGATTATTCTGGGCCATCAGTATAACCTCCATTAAACTCGTTCTTCGCAAAAACTTGTTTAATGAACACCGCTGTTCCCCTTTAATGATGAAGAGCCCAACGTTAGAGAGATCATGAATGAGATCGAGCGGAAACGCGCTGTAAATATGGCGCTACGGTCCGGTTTTGTGCTCGAGAATCACCTCAAGTGGTTCACGGGTGGTATTACTTTTATGCCCAATAACATTTGTAACGCGCGTTGCACCTGTTGCCCGTATCCGTTCCACACTGACGAAAAGACCACAATGACCCTCGAGGTATTCAAGATGGCACTTGATAGCGCGCTTGAAGCAGGCCACGTCGGAACGGTCCAGCTGACCCCGATGGCGGGCGAGCCGCTTGCCGATCCATCGTTGTTTGAGAAAATTGTCTATGCCAAGGAGCGAGGCGTGTCGGTGATCAATTTCTCGACCAACGGCATCTTACTCAACAGAAAAGGGATCGCCGAAAAGATCGTGGACTCGGGAATTAATTCCGTTCACGTTAGCACACCCGGCTTCGATCCTGCGTACTACAAAGAGATCTTCGGCGTTGACAAGGCAGATGAGCTCATTGACGGCTTGCTGAAGGTGGCCAGATTGAAGACTGAGCGGGGTCCGTCCAGCAAGACCCTAATTGAAGTGTCGGTGATGCTCAACAAGCCGCCGAGGGACTTGCTCCGGATGCGCGGATGGAAAAGCCTGTTGCCTTATTTCGAGAACGGGGCACTCCAGATCGCTTACCACCGGACCGTCGACCAGATGTTCGACCATCATTTCCCGGGTTGGCGAGAGACGATCGCACAGGCAGACCCCGAATCACCCGATGCAACTCCGACGGTCGAATCACCGCCTTCTCCAGTGTCTAGTATTCCTCCGACGGCTAAGGAAATAAAAATAGTCCGCAAGGTAGCAAACTACGTGGACTCTTGGTCCGGAACGATTACCGACGACATGCTTCCAGAGGGCTGGGGAACAAAGCCCGTCACGCACACCACGAGTGATGTGCCGTGTTGGCGGTTACTCTACGACGTAGCCGTATTACCCGACGGCAAGATTAGATTGTGTTCGTGTAGGTACAAGACGACTGCGAACGACGAACTTGTCATAGGGGATATCTCTGAGCGGCCGCTGTCAGAGATTATTTACGGTGAGAAACATAAGGCCCTCATCATGGATGTGGCAGACGGAAAATGGCCCGACGTATGTCGACTGTGTTCGATGTATGAGTCAGCAGGGTTTTCGAACGCTGAGACAGAATTCCTTGTAATGGAAGCACGGAAGAACCAGAGCGAACCTTCAGTCACGCATCGCCTTAATAGCGAGGCGAGCCTTCGCAGCCGGGCTTCTAGCAAACTTCGCATTGGCCTCCATCTTTTGGAGCTGGGCGAAAGTGATACGGCTTACAATCAATTGCAAAGTGCCCTGAGCTACTCAGCCCAGTTGGCGAGCCGACTTCCCGCCGATGTGGAGGCACAGACAGAGTTGCGGAAGACCCATCTTGCCTTGGCTGGGCTGTATGAACGGACGGGGCGGCAAGAGGAAGCGAGCAGTCATCGCAGCGCGGGTGCTGATCCTGCGTCCGACACGAAGAAGAGGCCGGCCTATTGGTTGGACAAGCTTTTGGTTTGATGGCAGTCGCTG
>JACCDJ011634519.1_pt1 | contig 12864 bp, 8 predicted proteins | sample 7444481 | NCBI WGS metagenome assembly JACCDJ01 (sample SAMN15323435, study PRJNA562643) | freshwater metagenome | isolation source: river surface water | place: USA:Blue River Watershed | collected 2017-08-15 | reverse complement strand
ATGCAGCTTTCGTCAATGTTGGCGGAGAAAAAGACGGCTTTCTAACCTATTTCGACCTTGGGCCCAATGTTCGGTCATTGCAGAAGTTTGTCCGTATGGCACTCGATGGCAATCCTAACGCTGGTGATCTCGATACATTTGAACTTGAAGAACAAACAGTAAAAACCGGTAAAATTGGTGCTGTCATAAAATCTGGTGAGCAAGTGCTCATTCAGGTAATGAAAGAACCAATTGCCAACAAAGGCCCAAAAATTACCTGCGATATCTCTCTTCCAGGTAGGTATTTTATTTTGGTGCCCTTCTCTAGGCAAGTATCTATCTCCAAAAAAATTGGCAACGCCAAAGAAAAAGCGAGACTTAAAGATTTAGCACACTCCATTAAACCAAAGAACTTTGGTGTAATTGTGAGAACTGTTTCAGAAGGTGTTGCACTCGAAGAACTCGACAGAGATCTTAGAGACCTCCTAAAAAAGTGGGATGAGTTGGTGAGCGGTTTACGCAAAGCTTCTGTAGGTCAAAAAGTCATTGGAAACGCAAATAGGGTTGATTCTTTGCTGAGGGACATTCTAAACGATTCATTCACTCAAATTTCGGTGGATGACGCCGAAATACATGCATCCCTCAAGAAAACTTTAGACAAGTATAACGTTGATTCAAACAAAATATTAAGACTTTACCAAGGGAAATTGCCAATTTTCGACCAATATGGTGTGAATAAGCAAATCAAATCTTCTTTTGGTAAAAATGTACCTTTCAGCGGTGGAGCTTACTTGGTTATTGAACATACCGAAGCTTTACACGTGATTGACGTAAATAGTGGAAATACATCTTTCGACCCTTCTAACCGCGAAGAAAATGTATTTAAAGTGAATACTGAAGCTGTTGACGAAATTGCACGTCAAATAAGATTGCGCGACATGGGTGGAATTATTGTGATCGATTTTATCGACATGAAAGACCCAAAGAAAAAGGCCGCATTGCATCAAGCTTTGAAAGATGCCATGGAAAAAGATCGTGCCCGTCACAACATTTTACCAATGAGTAAATTTGGATTGGTTCAATTAACCCGTGAACGTGTTCGCCCTGCATTAGAAATTGCTACTTCCGAATTGTGCAGCACATGTATGGGTACAGGAAGGGTTGATAGCTCGGTTCAATTAATTGGTAAAATTGAAAATGAAATTACCTATTTGTGGGAAAATATGAACCAAAAAGGAATCACTTTGAGAGCCAATGCACTCATTACGCATTATTTCAAAGCTGGCTTACCTTCAATTCGCATGAAATGGTGGTTAAAACACAGACGTTGGTTACATTTAGAAACCGACCCTAATCTTCCTATTACAGGATACGAATTGATTAATGCCGATAAGCAACTTATAAACAATAGCTTATAAAATACGGTACTTTTGTACTTTTAAAATTACGGAAAATCAATAATAGAATTTTCCAATTTTACGAATTTTCCATAAAAAAATTCACTTCAATTGTAACTTTTAGGGTATCGTTAGCGTTTTATCTTCTTAAATTCGCTGACATATGAAATTAAAACTACTTTCATTATTATTCTTATTTCAATTCACCACTTCTGCAATTTCGCAGAACGAAAATAGTCAATCTGGTGAATTACAGTTTCAAACCATACGTGGATTCATTCGCGATAAAGAATCACAACGATTCATAATTGGGGCGAAGGTTTTTATCGAAAATACTGGCTTAACAGACACCACAAAATCTGATGGATCCTTCACCATTAAAATGGTACCACTGGGGCGACAAAACATTCTAGTTGAAGCTAAAAACTACAAAACAGCCAACATTCCGAATATAGTTGTAACATCGGGTAAAGAAGTGATTTTAAACCTCGACTTAGAGGAAGATATTGAAACAATTTCTGAGGTCTCAATTAAAGCCAAAAAGAAAAATGATCAACTTAATAATGATGCAGCACTCGTTTCTGCACGTTTATTCACCGTTGACGAAACCGACCGTTTTGCAGGGAGCCGCGGTGACCCAGCACGTATGGCATCGAACTTTGCCGGTGTGCAAGGTGCCGACGATTCTCGAAACGACATTGTGGTGAGGGGAAATTCACCAAGTGGTATTCTTTGGAGAATGGAAGGAATTGACATTCCCAACCCCAATCACTTTGCAATTCCAGGAACTACTGGTGGTTCTGTTTCCATTATCAATAATAAAATTCTTGGCAATAGTGATTTCTTTACAGGGGCCTTCCCTTCTGAATATGGAAATGCCATTGCCGGTGTTTTTGATTTAAAATTGAGAAATGGCAACAATCAAAAACATGAATTTAGCTCTCAACTTGGATTCTTGGGTTGGGATTTTATGGCAGAAGGACCATTGAGTAAAAAATCTAAGGCATCCTATTTGTTTACATACAGATATTCAACACTCAGTCTCTTCAATAAACTCAACATTCCAATTGGAACCGATGCAGTTCCAAACTATCAAGATGCCTCTTTTAAGATCAATATCCCTCTAAAAAATAACGCAAATCTTTCGTTCTTTGGCATTGGTGGAAACAGCACCATTGATATTAAAATTAGCGACCAAAAATCACCTGCACAAAATCTCTATGGCGATAATGATAGAGACCAATATTTCACATCTAATATGGGAATTGCTGGCGCAACCTATCAAAAATCATTTGGTCAAAATTCTTACTTTAAATGGGTTGTAAGTGTAAGTGGGCAAGAAGTTGACGCACATCACGATTTGATTTTTAGATCTTTAGATTTAAATTCAAATCTTTACAAATACGATTCCATTGTACCTTTTATGGGTTATAATTTTAGGACATTTACCCAAGGAACACACTTTTTTGTGAATCAGAAAATAACGTCTCGCACGACCATTAAATATGGTTTACAATACACGCATTACAATTATAATTTAATTGATACTGTAAGAGATTTATCGGGTAAACCAGGTCAATATTGGACATGGGATAACCGTTGGAACGCATTGGGTACAGCGAACATGCTCATCCCTTATTTCCAATGGAAATATAAATTCACCACTAAATTGAGCATGGTTGCAGGTTGGCAAGCACAAGTATTTCAAATTCGATACGACCCAAGAACTGCAGATTCATTCAAAAAATCTAAATCAAATATTAGCACCGCTTTTGTTTTGCCAAGATTATCATTTAGATATGAAGCCAACAAGAAAAGCACCTTTAATTTAGGATTGGGGATTCACAGCCAGAATCAACCTTCGTATGTGTATTTCTACGATTACCGGAAGAAAATCGATACCACGAAAAGAACGAGTCCTAAAAACATTGGAATGGGTTTAACAAAGAGTGCGCATTTTATCTTGGGATGGGATTATTCACTGGGTCAATCGAGCCGAATCAAAGTTGAAACCTACTATCAATATCTTTGGGATATTCCTGTGGATAGAGAATTTGCATCAACATCATTTAGTTTAGCAAATACTGGATCTGGTTTCAGCAGATTTTTCCCGAATAAATTAGTCAATGACGGAACTGCTTATAATTATGGATTGGAACTCACCTTAGAAAAATTCTTTAGCAAAGGATTTTATTACTTATTCTCTGCCAGTTTGTTTGATGCTCAATATAAAGGCAGCGACAATGTTCTAAGACCAACAGATTTCAATACAAATTATGCAGTCAATGCATTGTTTGCAAAAGAATACACCTTTAAAAACAAGAGTGTTTTAAACATTGGAGGAAAAATCACATTGGCAGGTGCCAGAAGATTCTCACCAATGGATACTGCGCTTACAATTGCCAGTAGGGAGTATGTTGAAAATGATGATTTAAAAAACACCCAACGATTTGGTAACCCTTATTCAAGATTGGATGTGAGAATATCTTATAAAATAAATGGTAAAAAAGTATCTCATGAATTTGCTTTGGATTTGGTGAATGTTTTAAACCAACAAAACATTTTAAAATATTCATATAATGTTGCTGAACAAAAACCTCAAATTGATTATCAGCTTGGTTTCTTACCATTATTCTATTACAAATTAGATTTTAGTTTATAAAAAATAAAATCACTTATTAGGTTCATTTGATAGGTGATTTTGTTTCGATTCAGCGGGAAATGTCTACACTACAATACATGTGTAAAACCATTTTCCGCTTTTTTTATGCACTGCACTAACTTCGTGCAATATGAAAGTATTTTGGAGTATCGTTTGTGTGGGTCTTACACTTTTTTCTTGTGTGAGCCAAAAGAAATACCAAGCCTTGGGTCGTGAAAAAGATTCTATAGCAACTTCTTTAAACACCAAGATTGAAGATTGTAATGCGGTCAATGTAACTGTTAAAAACGAAGTGACTGCGCTCCAAGCTGTTCAAGAACGTCAAAAACTCGTTATCTCTAAACTCCAAGATAGCATTCAAATTTGCCAAAATGAATTGGATGAAAATTTAACTTATATCCGCTCTCTTGGCGAATCTCATGACGAACAACGCCTAAAAATTGCGGCTGAAATCGATAAGAAAAACAAAGCCATCCAACAAAAAGAACTTGAGCTCAATAAAGCACTTGCAAGTGCTGAAGCTGAGCGCCTAAGATTGGAAAACTTGCGCAAAGAACTTGAAAAAGTTAGCGGTAGAGTCAAAGAACTCGAAGCTGAATTGCGTAGAAAAGATAGCGCTGTGATTCTTCTCAAAGATGCCATCATTAAAGCTCTTGCTGGTTTCGAAAAACTAGATGTGAAAGTTGAATACAGAAATGGCAAAGTCTATGTCATTCTTCCAGAAAAACTACTCTTCAAAAGTGGTAGCACTGCTGTTGATCCCAAAGGTCAAGAAGCACTGGTTGAGTTGGCAAAAGCATTAAACAAAAAACCGGATGTTCAAGTGGCTGTTGAGGGACATACAGACAACATTCCAATGAATGGTGAAACCATTAAGGATAACTGGGATTTGAGTGTTTTGAGAGCAACTTCAATTGCCAAAATCATGATTAACGAGGGTGGAATGAAAGCAAAAAGAATTTCAGCCAATGGCCGCGGTGAAACAATGCCTGTTGCCACCAACGAAACTCCTGAAGGTCGCGCTAAAAATAGACGTACTGAAATCATTTTAACGCCTCAACTCGACAAAATCCTCGATATCCTCAACAACAATTAAGTGGCCATTGTTATTGCTGTTATAGAGAATCATAAAAATAAAGAAATTGATTCTCTTTGCGCCGATTACCTTAAAAAACTCACTGGTACTTACGCCACAAAATTGGAAATTTTGCCTGCCGCAAGAGTCACAGACCCAGCCCAGCAAAAAGCCAAAGAAACTGAAACAATCTTAAAACTCTGTAAACCTGGCGATAAATTGGTGCTCTGTGATGAACATGGTAAACAATTTGAAAGCATTGGATTTTCGAAATTTATTGAAAATGAACTTTCGAATATTCGAGGAAAACTCATTCTCGCCATCGGTGGTGCCTATGGTTTTACCGCTGAAGCGCTCAAACAATATCCCTCAATAAAATTAAGCGATTTAACATTTCCGCACCATCTTGCACGACTTGTACTCATTGAACAAGTTTACCGAGCTTACAATATTCAAAAAGGTACGGGTTATCATCACATATAAGTTGGTGAAACCTAATTTCCATTGTAATTTCGCACCATGAATATTGAGGGAAATATTATTGCAAGTATTGAAAAAGCCATTGCTGCTTTATACAATACTTCCGATTCACCGCAGGTGAAAATTGAAAAAACCAAAACCGACTTTGTTGGTGATTACACATATGTGGTTTTTCCAATTGTAAGAATTTCCCGAAAATCTCCCGAACAAACCGCCGAAGAAATTGGTCAATACCTCAAAACCAACGCTTCTTTCGTTCAAGATTTTAATGTCATCAAAGGATTTTTAAACCTTGTGATTGATCCAAGTATTTGGCTGAATTATTTGCAATCCAATTGGAATCAAACTTCGTTCAATAGTCCCTCAAAAAATGAAAAAGTCATGGTGGAATATTCTTCACCAAATACAAATAAGCCATTACACTTAGGACATATTCGCAATAATTTATTGGGATTTAGCCTTTCTCAAATCTTCCAATATGCTGGTTACGATGTTATTAAAGCCAATTTAATTAACGACAGAGGCATACATATTTGCAAAAGCATGTTGGCATGGCAGTTATTCGGAAACGGTGAAACTCCCCAATCTGCAAATTTAAAAGGCGACCATTTGGTTGGAAAATACTATGTGGTATTCGAAAATAAACTCCGTGAACAAACCGCCGAAAGTATTGAAAATGCCATCAAAGGCAATTTTGAATTTACAGATGCAAACATTCAAAAAAGATATTCCGAAACCTTAGAAAAACTCAACACTGCAACTGAAGAAAAGCAAATTGCAAAACTTTCCGATGATGTGAAAGAATTTGTTCGTAACAACTCTGAATTGATGCTCGCTTGTCAAAATATGCTCAGAAAATGGGAAGCTGGCGATGCCGAAACCATTCAACTTTGGAAAATGATGAATGATTGGGTATATGAAGGGTTTCATTCTACCTACACCAAATTAGGGGTGTCGTTTGATAAGTTCTACTACGAAAGCAACACCTATAAATTAGGTAAAGATTTGGTACAAGAAGGATTGTCTAAAGGTGTTTTCTTCCAAAAGGCCGACAACAGTGTTTGGATAGATTTGACGGCAGATGGACTCGATGAAAAACTGGTGCAACGTGGCGATGGAACTTCTGTTTACATCACCCAAGATATTGGAACAGCCGAATTAAAATTCCAAGAATTTGGCATGAATAGAAGCATCTATGTGGTTGGTAATGAACAAGATTATCACTTCAAAGTATTGTTTTTAATCATGCAGAAACTCGGTAAATCTTATGCTCAAGGCATGTATCATGCAAGTTATGGCATGGTTGATTTACCTAGTGGTAAAATGAAAAGTAGAGAAGGTACAGTTGTTGATGCAGATGATTTACTCAACGAAATGTATGAAACTGCAAAGGAAAAAACCATTGAATTGGGTAAAACCGATGGACTTTCTGAAGAAGAATTACACAACCTCTATACCCAACTTTCACTTTCAGCCCTAAAATTCTTTATTTTAAAAGTTGATCCGAGAAAACGAATGCTCTTCAATCCACAAGAAAGTATTGATTTCCAAGGCGATACAGGTCCATTCGTGCAATATACTTACGCCCGAATTAGAAGTATTTTACGCCAAGCTGGCAATGAATGGCAAACAGGTGTAACCGCCTCAGCCCTGCACCCTGCGGAAATAAATACCATTAAGGTTTTATACGACTTCCCTGCTGTTTTAGAAGATGCTTGTAAAGACTATTCCCCTGCAATTATTTGCCAGTATTGCTTGGATTTGGCGAGGGCTTACAACCGTTTGTATAATGAAGTTTCAATTTTGCGTGAAACCGATGTATCCCTTAAAAACTTGCGTTTAAAGTTGGCTCATCACACGGCTGAAACCTTAAAATTCAGTTTGAATTTATTGGGAATTAACGTAGTTGAGAGAATGTAATTCTCGCAACTATTTCACTATCAATTTAATTGGGCTCATTTTAGAATGAGTTAAATAATAAACCCCAGGTTTGACTTGATGAAACACAAGCGTATTGTTGTCATTGTTCCTAACAATGTCAATTTCACGCCCGTTTATATCAAAACACTTGATTTCCTCTAATTGAATGTCCTTTAAATCAAATTGAACCGATTGGCCAGATTCAACTGGATTTGGATAAATATGCGCTTGATTCTTTTGAGGGACATTGACTCCGTTAGTCGAACATGTTAATCCATTGATATATTTCCAAACGGCATTGTTGAACGCTGGAGGAACTAACGCAAATTCACCAGGTGCATTGCCCATGCGAATCCAAACCATTTTATTCGATGGTGAAACATTGATCAATTGGCCGTTTTTACCCATCGCCATAAATGCATCTTCGGGTCCTTCAGGTGAAATAGAACCAGGAAAAACGAGTTGAGTTTGAGGCAACATAAACGATTGTTTTCCATTCAACCATGTCAATAAACCATAACTTCGGTTGATTGATTGGCTAGAGTTTGTCATTAAATTGAAATAATTTGTATCACTTAAAATTGGTGTTCCATTCCACTTCCCCTTGTTTAATAGCAACAGCCCAAACCGCGCCATACTTCTTGAATCTGAAGCGTAAACGTTGTTGTATCCCGACTTGAAATAAATGCCTTTCATTCCAATTGGATTGGCTATTTTTTGATAAACATATAAATTTAATGTTGTTCCAATGGCCGTTTCTATCACTTTGTCTAACAGAGTGTATGGAGCGTTGTGATAGGCCCAACGATTCCCGGCGTCGCTAGTATATTGAAGGCAAGCTGGCAATGTACAATCGGCATCAGCCACATTGTCTTTTAGTCCTGTGGTCATGCTCAATTGATTCCAAACGGTAATTTTATCTTCCTGGGCTTGTGTGAGGGATGTCCACCCTGTTCCAAGATATTTTGAACTTTTATCGGTTATATTCAATTTACCTTCGGCTTGTGCAACGCCAACACAAAACCCTGTTAAGGTTTTCCCAGCACTTGCCCAATACCAGTTGCTATCTTTGGTAAAAGTTCCAAAATATTTTTCAAGAACAATTTTACCATCATAAAGTAGTATGAATGATTTTGAGTTTTGCTTTTCCAGAAAGTTGTATAAACTATCAATTCTTTCTTGGCAATAATCAAATCGATTGATAGACAGAGTGTCCCAAGTTCCTGTTTTCGGAGGGAAATACGATTGACCAAACGCACACATTGAGGAGGTCAAAATCAAAATGACACTGAATAATTTTTTAAATTTGGAAAACTGCATAAATAGAAGACGCACAATGAGTTTAAAAGTTGCAAAACTGGAATTACTCTACCCTATCAGGATTTTCTTTCAGAAATTGAGCCCAGCCACCAGTTTTTTTGCCTGTACTTTTAGTGGTACCAAAAGTACGTGGTTGGAATTGATATAAATGACACAATGCAGCTGCAAGCCCGTCGGAAGCATCCAATGTTTCAGGGGCTTGTTCAAACTGGAATTGCGCATGCAACATGGCGAGAACTTGTTCTTTAGAAGCGGCGCCATTGCCGCAAATTGACTGTTTTATTTTTCGGGGGACATATTCGTAAACGGGTACTTTTCTGGAGATTGCCGCAGCAATTGCAACTCCTTGAGCCCTACCCAATTTAAGCATACTTTGTACATTTTTACCATAGAAAGGTGCTTCAATTGCAACTTCGGTTACTTCAAAGCCATCGATGAGTGCCGCAATGCGTTCAAAAATATGAAAAAGTTTTTCTCCATGGTCTTCAATTTTATTTAATCGAACAACGCCCAATGTCTCTAAAATAGGGGTTTTCCCATCCACTTTCACAATACCATAACCCAATAAATTGGTTCCTGGATCTATCCCTAAAATGATTCTTGGAGAATTCACCATACAAAGATGTGGAAATAATAGAAAATACAACAAAAAAATACGAAATTTGCAGTAAATAGATTAATAAATAAGAAAATGGCTTTTGATATTGAAGTGATTAAATCTGTTTACGAAAGAATGCCCGAGCGCGTAAATGCTGCCCGTCAACTTCTTGGTAAACCTCTTACACTAACCGAGAAAATTTTGTATTCTCATTTATGGGAAAATCCTGCCACTCAAACGTTTGGCAGAGGTGCAGACTACGTTGATTTCGCTCCAGATAGAGTTGCAATGCAAGATGCAACAGCTCAAATGGCGTTGTTACAATTCATGCAAGCGGGTCGCCCAAAGGTTGCTGTACCAAGTACTGTTCATTGCGATCACTTAATCACAGCAAAAGTTGGCGCTACAACCGATTTAGCAGTTGCTAACGACGAAAGTAAAGAAGTGTATGATTTCTTGGCTTCAGTTTCAAATAAATATGGCATTGGTTTCTGGAAACCAGGTGCTGGTATCATTCACCAAGTTGTTCTAGAAAATTATGCATTCCCTGGTGGAATGATGATTGGAACCGATTCTCACACTGTGAATGCAGGTGGTTTAGGTATGATTGCAATTGGTGTTGGTGGTGCAGATGCTTGCGACGTTATGGCTGGTTTGCCATGGGAACTTAAATGGCCAAAATTAATTGGTGTTAAGTTAACAGGTAAATTAAGCGGTTGGTGCTCTGCTAAAGACGTTATTCTAAAAGTAGCTGGTATCTTAACTGTTAAAGGTGGTACTGGTTGTATCGTTGAATATTTCGGTGAAGGAGCTACCTCAATGAGTTGTACTGGTAAAGGTACAATTTGTAACATGGGTGCTGAAATTGGAGCTACAACTTCTACTTTCGGCTACGATGAAAGCATGGAACGTTACCTTCGTGCTACAGGTCGTGCAGACGTTGCTGACCTAGCGAATGGCGTGAAAGAACATTTAACTGCCGATGCCGAAGTTTATGCAAACCCTGAACAATATTTCGACCAAATCATTGAAATTGATTTAAATACATTAGAACCTTACCTTAACGGTCCTTTCACTCCAGATTTGGCAACTCCTATTTCTAAAATGAAAGAAGAAGCTGCTAAAAATGGCTGGCCTACAAAAGTTGAAGTTGGTTTGATTGGTAGTTGCACAAACTCTTCTTACGAAGATATTTCTCGTGCAGTTAGCTTAGCAAAGCAAGTTTCTGAAAAGAACTTAAAACCAAAAGCTGATTATTTAATCACTCCGGGTTCTGAGCAAGTTCGTTTTACCATTGAGCGTGATGGTTTCTTAGATATTTTCGACCAAATTGGTGCTAAAGTGTTTACCAACGCTTGTGGTCCTTGTATTGGTATGTGGGATAGAATGGGCGCTGAAAAGCAAGAAAAAAACACCATTGTTCACTCTTTCAATAGAAACTTCGCTAAACGTGCCGATGGAAATCCGAATACATTCGCATTTGTTGCATCGCCTGAATTGGTAACAGCACTAGCAATTGCCGGTGACTTAACATTTAATCCTCTTACAGATTCTTTAACCAATGAAAATGGTGAAGCTGTTATGTTAGATGCTCCATCAGGATTTGAACTTCCTGCAAAAGGATTTGCTGTGGAAGATGCTGGTTACCAAGCTCCTGCTGAAGATGGTTCTGCTGTTCAAGTTGCGGTTTCTCCTACAAGTAACCGTTTACAACTTTTAGATCCTTTCCAAGCTTGGGAAGGTACAGATTTAACTAACTTACGTTTGTTAATTAAAGCTAAAGGTAAATGTACAACCGACCATATTTCTATGGCTGGTCCGTGGTTGAAATTCCGTGGTCACTTAGATAACATTTCCGACAACCTTTTAATTGGTGCAATTAACTTCTTTAACGAAAAAGCGAACGAAGTTGTGAACCAAGAAACTGGTAAAACCGATACTGTTCCTGCTACCCAACGTGCTTACAAAGCCGCTGGTATCGGAAGTATAGTTGTTGGTGATGAAAACTATGGTGAAGGTTCATCTCGTGAACATGCTGCCATGGAACCTCGTCATTTAGGTGTTCGTGCGGTTTTGGTGAAATCTTTCGCACGTATCCACGAAACAAACTTGAAAAAGCAAGGTATGTTGGCATTAACTTTTGCCGATAAAGCAGATTACGATAAAATTCAAGAGGCCGACAAAATCGACATCGTTGGTTTAACAAGTTTCGCACCAGACAAATCATTGACCTTGGTATTAAACCATGCCGATGGTAGCAAAGATGAAATCACTGTTAACCACAGCTACAACGACCAACAAATTGAGTGGTTCAAAGCTGGTGGCGCATTGAATATCATCCGTAAATCAGTAGCTTAATTTTTTGAGGGACATTCCTCAATCTATATCAAAACAAAAAAGGCGCCGTTGGCGCCTTTTTTATTGTATGGTATAATTCAATTATTTACTGTTTCCATTTAAGGGCGGTATTACACCAAATTCAAATTCGTATCATATTAGAAATTATCTTTATAATTATCAATCATTTGAATATGTACTATAAATAAAAAACCTACACCCACTATGGTTGGAGGTTAAAATTATATTAAAAATTTCGTTTTAGAGTTAATCGTTATCCCAAGGATTTTCTTTGTCACCTTGTGATAACGCATAATGCAAATTATCACTCTTAAATGATGGGGATCCATCAAATGCATCTGTAAAAGCAATCATGGTGCGATCTGCGTAAAATGGAAAATTCTCTAAGTAAATTGCATAATACGTCTTTCCATTATCCGTATATCTTTGCTTTGTAACGTTTGATAACTTTCCAGTGGTAGATTTACCCCAATTTCCTGAATTTGGACGGGCGGACCAAATTTCATAAGTGTTATTGGGATTTAACTTCAACCTAACCCAAACTTTTTCACTTTGACTTGTTGAATGCCAAAATTTACCATTCTTTCCTACAATGTGTTCATCGATAAAAATTGGACTGGTTTTTTTCTGCAACCATGGAGTAAAAAAGAAAATTAATAGGATGCCTATAAACATGTATTTGAGAGATGCAGTTCCTTTCCAATTCCCACTTTCACTCCTTTTATAAACACCTCTTACTAAAATAATAAATAAAATTACTGCAGATAAATACAATAAACTAATAAACCATGATACAACATCATAAGGGTATTTTGTTGCTAACCCCAAGATGAGAATAATAACTCCAGCGATGATTTTCACAATCGGACTGTCCTTTGTTAATTTAAATTTGCTTTTATTTGTTTCCATAAATAGTTCTAATTCTAATAGTTAAGATTTTAGTGTAAATTACTCTTTCAGTCAGAATATTCAGCTTCTGCGAAAATTTCTTCTATAATCTAAATTTGATATCAATCTCTGATGCAACGCACAGAATAACAAAATTTCTTATTTCCATTTTTGTCCCAATTTACTT
>JACCDJ011086751.1_pt1 | contig 12865 bp, 10 predicted proteins | sample 7444481 | NCBI WGS metagenome assembly JACCDJ01 (sample SAMN15323435, study PRJNA562643) | freshwater metagenome | isolation source: river surface water | place: USA:Blue River Watershed | collected 2017-08-15 | reverse complement strand
CCGGAATGTTTTTGGCTGCCTATGCTGCTTCGCCGCAAAGCCTTTCGCTTTGGCGCTTTATCACGGGTATCGGGATTGGCGGCATGCTCTCCGCGATTAATGCGGTCGCTAATGAGTTTTCGAGCGTTAAGGGGCGCAGCATTGCCATGGCGTTGATGGTGATTGGCTATCCGCTGGGCGGCTTCTTGGGCGGGCTCACAGTCAAATATTTGCTTCCCGAAAATGATTGGCGAGCGATCTTTCATTTTGGTGCTTGGGCAACGACGGTGTTCATTCCGCTCGTGGTGCTTCTTATCCCTGAAACCCCTTCGTTCTTGAACCAGAAGCGGCCCGAAGGGGCGCTGGCGCGCATCAACAAGACGCTTGCTTCGTTCAACCTTGCGACCCTTAAGGCCTTGCCCGAGTTAGCGCCTGCGCAAGCGAAAGCCAGCGTCGCGGACATCTTTGGGCCTGCCTATCGCCGAACGACATTCTTGCTGGCCTTCGGTTATGCCTTTCATGCGATTACCTTCTACTTCATCCTGAAAATGGCCCCCAGCATCATTTCGGATCCGCAATTTGCTGGTCAAAGCTTCACCAAGGCGCAAGGTGCGGGCGTATTGGCTTACGCCAATTTGGGCGGAGCTCTGGGCGGAGCGGCCTTTGGTTGGTTCATGCACCGCTTTGGTATAAAGCGTTCGACGTTGGTGGCGCTTGCCTTGTCGACGTTGCTCGTAATCGCCTTTGGCTTTGGCCATTCGACCTTGTTGGGTTGGACGCTTGCTGTGGTAAGCGTCGGGCTGTTCACGAATTCCGCGATCGTCGGCTTTTATTCCGCGTGGGCGATTGCCTATCCAACGCATATTCGGGCGACCGGCACGGGCTTTGCGCTAAGCGTCGGGCGCATGGGCGCTGCCCTTTCTCCCGTTATTGCAGGGATTTTGTTTTCTCAGAACCTAGGGCTTTTGACAGTTTCGATCGTGATGAGCATCGGCTCATTGATCGCTCTCTTACTCTTGCTGAGTATGGATCTGAAAGACGCTGAAGCGTCTTAATTTTAGACCTTATCTCTCCTCTCCTTTTGATGCGGGAGAGGAGAGAAGGTTAGTTCTTCAGCCCCAGTTCTTCGAGCGCACGGTCGCGCAGCAAATGTTTTTGAACTTTGCCAGAGGCCGTCCGGGGAATGCTGTCAGTAATCACCGCCGTTTTCGGCACTTTGAACTTGGCTAACCGCGTCGTACAATGCGCGATCACCTCTTCTGGGGTTACGCTTTGGCCGGGGACGGGGATGATATAGGCGCGCCCCACTTCGCCCCAGCGCTCGTCTGGGACGCCCACAACAGCACATTCACCAATATTTGTGAGCTCCGCCAGGGCTGCTTCGACTTCTGCGGGATACACATTTTCGCCGCCGGAAATGTACATGTCTTTCTTGCGGTCGACGATGTAGAAAAAGCCATCTTCATCCTTCATCGCGGCATCGCCCGTGATGAACCAACCATCGACAAAGGCTTTGGCAGTCAATTCTGGCTGCTTCCAATAGCCTTGTGCGACGCAAGGCCCGCGCACCCAAAGTTCCCCTCGTTCACCGACGGGCACTTCATTCCCATCATCATCCACAATCTTGGTTTCAACGGTCATTAGCGGAAGGCCGCAACTTCCAGCCTTGCGGTAGAGCGTTTCCAAATCATGCGCGGGCATGGCAAAGTTAGACCCTGTCTCCGACATGCCGAAACCTTCGGAAATGCGAATGCCGGCGCCTGCGTAACGCTGCGATTGCGCTTTTGGATTGGGCGCACCGCCAATGGCCCAGCTGACGATATTCTTAAGCTTTTCAGCTTCAAAACTCGGCTGGTTCCAAAGCGTCGCTGCCATCTGCGGCACAGAGAAATAATGGGTCACGCCATAGGTGGGGTCTGTCATACGCTTCAGCGTCATTTCAGGGTCAAAACCCTTTGAAATGAGAAGCGCAGCGCCAGCCTGAATGGGTGAACGCGCGGCCGCATAGAGACCCGCTGTGTGAAAAAGCGGCATGTCACACAAGAACACGCTGCGCATCGTCACGTCATTGCCATAGATGAAGTTTGCACAGCCCCAAAAGGCATTTTCCTCTGACAGCATCACGCCCTTGGGCCGGCCGCTTGTCCCAGACGTGTAGAGGAAGGTCGTCACGTCACCAAAGGCCCGACGCGCGGATGGGGAAGGGGATTGCCCGGCCTCGCCCAAGGACAGCATCTCAGCGATCAGAAGCGCGCGATTGGCGGCACTTGGCGGGGTAAACTCAGGATCGTGAAAAACGATCTCCGGCTCAGCATCCTTGGCCAAAGCCTCGATTTCTGCCGGCGCTAACCGCCAGTTAAACGGTACAAAAATCGTTCCAGCTCGCACACCTGCATGTTGCAGGATGATCATTTCAGCACAATTTTTGGAAAGGGTCGCAATCCGCAGACCGCTTTTCGGACCAAATGTGGCCTCGATCCACGCTGCAAGCCGATCAACTGCCTGATCCAGCTCGGCATAGGTCCAGCACCGCTGACTTTCGAGGTCATGAATGGCAAGCGCATTGGGGTTCGCGCGGGCATGGGTGTAGATAGGGTCGCAGAAAGTCATGATGATCGATTTCGTCGCAAAGGAGCCGTTTGGCAAGCTGGGGGCAAGATTGTGAGAGTATAAAGAGGCGGTTGCCCAAACAACAACCGCCTCCCTAGGTATCAGCCTTTGACCTTCGACGTGTCAAACGTGCCAAGGCCGGGTTTGAACGACTTTTCGTCGAGGAATTGCCGCGTCGCTTCCTTGCGGGCGGCGGCGCCGCCAAAGCTGTGCAGCGCTTCCTGCGCCCGGATCTGGTATTCAAGGCCGTTGTCATAGGTCATGTCGACCATGCGGCGCATCGTCCATTTGGTTGCGCGAAGGGCGTGGGTGTCCTTCTTTTTAAGCGCGTTGGCGATTTCCAGAACGCGGGCCTTCAGCCGGTCAGCAGGGACAGCTTCGGTCACGAGGCCTTGCCCTTCGGCCTGCTTGCCGGTCAGGTTTTCACCCATCATCGCGTGGTACATCGCCTTGCGGAAAGGCATCAGTTCCTGTGCGACCTTGGAGGCCCCGCCGCCGGGCAGGATGCCCCAGTTGATTTCGGAAAGGCCAAACTGCGCGTCTTCGCTGGCAATCGCGATGTCGCAGCCAAAAAGCGGGCCATAGCCGCCGCCGAAGCACCAACCATTGATCATCGCAATCGTCGGCTTTTCGTACCAGCGTAGCCGTTCAAACCAGCCATAGCTCTCGCGCTGCGATTTGCGGACCGCCCAAAGGCCCTGCTCTTCGGTCTCGCGGAAATATTCTTTCAGATCCATGCCGGCCGTCCAGGCATCTCCTTCGCCCGTCAGCACAAGGACCTTTACGTCCTCGCGAAACTCAAGCTCCTCCAGAACCTTCTTCATCTGCCGATTGAGCTTTGGACTCATGCAGTTGCGCTTTTCCGGGCGGTTGAACTTCACCCAGGCAATCTCATCTGCGACGGTATAGGCAACAGTATCTTCTTCGGGACGATCTGACATGGAGCACCTCTTGTTGATTATGTTATGAGATATAACAATCCTTCTTGCCCTCGGCAAGATCACTTGTTAGCTCTTCGCTCGTGAAAGATCCGCTGACCGATTTTCCGGGGTATGTTCTGCGTCGCGCCTCTTCTGCGATGATGGCAGCTTTTGCACGCGACATAGAGGTGCTGGGCCTGCGCACCGTAGAAGCGACAATTCTCCAGATTATTCAGGAAAATTCAGGTATATCCCAAAGTGCGCTTGGTCGACTGCTGGACATCCAGCGCGCCAATATGACCCCAATTGCCGCCCGGCTTGAAGCGCGTGGATTGGTGCGGCGCATCCCCTCTGATGGGCGCTCACTCGGGCTCGAGTTGACCGATATGGGCCAGGATTTGGCCCAACAAGTACGCCTCAGGGTTGAGGCCTTTGAAGCAGAGGTCTTCGCCGCCGTGGCAACGGAGCATCGCCCCCATCTTTTGCCTGCCCTTCGCGCGATTTGGCAGCGCTTCGGGGCCTGAGTATCGAACGGATTTCACTGCGGCGTGCTTGACCTAGCCGCGTGTGAAGACGTAAGCGTTACTTACAAATCTAAGGGTTTAGAAAGCGTTGTTTTTCCGGCGAGTCCGGTAAGATTGGGAGACTAGAAGATGCGCGCCATCGATTATTTTGACCGGGGTCACGATCGCAACCCCCAGCGGGCTGCCATCATCGATACGGTGACGGGCGATCAATGGTCCTTTGCTCAAGTGAAGGAAATGTCCGAGCACATTGCGGCCGCGCTTCAGAAAAAGGGCTTTGAAAATCAGGACCTCCTTGCCCTCTATGGGCCAAATGGCGGCATGCTCCTCGTCATGCTGCTCGCGATGTGGCGGGCGAACGGCAAGTGGATCCCCGTTAACACCCGAAACGCGATTGACGCCAATGCTGGCTATATCAACTATGTCCGCTGCAAATGGATGGTCTATCATTCGAGCCTTGCAGACGAAGTCCAGCAATTGCGCGATCTCTGCCCAACGCTGACCCATTTCATCTGCATCGACAAGCAGATGGGGAATGATCCATCGCTCGAGCAGTTCATTGCAGGCGTAAGCGCGGCGGACTTTGTCGAGCCTGAGATTGATGCCTTTGGTAACATGAATGAGCTTGTCGGTATCTTCCCAACAGGGGGCACGACAGGTCCGTCCAAGGGCGCGAACGTGACCAATCTTGGCTGGGGCACGATGATCGAAACAGCCGCCGATGGGATGGGCGGTCGCACGGACAATCCCGTCGCCTTGGTTTCTGCGCCCATTACCCACGCGGCAGGCCCAATTGCGCTGTCCACGATGAGCCTAGGCGCCACGCAGATCATCTTGCCCGGCTTTGATGCCGAAAAGGTGCTCCAGACGATCGAGAAATATCGCGTCACCCATATGTATCTGCCGCCGACGGCGCTCTACCAGCTGCTCGCTTCGCCAGAGATTGGGAAGCATGATTATTCCTCGCTCAAGATCTTCATCCTTGTTGGTTCGCCGTGCAGCCCGGAAAAGCTGCGGCAGGCAGTTGAGGTTTTTGGCCCGTGCATGTGTCAATCATACGGACAGGTCGAATGCCCGATGATCGTTGCTTGGTTCCCGCCGGAAGACGTCGCCCGCTTTGCAAAAGAAGCGCCGGAAAAACTCGCCTCGTGCGGTAAGCCGACGCGTTCCATCAAGGTCGCGCTGCTTGATGATGATGGCAAACAGGTGCCGCTTGGCGAAGCCGGTGAAATCTGCGCGCGCGGCGTGCTGGTCTCGCACAGCTATTTTGAAAAGCCCGAAGAAACTGCCGAAGTCCGCAAGTTCGGCTGGCACCATACAGGCGATGTCGGCAAGTTTGATGTGGACGGCTACCTCTATATCGTTGACCGCAAGAAAGACATGGTTGTCTCTGGCGGGTTCAATGTGTTCACGTCAGAAGTTGAAGCAGCGGTGACGGAATTGGCAGAAGTCCGCGAATGCGCCGTCATCGGCATCCCGCATGAAAAATGGGGTGAGCAGGTGCACGCCATCGTGGTGGCAGAGGGGATTTCAGCAGACGCGATCGTCGCGCATTGCAAGGCGCGTCTGGGCGGCGTGAAGGCGCCCAAATCAGTCGCTTTTGTGGACTCGATCCCGCGCACGGCGGCAGGAAAAATGGACAAGAAAGCCCTGCGTATCCCCTATTGGGGCGAAAATGCGCGCATGGTGAACTGACCCCTCCCGGGCGAGGCGGTACGGTTCAGCCTGCCGCCTCAATCAGGATATTGGCCGTCTCTTCGGGCATTTCCTGCATGACGCCGTGGCTCGTTGGCAGTTGATAGCTGCGCCATGCCGGGTCAGCGCTGATCCGCTCGTGGAACTTCGTGAAAACGGTGGGTGCGCCCTTTGTCGCATAAACATAGCTACGACGCGTAATCGTGTCCGCTTTGCCCGTCATCCTGACAGGCTGGGTCAGGGTAAGCAACGGATGCCGACCAAGCGTGGGGGGTGACCCGGGGAAGGGAGCGACCAAACCCGGCATATCCCGCTGTGCATCAATATAATGCTGGCGGGAGGGATCATCCGAGATATCCCACAGCGCCTCGCCATCGCGGGGTAGGAAAGCGTCCACATAGACCAGCGCCCGGATTTTCTCCGCGATGCGATTTGCCACCTCAGTGATGATCATCCCGCCATAACTATGACCCGCCAGAACAAAGTTCTGCAGACCGGCATTTTCAACCAACCCTAGCACGTCCTCAACATGGGTTTCCAAGGTGATGCCGGTATGAAGCAGATGCCGCTTCTCTCCCAAACCCGTGAGGGGCACCAGATGCGCTTCATGGCCTTTCGTCTGGAGCGCCTTGGCCGCCATCCTCCAAGTGTCGGCACCGCCCCATGCCCCATGGACGAGAACAAAAATAGCCATTCAAGCTGCTCCTTAACTTTTCAACCTCGGGGCAAATCATGCGGTCTCGAGATTTTGTCCAATTTGTTCCGCGACGGCCTGCAGCGTCGGTAAATGTCGCTCCACCACGTCTTCCACCGTAACGCGCTGGCTGGGCCAAGCAACATTGATCGCCGCGACAGCGACACCCGCGGCCCGCACTGGCACCGCGAGCGACATTTTCCCATCGCTCATCACGGTCTGCTTGTTCCGGTCTTGCCAAGGGTGATGGGGCGCACGCGTGGCATAGCCTCGGGTGCGGGCCTCGCCGATGATGTTGTTGAGCAACTCATGGTCTTCCAGACGCGCCTCTGCTGGCGCAAGCCGCGCGATAATAGCAGCGCGCTCTTCAACATCGCAGGCGGAAAGATAGGCCCGGCCTGTTGCCGTGTGCAAATAGCTCAATTTCATCCCAACTGGGCTGGGCGTGAGCGAGTCAAAGCGCGCGAGGCGGCTGTTGGTTTCGATGACCTCAAGATGGTCAAGCCGGGGCACGGCGATGATCGACGGCCAGATCAGACGATCATTTAATTCAACCATCAAGGGCGACGCGATTTCGGCCAATTGGGAAGCAATATCTTCTCGCCGTCCAGGCAATGTCATGGCGCTGGGCAAATAGGCCCCATCGGCGAGCCGCTGCCAAACCAAAGCGCGCGAGGCGAGGGTAACAAGCAGCCGCAAAAGAGTGGCTTTGGGCAGAGCCAGCCGCAGGTGGAGCTCGTGCAGGCTGATACCGCCGCTGCGCTGAACCTCGAGCAAGACATCCAGTCCACGCTCCAGGGCGCGGATGGATTTGACCTTACGCTCGATCATAGGCCCTCCTATTTCACAATGTGCAACTAGACCTGTGACTTCAGGGGTGCAAGAATTTTGTATGTTACACAAACTAAATAGGGTAGATGGATTGCCGATATCGGCGAAACGCGGCTCTATGGCCGCCTAAGCCGACTGACAAAGCACTTCACCGCGTAAAAAAGAAAGAGGCAGGCCTTTTAGGGGCCCGCCTCTCGCTGAGTAGGTACTGATCGAGAGCGATGCGCGCTTAAGCGGCGCTCTTTTCAAATTCGAGTTCTGGGAACCCTTCGGCCGCTGATTTGTCGAGGGTGTCATAATAGACGTTGGCACCGCCGAAATAGATAAGAACGCGTGGTGCCTTATCCTGTCGGTTAGCCCCCATCATCCAAGAATTGACCTTATCGCCTTCGGCCATCAGCGTTTGGCCGTGAATGTCGGCGGTATGGGCCGTCCAAGCTTCCTCGGCTTCCCGACGGGGCTTGAACACATCATAACCTTCGCGCTCCATCTTCTCGATGCAGCGGGTGATCCAAATGACATTCTGCTCAATCGAGGTGGGTAGGTTGGCAAAGGGTGCCTGAGGCCCGGTAACCATGAACATGTTCGGGAAGCCTGCGGCGCAAACACCCATGATGCAATCAGACGAAGACTGCCATTTTTCACGCAGCGTCTGTCCGTTGGCCCCCCGGATCGGAAACGCTTCAAGCGCGCCCGTATAGGCGTTGAAGCCTGTGGCGAGCACAATGATGTCGAACTCATAATGATTGAGCTTCGTGCGCACGCCCGTTTCCGTGACTTCGACCAGCGGTTCGGCATCCTTGATATCAACAAGGTGCACATGGTCTTCGTTAAAGGCTTCGAGATAGCCGTGATCCAGCGGGGGGCGCTTCGCAAAGAGCGGATAATCTTCAAAGGTCGGGGTCAGCAGATCTGCAAGCTTGGGATCCTTCACCCGTTCCTTCATCTTGGCGATGATGAATTCAGACGCCATCCGATTGGCTTCGGGATTGGCGAGAAGGTCATCAAACGTCTCGAACACCCAGCGGAAGCTGCCCGTCCAATTTTCTTCAAAGATGCGTTGACGCTCTTCAGGGGGCGTGTCCACCGCGTTGCGCCCTACCGGACTATCAAAGGCCATGCCGAACACATGGTTCCGGCATTTGGCGACAATGGCGTCGTAATTCTCTTTGATTTCCTTTTCCCATTCCGGGGTCATCTGCTTTTGCATGGCCGGCAGGATATAGTTGGGGGTCCGCTGGAAAACGGTGACGCTTGCCGCTGTCTTGGCCAGTTCGGGCACCATTTGAACCGTCGTGGCACCAGCCCCGATAATGCCAACGCGCTTGCCAGCATAATCGAGCCCTTCCTTGGGCCAACGTGAGGAGTGGAAAAGCGGGCCTTTGAACTGATCCATACCCTTAAGCTTCGGGATCATCGGCTCAGAAATCATACCCATGCCGCTGACAAAATACTTACAAGTATAGCTGTCGCCCGAAGCTGTCGTCACCCGCCAGATGCCGTCATCAGCTTGGTATTCTGCGTCAACAATCTCTGTGTTCAACTGGATATGCGGCCACATATCGCATTCGTCCGCGACAAACCGCATATATTCCTGGGTTTCCTGCCGGCCGGGGTAGCGCTTCGTCCAAGACCATTTCTGCAGCAATTCCGTGGAGAAGGTCAGGCAGTAATAATAGCTTTCGCTATCGGTCGCGGCGCCGGGATAGCGGTTCCATGCCCAAGTGCCGCCCACATCAGATGCGCGATCAAAAATCCGAACCGACAGGCCCGCATTGCGCAGATAATGGATCAGGGCCAAACCTGCGAACCCTGCGCCGATCCCAATGACGTCAAAATCGACTTTCTTGCCGTTCGTGCTCATTCCTTATCCTCTCCTAAATTTCAGGGCGCTGTCGGTTAATAAAGGGTGTCCATATTCTCTCTGGAATAGGGCTGCAGTTCCTCGAACCGACCTTGCTGGATCTTTTGGAGCCAGTTCGGGTCGGTCAGGACAACCCGACCGGTTGCGGCCGAGACAAAATCACCCCTGTCAAAACGGCGCGCCAATTCTTGCAGCGATTGCAATGCAGGTGTCGATTCACCTTCCACAAAGTCAGCCATCAAATCGCGGCTCAAGCCAACGGAGCCAACCGTGATTGTGGGCGTGCCCATCAGCTTCTTCGTCCAACCGGCAAGGTTGTAATCGCTATCGGCGAAGGCCGGTTCCCAGAAGCGCCGTTCAGAACAGTGGAAAATATCGACACCAGCCAGCTTGAGCGGCGTCAGCCAACGTTCCAAGTCTTGCGGGGTCTCCGCAATCTTGGCTTCGTACATATAGGTCTTCCACTGCGAGATGCGGAAGATGATGGCAAAGTCGGGGCCAACCGCCTGCCGGATAGCCGCCACCGTCTCTGCGGCAAAGCGGACACGATCGGCGATGTCCGGGCCACCATATTTATCGGTCCGCTTGTTGGTGACGTCCCAGAAGAACTGGTCGAACAAATAGCCATGCGCGCCATGCAGCTCGATGGCGCCGCAGCCGATGCGTTGTGCGTCGCGCGCGGCACGGACGAAGGATTCGATCACGCCGTCGATATCGGCCTGGGTCATTTCTCGCCCGCCGGCGATATCTGGTCCAACTAGACCCGAAGGACTTTCGAGCGGCGGATGGGGCGAGTCAGGATAGTTGAAATCCTCACAGCCGCCGACATGCCAAAGCTGCGGAATGAAGGCACCGCCCGCTGTATGGCAGTCATCGCGTACGCGTGCCCACATGGCCAATGCCGCGTCGCCATAGAAATGGGGAACCGTGTCTGCCGCGACCGATCCGGGGCGATCAATCGCGACCGCTTCAGAAATAACGGTGCCCAGACCACCTTCGATGCGTCGGCGATAATAGTCTACCGAGTCCTGGGTCAGCAGACCGCCGGGCGCGAAGTAGCGCGACATGGGCGCCATCATCAATCGGTTGGGTGCTTTGAATGACTTGCATTCAAAAGGCTTCATCAAACTGTCTAAGGCGCCCATAATCCTCCCCGAATTCTATCGCTTTTCGTGACTTTCAACCTGAATGGAGCTCGCTTTAAATTTGTCCGGCGAATTCAAGCAGGGTTTTAATGTAGCCGGGCCCATCTTCGATAAAGGGAGCATGACCGCATCCTTCAAAACGGGCGATCTTGCCCTGCTGCGCGCAGGCTGCTGCTTGTTCCCCAATTTCCGGCGGAACAACGCCGTCCTGCGTGCCGATGATGGAGAGCACCGGAATCTTGAGGCCTGCGAGAAGGTCGCGCTGATCCACATCTGCTAGGGCAAGAATGGATTGTACGGCGCGGGGCCCAGCCTCCATGAAGATCGACCACATCCAATCTAGCGCCGGCTGGCCAACATCCTTGACGCAGACGCCTGCCGTCAAGCCTTTGAAAAATCCTGCACGATCCGCCAAGATGGCGTCTTGCATGCCCAGCACGTCAGCGCGCTGACCACCATACGGAAAGTCAACTGCCTGCACGAAGCGAGGAGAGGCTGCGCAGGTGAGGACAAGACCCACTGCGCCACTGCCTAATCGGTGCGCAGCTTCTGCTGCCACCGCGCCGCCTAGCGACCAACCATTCACAATCGCCGGACGCAATTGGCGCGAACGCACGATGGCAACGATGTCGCTGGCAAGCGCCTCAATGCTCAGATCGTCGAAATCGCGGTCCGATTGGCCACAGCCGCGATGGTCAATCGCCACCACCTCATGGCCCGCGCGCACCAGATGCTCGATCACATCAACCCACACCCGGCTGGACATGCCCCAGCCATGGCTCAAGACGAAAGGCGTCTTGGACCCCGCATAATGTTCAAAATAGACGCGCCGACCATCAGTTAGCTGGTGATATGCCATCAGACCCTCCTCGCTTGTTATTTTGGGGCAGAAAGCGTGATGCCCGTAAGTGGACTAAAATGATGCATCGTTACTTTGCGCTGTGCAATCTTCCAAACACCGTCACGGCGTTCGAACCGATCATCATAAGTGGCCGCTACTGTTTGCGCCTGCTGGTCGCTGGTGGTCCCGATGCAATCGACGTCGCACACCCCCTAAGCCACATCTGTGCCCTCAAACCGCACCCGCAAGTTGGTGGTGTAATGGCTCGACTGCAACCAAGCCGGCCATAAAATGTCGGTGACGGCGCGCGAGATTTCGGGCGCGCCATGAAAATCGCCGAAAGGCGGGCCAATTTCCCAAACAGCATCGGGCCACCAGATTGCCATGAAGCGGCCTAGGTCGCGTTTATCAAAGCCATGACAATAGTCGCTCACAAGGTCGCGAAACTGAAAGCGACTTTCGAGTTGATCAATCCGGGCTTCGAGCGCCTGTGTCATGCGGCCGTTCCTTCGTCCAAAAACGCCGCGAACTTCTTTGCCGCAGCGGCGCGACGGTCTGGCGTGAAGTAGGTCGGGAAGACGCCGGGGGAGGGAGCGACATGGCGCAGCACATCCTTGGCGACAGAGACCTTATGGACTTCGGTTGGCCCGTCAACGATCCCCATTTCGGGGACATATTGCCACATATCCATCAGCGGCGTTTCATTCGACATGCCGAGCGAACCGTGGAGATGGAGCGCCCGATAGATGACATCCTTAAGCACTTCAGGCATTGCCGCCTTAATCGCGGAGATTTCGCGACGAACCGGGCGGGTATAGGCTTTGTCCCGGTCAAGCAGCCAGGCCGTGTAAAGGACGTGCAGCCGGAACTGGGTGATCTGGGTATGGCTGTCTGCAATCTTTTCCTGCACCATTTGCTTGTCCGCCAAGCGCTCGCCCTTGGTGGTGCGCGAAACGACCCGCTCGCACATCATTTCCATCGCCTTGTTGAGCATTCCAACGGTGCGCATGGCGTGATGGATGCGGCCGCCGCCAAGGCGCGACTGCGCAACTTTAAAGCCTTCGCCAACAGGCCCAAGCGCGTTGACGCGCGGCACCCGGCAATCGGTAAAGCGCAAGTAGCCATGCACGCCGCTGCCCAAGGCGTCCTTCGGGCCGACCGCTGTATTGCGGATGATTTCCATGCCCGGCGTGTCTTTGGGGACGATGATCATGGTTGAGCCTTCGTGCACGGGCACTTCCGGATCGGTGATGCACATCACAATCAGGAATTCGGCGACACAGGCATGGCTGGCGAACCATTTTTCGCCATTGATGACCCATTCATTGCCGATCAGGTCTGCCCGGCAGGTGAACTGGCCGGGGTCTGCGCCAGCTTGCGGCTCAGTCATCGAATAGCAGGAGAAAATCTCGCCATTAAGCAACGGCTGGAGATAAAGTTGCTTCTGCTCTTCGGTGCCAAAGCGGGCCAAGATTTCCGCATTGCCCGTGTCAGGCGCTTGGGTGCCAAACACCGTAGGCGCGAAACGGCTCCGGCCCAAGATTTCATTCATCAGCCCCAGCTTGACCTGACCAAAGCCCTGGCCGCCCAATTCCGGCCCGAGATGGCACGCCCATAGGCCCTTTTTCTTCACCACTTCCTTGAGCGGCGCCATGGCGCGCTGGGCAGGGGAAGCTGGATCAAATGGGGCGGCGGGATGACGAAAGACGAGGTCCATAGGCTCGATTTCAGTCGCGACAAATTCCTTCATCCAATCGAGCTG
>JACCDJ010095687.1_pt1 | contig 12871 bp, 14 predicted proteins | sample 7444481 | NCBI WGS metagenome assembly JACCDJ01 (sample SAMN15323435, study PRJNA562643) | freshwater metagenome | isolation source: river surface water | place: USA:Blue River Watershed | collected 2017-08-15 | reverse complement strand
CTAACGCAGCTACAGATGCAGCTCTTGCAGCAGCAGATGCAGCAGATGCAGCAACAGCTGCAGCTCAAGATGCATCTGATGCAGTAGCAGCGCTATCAGCATCAGTAAGCAAGTTGATCTCAAGCCTCCGTGCTCAGATCACTTCATTGACCAACTTGGTCATCAAGATCCAGAAGAAGGTCCGTGCTTAATAGCCGCCTTTAACTGAAAAGATCAGAACCGAATCCCGGTTCCCCTTCGGGGGGCCGGGATTCGGCCTTTCTATAGTTAGGATTGGGTTATGGTAGAACAGAAAGTTAACTCAACAGTTTCTAAGCTTGTGTCAGTTGGACTCCCAGCCGTGACACTTTTCCTTATTCTCAACTCAGTTACTGACCCAGTCAATGCTCCGAAAATGGTAATACTAGGAGCCGTGGCGGGAGCCTTTTTGTCCATACTGGTTGTGTTCAAGTTAGCGTATGTCAGAGAGTATTTAAAAGTCACATTCTTTATTGGGACTATCTTGATCCTAGCGCTGGTTAATGCCGTGTTGCACTCTAACTCACCAATTACCCAGAATGTCTATGGCGTGTTTGGCCGAAATACTGGATTTCTAACTTATATCTTTTTAATGATCATTCTTATTGGAATTGCTAGCGTTCCGGATTTATCAGTTTTAGAAAAGCTTGTCTATGGCTTCATCTTTGCTGGGACTGTAAATATGGCATATTGCTTATGGGTGTTAAGTTTTGGCGATTTTATCCCGTGGAACAACCCCTACGGTGCGATTCTAGGATTGTTCGGAAACCCTAACTTCATCTCTTCTTTTCTCGGAATGTTGATTTCTGTGTTTTGTGCATATATCTTTTCTATGAATTCCAGTTTGAAGTTACGTGTTCTTTTTCTGGGTCTCTCAGTTGTTGCTTTTTTTGAGATAGTACAGTCTCGATCTATACAGGGAATCGCAGTCACTTTTTTTGGGTGCAGCCTTGTATTTTTCCTTTTCTTAAGAGCCAAGTTCCAAAGTCAGTTCCCGTCGTTGTTATTTTTCCTGGGTTCCGTTTCTCTCGGTGCTCTTGGAGTTTTGGGAGCACTTCAGAAGGGCCCGCTTGACTTCATCTACAAGAAGTCTGTTTCCCTTAGAGGGGCTTACTGGCAAACGGGCATAAACATTGGAAACGATCATCCGCTTACTGGGGTCGGGATGGATTCATATGGGGATTGGTATCGAGCCTATCGTCCCCCTGTTGCACTAATTGATACTCCTGGACCAAGGGTTTCTACGAATGCAGCTCACAATGTTTTCCTCGACATGTTCGCATACGGTGGATACCCTCTCCTCATAGCGTATTGCGCACTAATTATTTGGGGTGCTTATGTTGCACTAAAGGTCTTAAGGAGAGGGAAAGGCTACGATGTTCTATTTGTTGCGATTCTTGCGATTTGGTCGACATATTTGCTTCAGTCGTTGATTAGCATAAATCAAATAGGTCTAGCAGTTTGGGGATGGGCTTCCACGGGAGCGTTGATTTCATATGAAGTGGTCACTAGAAGAACTGAACCCGAGAAACAAGCAAAAACCAAAACTAAGAAGAATCTGGCGAACTCAACAAAAGCGTTTATTTCTCCTGACTTATTGGCAGGGATAGGCGCACTTGTAGGAATTATTATTGCAATTCCCCCATTGAGCGGTGATTCAACGTGGAAATCGGCTTTAGATTCAAGAAATGTAGCAAACATTGAAAGTGCCTTAGCGCCTTCTTATCTCAACCCTCCCAGCTCCCATAAATATGGAAGTGCCATCTCACTCTTTTCGGAGAATGGTTTTCAGGAGCAGGCTTACAGATTTGCAAAAATAGCAGTCCAATTCAATCCTGATTTTGCTGATGCATGGCGGCAGTTGTATTCGGTTCAATTATCAACCGAAAAAGACAAAAGTCTCGCGATGGAAAATTTGAAGAGACTTGATCCTAACAATCCCGATCCACTAGGGATAGCACAGTGAAAGTTGCTATTATTGGTCAAGGCTATGTTGGCTTAACAATTGCAGCATTTGCAGCAGTGCATACTGAAGTTGTGGGTTTTGATTCAAATCAAAGAATTGTCGACCAATTGAATTTAGGGATATCGCACATCGAAGGAGTTGAAAGCTCAGATTTACAAAAATTGATTGATTTAAAGAAATATAAAGCGACCACCAAAGGGTCCGAAATCCAAGACTCGGATATTGTGGTAATCGCAGTGCCAACGCCGTTGACGCGAGATAGAGAACCAGACCTTGGCTTTATTGATGCAGCCTGTAAGACAATTGGACAGAATTTATCGCACTCGGTATTAGTGATCAACGAATCAACATCTTTTCCTGGAACACTTCGCAAGTTCATTAAGCCGGCGATAGAAAAGTATTCCTCAAGCCAAGTTGCCCATATGTATGCAATCTCTCCTGAACGAGTCGATCCGGGTAGAAGTGACTTTAATCAGAAGAACACCCCACGGTTGTTTTCAGGACTGACCCCTGAGGCTACAGAGCGAACAAAAGATTTTTATTCGAAATTTTGCGATAACTTAATTGAAGTTTCGTCACCGGAAGTAGCTGAGGCAGCAAAGTTGTTTGAGAATACTTTCAGGCAAGTAAATATTGCGCTCGTAAATGAATTTGCACAGATTGCTCACTCACTGGGGATAAGCGTGTATGAGACTTTAGATGCAGCTAATACAAAACCGTACGGATTCATGAAGTTCAGCCCCAGTGCGGGCGTAGGGGGACACTGCATACCGGTTGATCCAACATATTTGGCCGCTGTCGCAGAAGATCATGGGGCTCCCGCGACATTTATACGCCTCGCAAATGAAGTGAACCTAGGTATGTCTGAGTACATCGTAAGCCGTGTTGCTGCAGAGAATGGGGGCAGCCTCCAAGGTAAATCCGTTTTGGTTGTTGGGGTCGCCTATAAGCCAAATGTCGCAGATGTGCGCGAAACTGCAGCTGAATTGGTTATTGAACATTTGCGAAGTCGGGGAGCGGTTGTCTCTTGGCATGATGACGTTGTAGGTAATTGGAAAGGTGAAGTTTCGAACCCGCTCCTTGGTGCGGATATTACAGTCGTTGTTACTAAGCACGATTCGGTAGATGAGAAGCAGATTTTGGCAAGTGCACCTTATGTATTTGATACAACCGGAAAAGTTAAGAGCGCAAAAGGTTTATAGAAGTTAGCTTTTTAGACTTGCAGCAACGCTATCGATGATTGAGTCGAGAGAGTGATGCGGCTCCCACCCGATTGATTGCTTGATTTTAGAAATATCTGGAATTCGTCGTTGCATGTCCTCAAACCCTGCGGGGTAGGCATCTGAGTATGGAATAAATCGGGTTGCAGATTTTGAATTGGTTCGCTGAATCACTATGGTGGCAAGTTCTTTAATTGTAGTCTCTCCGACTCCACCCACATTGAAGTAATCACCAACAGTTGAATCAGTTTCGCTGAGGGTGATTACCGCCCTCACGGCATCTTCAACATGGCAGAAAACGCGGGATTGAGATCCATCGTCGTAGATGATGATGTCTTCGTTTTTTAGCGCTGATTGGATAAATCGAGGTACGACCATTCCATATTGACCTGTTTGCCGTGGGCCAACGGTATTAAAGAAGCGAACTGTCGTAACTTTTAGGCCATGAGTTTTGTGAAGAGTGTGCGCAACGGCTTCTTCTAGCGCTTTGGCATCCGAGTAAGTCCAGCGGATTTTTTGTGGAGCACCGACTACTCGATCAGATTCTTCATTCAGTGGTTGGTTAGGGTTTTTGCCGTAAATTTCAGAGGTAGAGGCGATGATTAAACGCTTGTTGCATTTGGTTGAAGCATGCAGAACGATTTCTGAGCCATTGAAGTTTCGGTCTATGGATTCAAGAGTGTGTTCCATGATGTTCTTAACGCCTAGGGCTGCAGCCATGTGAAAGACAATGTCAGATTGTTCAACTAAATTTTCAACGAGCGCTTTGTCGCGGATATCGCCTTCGTGTACTTCAATTTTTCCTAGCAGGTGGGCGATGTTATTGGCTGAGCCCGTGCTCATATTGTCGAGAATTGTGACGCTATCCCCGCGGGCGATGAGGGCATCTGCAAGGTGAGAACCGATAAATCCGGCACCACCGGTGATGAGAGCACGCATGGGTTCAGTCTATCTTCCTAGGCCCGCGCTCTGGATACATACAGGTTGTTCTCAGGTAAGTGCGAGATGGTCTGGGCATGAAGAGCCTGGATGCCATCTATCGAAAGTTTTCATCCCGTGGGGTTGATAGGGCTTCTGGCTTATTGGGGATTGGTTTGGGACTTACGCTGGCTCTCCAGGTCACCACGATGAGGCAGAGCGATCTTTCAACGGTCTATGCGGCGGTAAGAGCTGGCTGAATATAGAGTTTCTGGGTCATCAATCGAGATGACGAGACTGCGTGGTCCTATGAGCCCAATAAGGGGTATTGGTGAATAAAACTAACGGGAGAGCTCCATTGAAACGTGACATAACTTTTCTGGTACCTTCTAAACTTGAGATACCTTTACTGTCATCACGGCCGAGCAAGCTTTGAGTGAGAGATGGATGAAATTAGATTATGTTTCGAGCGCATTGAAAGCGGCGAAACGTGGAGTTTATTGATTTTTTCCGACTATCCAGTTCTCACTTAACTATTTGGAAAATTCTCGCTGAGCTTTTTCGCAATAACTTTGTTTCCTGATTCGCTGAAATGCACATCCCATACATGGTAGTACTTGCTTAACCAGTTCGGATCACTTTGCTGAAGTTTCCTAAATTCCGGAAAAAGACTTATGACTCCAGAGCACTCAACTTTATTGCATGTTTCCTCTATAAAGTCTTCGAAATCAAACTTATCCTCATGAATTAACTGGGACGGCCATGGATAGATGAGAATGTACATCTGACCATGATTTTCACTTACTAAACTGGAAATTTCAATTAACTTCTTTTCAACACGCCCAAGACCTTTTTGCACCCCTAGAGGTTTATAACCAGGTGGGTTCTCATATGGGAATGTCTTATCTAAAATATTCCAGTCCAAGTAAGTAAATCCTGACCTGGGATGGTCGAGATTACTGGAATCGCGCCCAAAAAACCTTCCAAGCAGCTCATACTTAACGAATCCGTAAGCCTTTGCGACATTAGGGAATATTCTTCTTAGTGGAGATTCGTATTGAACTGATTTGTACGATTCGGTTAGCTTGAATTTCAGCTCAGCTGGCCTTTTCTCAGGGTGGCTGGCTCCATCAATCCAGTAGCCGGCCTCATCTTGGACATCCGAGATATCGACTGCCACCACTACTTTGTGCCCATGACTCGCTAAATCATTTTGAATTATCTCTTTGTACCGATGGAGATAGGGAGTTGGTGAATAAGACGGAACTCCCCCATTTAACACAGTAAGTTCTGTGTACTCAGAAAAATTCCCAACAAATGTCTCCTCCCAAGGTCCATTCACCCCATAGGTAAATGAATCACCAAGGAAAATCAACTCATACTGAGAGGGTTCACTTGAGCCTACCTTTTTTCTAAAACCTTTGTCCGTAGTTTCGACAGGGAATTGCCTATTTCCAAACCTATCAGTCCCCTTAAAATTCTTTTTCAATTCATACCAGCCGTTGTCAAGAGGCAAGAAAGGCCTCTCAGATTCCTTGATTTCATTCCGGCTTATTGCTGAGTATGCACCATCCCCCGCCAGAACCAACAAGATTGCCACAACCAATCCAGCTGTTAAGGCTAGAAGGTTCTGAATGACACTCTTAATCAAGGGTGAACTTTCCGAAGTAAACTTCTCGCAGCTCGGCTGGCTGATTGTTTTTTTCGAGAATAGAGTTATTAACCACAAGCAAGTCAAGATCCGTTCCCATAAAACACCGGTAGGCATCTTCAGGAGTGCATACTATTGGCTCACTACGCACGTTAAACGAAGTGTTGATGATAACTGGGCAGCCTGTCAAGTCGTTAAACTTAGTGAGAAGTTCATGGTACGTAGGATTTGTTTCTCTCTTTACAGTTTGTACTCTTGCAGAATAGTCCACGTGAGTCACAGCTGGAATGAGCGATCTCGACTGATTCAACAACTCAACTAGCCCATTTGAGTCACCATCCTCACAAGGAACCATTCTGACTTGTTGAGATACCGGAACCGTTAGGAGCATGTACGGACTTTCCCCTTTAAGGTCAAAGAAGTCAGAAGCTTTCTCCTCTAAGACGCTTGGCGCGAAAGGCCTGAATGATTCCCTAAACTTAACCTGTTGATTCAATAACCGCTGCATATTTTCTGATCTCGCATCCGCAATAATGCTGCGAGCGCCAAGCGCACGTGGTCCGTATTCCATTCTTCCTTGCATCCAACCGATGGTTTTACCGTTGGCCAATGCCTGCGCGGTTATTTCTATCATTTCACTTGAGGAGTATGAGGAAAATTTTGCACCCAGTTTCGTTAGTTGGTCTTCAACCTCTTTCTGCGAAAATTGAGGGCCTAAATATGCACCATGCATCGTGTCTGAGCCTGCAGTCAGCGCTCTTGGATTTTCGAGTACTGAAAAGTAGACAGATAAAGCCGCCCCTAATGCCCCGCCAGCGTCACCAGATGCTGGTTGAATCCAGATGTTTTCAAAAATACCCTCCTGAAGAATCCTTCCATTTGCCACACAATTCAGTGCGACGCCCCCTGCCAAGCAGAGATTCCTTTCACCCGAAACTGCCTTGATATGCCTGCAAATCTTAAGAATAATCTCTTCAGTTACTTTTTGAATTGACGCAGCGAGATCTAGTTCGCGTTGAGTTATAGGCGACTCGGGTTCTCTAGGGGGGCCATCAAAGAGAAGCTCAAATTTCCTATTCGTCATCCTCGATCCGGCACAGTAATCGAAATACTCCATATTCAGAAAAAAAGACCCATCATCCTTTACGTCCACCAGGTTCTCCATGATTAAGTCTACGAAGATGGGTTTTCCATAGGGAGCCAGTCCCATCAACTTATACTCCCCACTATTTACCTTGAAGCCAGTGAAGAATGTAAAAGCCGAATACAGTAATCCCAGAGAGTGTGGAAATCTTATCTCATTCAAAATATTCAGTTTATTCCCGGAACCGACAGAAATTGTCGTAGTTGCCCACTCTCCCACCCCATCCATGGTCAAAACTGCAGAACTCTCAAAAGGACTTGGGAAAAATGCGCTCGCAGCATGGCTCAGATGATGTTGAGAGAACAGAAGCCTCTCCTTGAATTCAATATCATTTCCAAAGCATTTCCTGAGTTCTGAGATAAGTAATCGTTTCTGAAACAATTTCTCCTTAATCCATATTGGTAAACTCTGCATAAAAATTCTGAAACCTTTAGGAGCGAATGCCAGGTATGTTTCCAAAATTCTTTCAAATTTAAGAAATGGCTTGTCGTAATAGACAAAAAAGTCAATTGAATCCTGTTGAATATCCGCCTCATCCAAGCAGTATTGAATTGCATTCTTGGGGAAACTTGGATCATGCTTAATTCGAGTAAAGCGCTCCTCTTGGGCAGCTGCCACGATCTCACCATCAACTACTAGGCACGCTGCTGCATCGTGGTAATAAGCAGATATGCCCAAAATACTTGTCATATTTTCCTAAAAGAAAGTATAGATAAACGGACTCAGTACAGAATTTGACGCCAAGATTACTAGCCCGCCGAATAACAACAAAACAATTATCAAGGGGAGTAAAAACATTTTCTTCTTCTGCTTCAAAAACCTGAAAAGCTCGCGCATGGCTTTACCCTATCATTAATACTGATTTCTGAAAGAGTCTAAGTCGTATTCTATCTTGTCGTGCTTCAACCAGTAAGAATCTATCTCCCGTGGCAAAATTCTGAGTTCATCCCTATTAAAGGCCCGCATGATAATCGCAAAAGGGGTGAGGAAGATGAAGAACAGTAAACCAAAGACTATGGGGTTATTGATTTTTGAATATAGCAACCCAAATTTATGCCAGTAATGACTTAACTTCTTAAGTATGTCCCCATTTGCGATCGTGATAACAGCGAGGAAAACTGTTAAGCTTATAGAGACATAAAAAATCTCGACCATACTTTTTTTAAAACTAAGAAACGTCACTACTAGAAAAATCAAAGTAAACAAGGTCCCAAATTGTCTTTCGGCGCTTAGTCTCAAAATTTACCCCCTCTCATTACTGAACTCTTCTTTTTTCACCTAACATAAAGAGTTGCTCACCGCCATCCCAAGCGATAGGTACTTTACCGGTGATCTTTGTCCAACTTACATTAGGTTGATTAAAAATCTCTCTGAGAAATTCATCATCAATTGTCCAGATATGTTCAGATTGAGGATGTTCAGGCGTAATCTTCACTCCGCCATCTGCATACTCAAGCCAAGGGCATTGAACTAAGATGTATTTATCTGAAATCTCGATCAGGTTTTCAAGAAACTCTTTTGGGTGTAGCACATGTTCAATCACATTACTCGAATAAACAAAGTCGCAGGTAGAAGTGTTATTCCAGGCTTCAACTGATAAACTATGCCCAAATTTCTGAACTGCTTTTTTTACACCATTTTCGGCGAGGTCATACACATAAATCTTTGCATCTGGGAAGACAGTTTTTAGTATAGGACAAGACTCCCCTGTGCCACAACCAAAATCCAATACGCTTTTCACTTCGGTCAAAACTCTAGGGTTTACATAATTGACCATTGCCACAGCGAACTGCCTAGTTTGCAAATCCCCACCAGATTGATCCCAGTTGTACTTCAATCTGATGTTCCAATAGCGCTGGGAATTTATTGACGTATTAGCACTTGCAATCTTATTGCCAATTTTGTAAGAGTAATGACGCTTAATAATCTTCACAGCGCCGGGTATGCCGTCACGTTTAATGGCATTTGGAAGCTTCTTCAATTGCCTTAAATCCGACAAGAATGAGTGAAAAATATGAACTCCCTGAATTAAACTCTCGAAGATAACCCCTGCAATCTATCGGAAAAAACTCATATTCAGTAGGTTTTGAAGCAGTGTCCTAATGAGGACTAGTTATGACTGTGGCATCACCCTAGCAAGACTTCTTACGAGAATTTCTCGAGCACTGATCTGCGCGCTTCCTCAGCCCTGGCAACACTTAGGAAATGCTCTAGATCAGGAGGCGTACCTAGGCCATGGACGCCCTCTCCGTGAATCCCAACTGAGTGAGTAGAAATATCAAAATTACGCTCAATTAAATGTTGATATGAGGGAGCAACATAGAACTCATTGTTAACTTTCTGGCCAATTGACCTCTGCCAAGCTAGCGCTTCACGGCAGATAGTAGATGTTGCCCAACCGTAAACCCCAACAGTTGCTTCTTTTGAGATCTCTACCTTCTCAACAACACGATTAACTCTTCCATCTGAAGCTCTTCCAACATAGGACCAGGCATTGGACGACGCTTCCATCGTGAGTATTTGGCCTTTTGCGGTGCCTAGCCGAACCGCATCTGTAAATGGATCTAATCCTTCGAAGACAAATTGATCAGAATTAGCACAGATTACCGGTGAATCTGGGTCGACATCACTCAAAAGAATTTCGAGAGAATGAGCAGGCCCATCGGTCCAAAAGTCTATTTCCATGAATTCAACTTTAAACGGGACGCTCTTTAGGAAATTGCTTAGTTTCGCGGGAATAGCATGACTCGATTGACTTAAGACAATAACTCTATCTTGTGGTTGAAGAGGAAAGTTTGCAATTACCCACAACAACATGGGAATTTCCCAGATTGGAATGAGAGGTTTCGGAACATCAATTCCAGTATCTGAAAATCTAGACCCTTTGCCTGCGGCTGGGATAAGTAGGGAAAGTGGTTTTGTCACGCTAGCACTTTATCTTCAGGCAAACTCGGAAATTTAATCCCTAGAACTTTGCAATCAGTGAGAGCTTCAAAATCAACAATTTCTCCAGGTTCTACTACGAGAATCTCGTCCTCATTTAGTAAAATGTTACCCATTCGAACCCTACCTGACAAAACCACAGTGATTTCTGTTGCGATTACTTGATAATGCGAAGTTTCGCGATCCCCTACCCTAAATTTTTTTACGCACACTTCAAAATCACTTGTCTGAATTACTGCAGGGCTAAAGTTACCTAAGAGCCAGCCGTTTTTGTATTCGCCTAAGTTTGACTTAAACATATTTTTCCCCCTTAGTTATCACTTCAGCTGGCATGTACGTATTCCTTATCTTCTGCAACATGGTAACCAATGTCAAGGCCTTTACTAATTGCATAGTTCAAGCATGGGGCAATATAAAAGTTTGAGTTGGTAATTTGATTATTCACAAAAGACCATTTTGCACTTTCCACAAAGATACTTCTGTCTCTAAAGAAGAATATCCCAGTCGTTGCCAAATCACCGACAACTCTTTTCTCCACTACTTCTATTACCTTTTCATTGAAAACTCGAATATAGGAAAAAAGAGGATTATTACTTCGCACACACATCGTCCCAGCTGACTTTTTATCTTGAATCATTTGTTTTAGAAAATCAAAGAAAACTTCATTCTTTAGATGTGAATTCGTTGGAATCAGAACAATGGGCTCACTCAATGAAATAAAATCTATTGTGAGTAGGGCAGTAGCTAGCGCTCCTCGGGTTGGACCTTGAGGTTTGACAACGGTAATCCCACTAGAAAGACCAACATCCCGTAATTCAGAAGGAGGGCGATTGGTAACGAGAATTGAATTTGGTTGTTGGAAATCCTTGATGTTTTGAATCAAGAAGTCATTAGCGAAAGAATTTGCGTGATTAGATTCCGTGTTTTTTGGAGCGGCATCAAGAAATATGGCTTGAAAAATCATTCTGATTGCCCCACAATTCCGTCCAGTAATTCAAGGGATACATCTCCTGGGTTATTTACTCGAATAACCCTTGCTCCAGCCGATACTGCTGCTGCAACTCCATGATCACCGTCTTCAATCACGACCGTCTCTTCCGGAAGGCTTTGTAATCTTTCCATTCCAAGACGGTATCCATCGGGCGCAGGCTTTGGGTTAGCTACATCTTCATTGGTGATCAGCACATCAAGGTACTTAGTTAAGCCAGCATATTCCAACATAAACTCAGAGGTTAAGCGAATACTGTTTGTAACGACACCAACTTTGATGCCTCTTTCCTTTAAAGTAGACAACAAAATTAGGTGAGAAGCATTTGGGAAACACATTCGTGCAGCGATTCTAAGGGTTCGATCTTGTTTAATGTCAGAGATTATGTTGTGTAAGCCCATTGGCAGGCTATTCTCCGCCGACAAAATTTCTAATTTACTGCGCGTAGTCATGCCATTGAATCTACTCAGGTGCGCGTCGCGTGGAATTGAGAATCCAAAGATTTCTAAGGATTCATTGAGAGCTTCATAATGCCATTCTGTTGCATCAATGAGCACTCCATCCATATCAAACAGGACAGTCTTGATCATGACAATCCCAGGCTGGAGGCTAATTGAAGTGGGAAATCTGTACAGATACCGATGTTATCTACCTCTTGAGCAAGTTTTGAGAATTCCTCCCATACGAGAAGAAATTCTCTTCCATGAAGCTCAGGTGAAACAATTATTGTAGGAGTCTGATCCATCAGTTTTCTGATTTTGACATCCTTTATCCACCAGTCATCGTTGAAGGCGTCTAGCCAAATGTAATCGGGGTTCCAGGGTAACTCTTTTTCGTACTCACTAATTCGAAGCGCATGAGGAATAGAAGCCTCCCTAAATTGCAAAATTTGAGGAAAGGAACAATCAAATACAAAAGATTGAGATTCTTGTAAGTGCTCTCGCAGTTCAGCAAATCGGGGGACTAGGCCATCGGATTTGATGTTAATCGCAATGCCCCCAAGGGCAAGTAGCGCTTGATTGAATGAGCTACAAGTAGAAGATCCACACGGGTCGTGAGAAATAACGATTTCTTCTTGTTGGTCTCGTACATCGGTCTCAACTGCGAACCCTTTTTCAAAGGCTGATTTGAGGCTTTCTATGGAGTTAGGCGCAAATCCACCCTCTTTCCAGAAACCTCTGTGCGCAAATATCTGAGAACGTTTCACTCCCCAACCATATGCGGATAGATGGCCTCATTGACAGTCACGCGCGGAAGATTGGTTTTCATTTCCTCACAAATGGATAAAGATGTACCCATGGCAACAACAGGTGGACTCAGTAGCGGTCATTTAGAGCGCGAGGCGAAGGCGCTGGAGCTTTCCTCACTTACTCAGGCAGAAGCGCTCGAGATTGGTTCGATTGCTCAGGCGATTGGGTTAGAACGAAAGTTGCCGATTGCCGTTGAAGTGCGGATGAAGGATTGGATTGTCTTTCATGCATCTTTGCCTGGATCAACACCAGAAAATGATTGGTGGATTGGTCGCAAAGCACGAGCTGTGAATTTAACAGGTAGATCTACTTTGCATGAGCGAGTGCTTGCTGAAGAAGAAGGAATTGATTGGCATAAATCAAAGGGCGTTGAAGGTGAGCTGTATGCCATCCATGGTGGTGGATTGGCGCTAAACGTTGTTGGGCTCGGCTTAACTGGAGTCTTAATTGTCAGTGGACTAGAACAAGTCGCAGACCATATGTTGGGTGTTGAAATCATTACTGAATATCTTGCACGCAAAGGTGAACAGCTGTGAGCATCTGGGTCTGTGGTGAAGTGTTGATTGATTTGATTCCAGATGGCAGCGGTGAACGGGTGCCACATGTTGGTGGAGGTCCTGCAAATACCGCAAAGGCGCTAGCTCGCTTAGGACATGACGTCTACTTTATTGATGGAATCTCTCGTGATAAGTATGGCCAGATGTCTCGCCAAGAGTTACTTGATGATGAGGTCAAGTTAGATTTAGCGCTGAATAGCGATAAGCCCACTTGTT
>JACCDJ010392405.1_pt1 | contig 12872 bp, 13 predicted proteins | sample 7444481 | NCBI WGS metagenome assembly JACCDJ01 (sample SAMN15323435, study PRJNA562643) | freshwater metagenome | isolation source: river surface water | place: USA:Blue River Watershed | collected 2017-08-15 | reverse complement strand
CTTGAAAGCGTCCAAAACGCTAATGACCAGGCCAGCTGCGTGGCTCGGGCCATCACGGGCGACCCACAGCCCTATGGGGCAACGCCGTGGTTCTGGTCGAACCAGTATGATCTCAAACTGCAGACAGTCGGCCTATCGGGTGGCCACGATACCGCAGTTCTGCGCGGCGATCCTGCCAATCGCAGCTTCTCGGTGCTTTACCTCAAGCGCGGCCGGCTGATTGCCTGTGATGCGGTCAACGCGGTGAAGGATTATGTCCAGGCCCGCAAGCTGGTTGAGGACGGGGCAATCATTGCGCCCGAGGATCTTGCCGATACCAGCCGCCCGCTAAAGGAACTGCCGGTTCAGTGATGGCGCTGGGCCAGAGCAGCGAATCGAGTCCCAACCGCGGTCGATGTGTCGCCATAAATTTGGGATAGGCGACGCTGGCACAACTTGGCGGACACGCGCTGCAGTTTGAGGCCAGCACTGTTGCAGAGGAGTTCCGACCGGATCGAACGGGGATACGCCGCAAACGGCGGGCCGAGAGATCGCTGGCTGGGGCGGAAGGATTCGAACCTTCGCATGCCGGTACCAAAAACCGGTGCCTTACCGCTTGGCTACGCCCCAGCAACCGCGCGGCCTTTAGCATGCCGCGCGGCTTAGGGAAGGGGGCTATTGCTCTTCGGGCAAATTATCGAAATCGGCAGCCGAATGGCGCTCGACCAGGCCGGTCGGCAAGTTGACGCGCAGCCCGCGCTTTACGGCCGGGCGGGCAAGGATTTCCTCAACCCAGCGGCCAAGGTGCGTGTACTCGTGCATCGATAGGAACGTCGCCGCATCGCCATAGGCCTTGCCGCGATAGAGCAAGCCCAGCCAGGCAAATGCAGCCATGTCGGCAATCGAATAGTCGTCACCGGCCAGGAACCGGGCCTCGGCCAGGCGCTTGTCGACCACGTCGCACAGCCGCTTGGTTTCCATCGCATAGCGATCGATTGCATATTCGATCTTGAACGGGGCATAGGCATAGAAGTGGCCGAACCCACCGCCGATGAACGGGGCGCTGCCCATCTGCCACATCAGCCAGGACAGGCACTCGGCCCGCCCCGTGGCATCGGTCGGGATGAAGGCGCCGAACTTTTCCGCCAGGTGGAGCAGGATCGCGCCGCTTTCGAACAGGCGGATCGGCTCGGGCCCGGACCGGTCGAGCAGGGCGGGAATCTTCGAATTGGGGTTGATCGAAACAAAGCCCGATCCGAACTGATCCCCTTCGCGAATGTTGATCAGCCAGGCATCGTATTCGGCCCCGCTGTGGCCGGCTTCCAGCAGTTCTTCGAGCAGGATCGTCACCTTCTGGCCGTTCGGCGTGCCCAGCGAGTAGAGCTGGAACGGATGCTGACCGAGCGGCAGCTCCTTGTCATGCGTCGCGCCCGAGACCGGCCGGTTGATGCTGGCGAATTGCCCGCCGTTTTCCTTGTTCCAGGTCCAGACCTTGGGCGGGGTATATTCGGCATCGGCCATCGCGGGCACCTTTCATTGCAATTCGAAACGCGAAAGTGGCGGGCGAACCGTTCAAGCGCAAGAGGGCAGTCGCGCGATCTGTGGTTGACAAAAGTTGTCCGGACAAATCTAGTGGTCTGTGGGAAATGGAGGGACGTTTATGGGCAATGATTGGGACCGGCGGGATTTCTTCCGCCTTGGGATGGCCGGGTTCGCCGGAGCGGCCATGCTCGATCCGCAAGTTCTGGAGGCGGCGGCCAAGCGCGGCGGTCCGATTAACCAGCGCGCCGATGGCACGTACGATACCGTGCCGCTGGCCAAGGATGTCATTTCCCTGGGCGTGGTCCAGTCCCGCGTCATGGCGGTCGATGCGGGCAATGCCGTGAAAAAGCGGCGCGAGAACGTGCAGCACATGTGCGACCTGATCGACTATGCCAACGGCTTTTCCGGCAAGAAGGACCTGCTGTTCTTCCATGAATTTCCGATCACCGGATACAATTACAAGCTGAACCTGGCCGATTCCCGCCGCATCGCGATCGAGGTGCCCGGCGAGGAGACCGAAATCCTGGCCAAGAAGGCGCGCGAGCATGGCACCTGGCTGGTGTTCGGCTCTTACGTCCGCGATCCGGATTGGCCGGATAGTCTGTTGTCGATCACCACGATCATGAACGACAAGGGCGAAGTGGTCGACAAGCACTGGAAGGCCCGCAACATCAAGGGCGCCTTTGGCGGCTTCGAACTGTTCACCACCACGGTCTATGACGTGCTTGATCGCTTTGTTGAAATGTATGGCGCCGATGCGGTGATCCCGGTCACCCGTACGCCGATCGGCAATATCTCCACCTCATCGATCCAGCGTGAGCCGGAGGTGTTCCGCGCCATGGCGATGAAGGGGGCAGAGATCATCCTGCGCACCGCCTCGGGCGGGTTCACCCCGGCCGATATTGCCGCCACGTCGATGTACAATCAGGTCTACACCGCGATCTCCAACAATGCCGCTTCGCCCGACAACGGCCTCTATTTCGAGGATGCCGGTGGCGGCGGTTCCGGGCTTTACGGGCCAGACGGGAATGCGATCGCGCTTGCCCCTACCGCCTTTGAAACCTGTGTCGAAGCCCGCATCCCGATCCGCGATTTCCGCGCCCGGCACCGCCAGCCGATCGTCCATAGCGAGCTGGTTCTGCCGGTCTATGAAACCTATCGATCGCGCTATGGCCCGAACCTGTTCAGCAGCTATCAGCCCAAGGATATCCTGGATGCCGGGCGTTACCTGAAGGACAAGGCGCGCTGGTGAGCCAGTAAGGGGCTGCCTCCACAGTTGCCGCGCTGCAATGCCTACAAAGGCCGTTTACATTGCAATGCAGCAAGGCTAGGGGCGCCACCATGCTGATGGCCATTACCAAGCCGATTACCATTAAACCGACTCGCTGCGGCGGGGCGGTTCGTGGTGCGCGCTGGACCAAGGCGTAGACCAAACGAACCAAGCCCCGCGCAAGCTGCGGGGCCTTCATCAGCAAGCGCCAGGCCCGCAGCTCCCGCAAAGACTGGAGATGTGACACATGGTGCAGAGATTTTCCGAAGGCCAGCAACTGAACGTCGGCGTGGTCGGTGCAACCGGCCTGGTCGGCTCGATGATGCGTGAACTGCTGGCGGAACGAAACTTCCCGGTCGGCACGCTGCGGCTGTTCGCCTCGGCCCGCTCGGCTGGCAAGCAGGTGGATTTCAACGGCACGGCGGTGACGGTTGAAGACGCCGAAACGGCGGACTTCTCCGGTCTCGATGTGGTGTTCTTCTCGGCCGGTGGCTCCACCTCCAAGGCCCTCGCACCCAAGGCCGCTGCGGCCGGCGCGATCGTGATCGACAACAGTTCGGCCTGGCGTTCGGATCCGGACGTGCCGCTGGTCGTGGCCGAAGTGAACCCCGATGCGCTGGCCACCATTCCCAAGGGGATTGTTGCCAACCCCAACTGCACCACCATGGCCGTCATGCCGGCGCTCAAGCCCTTGCATGACGAAGCGGGGCTAAAGCGCCTCGTCGCCTCAACCTATCAGGCCGTATCCGGCGCGGGTGTGGCCGGGATTAATATTCTGGCCAAGCAGCTCGCCCATGTTGGTGATCGCGCGGCTGAACTGGCGCGCAACGGCCATGCCGATTTCCTGCCTGCGGCGGAAAAGTGGGCCGCGCCAATCGCGCACAACATCGCCCCGCTGAACTATGTGCTGGGCGAGGACGACTATACCGAGGAAGAGCTCAAGCTGCGCGATGAAAGCCGCAAGATTTTGAATATTCCGGGCCTGCCGGTTTCAGGCACCTGCGTGCGCGTGCCGGTGTTCACCGGCCACGGCATCTCGGTCAATGCGGAGTTTGAACGCCCGATCTCCGCCGCCCGCGCGCTCGAACTGCTCGAAGCCGCACCGGGTGTGGTGGTGACCGCCGCACCGGACTCGCTGGCTGCCACCGGGATCGACCCGGTGCTGGTCGGCCGCGTCCGCCCCGATCGTTCGGTCGAACACGGCCTTGCGCTGTTCGTGGTGGGCGACAACCTGCGCAAGGGTGCCGCGCTCAACGCCGTGCAGATCGCCGAAGTGCTCTGCGGGCGTCCCGTCCAGTAACCCGGGCGGTTACCTGACTTTAAAGGTCAGCTTGCCGGCCATCTTGTGCCCATCACCGCCAGTCGACTGCCACCGCGCCTCATAGGTGCCGGTGCGCAGCGGCTGGCGCAGGCTGAGCGTCAACGTCTTGTTGCCGTTCGACCAGGCCGGAAGGAAGTTCTTGATCGGCATCTCGCCATGATTGGCGTGGCCGGGCATGGCGGTCATGATCAGTTCGACCCCGGTCTTGGCCGGGATCAGGCTGTCAGAAAAGTTGAGCACCACCGACTTCGGTGCATTGGCCGTGCTGCCCTCGGCCGGGCTGGCGCTGGCGATCTTCACATGGGCCAGCGCCGGGGCAGACAGGGTCAGCGCCGCCGCCGCGATCAGCATGGGGAGGCGAAACGACATGGGATACTCCTTTAAAAACTAGAACCAGAGCCGCACGCCCATGACCACGCTGGTCACGTGCGGCTTTTCGCCCGCCAGGCGGGCAAAGCGGGCGCTGTCGCCCAGTTTCCAGCCCTGTTCGATCCCGATGTAGGGCGCGAATTCGGGTACGATTTCATAGCGCAGCCGCAGGCCGGCTTCGATTTTATCGATCCCGGCGCCGACCTTGCGGGCCGGATTGTCCTGCGCGGCAAGGCTCAGTTCGACCCGCGGCTGAAGGATCAGCTTCTGCGTGATCCGCTGGTCCATTTCCGCCTCGACCCGCGCGGTCAGTTCACCGCGCTGTGACAGGAACAGCGCCGCATCGACTTCGAACAGATAGGGCGCGAGGCCCTGAACGCCCAACACGGCATGGGTATCGGTCTGCCCTGCCAGATCCTGCCTTACGCCAAGCTGAAGATCCCAGAACGGGGCGACCGCCTTGGACCACAGTGCCTGCACTTCGGCATCCTCGACGCCGTCCCCCAGCGCAGCTTCGCCTTCGCTTTTGAGCCAGAGCTTGCTGGTCGGATTACCGTAATAGCCCTGCACATCCCACAGCAGGCCATCATGCCCCTGCCGCGCCTGATACTCGAGCCGGTCGGCCTGGAGCCAGGTGGTAACCGTGCTGCCATGCTCCCGCTTCAGCGCGGCACGCGAAGGGGCCATCGCTTCGGCCCCCCAGATGGCATCGGCCGCGCGCGGCGGGCCAGAACCGGCTTCGTCTGGCGGTGGCAATTCCATCGTCGGGCCGGGCGAGGGATCGACCGGCTCGGGCTGCGGCTCGCCGCTCGGCTGCGGCATCTGGTGCCCGGCGTGGGCATCATGGCCTTGGTGGCTTTGCGCCCAGGCGGGGGCGGCCAGCAGCGCGCTCAGAATAACCAGGCGCTTCACTTCGCGCCCTCCGGCCCGGCCACGGTAACGATCTGCATCATCCCGCCGTGCATGTGGTACAGCAGGTGGCAGTGGAAGGCCCAGTCGCCCGGCTCATTGGCCGTTAGGTCAAAGGTGGCACTGGCGCCGGGCTGGACGATGACCACGTTCTTGCGCGGCTGATGCGCCGGGTCCTGGCCGTTGACCAGTTCGAAGAACATCCCGTGCAGGTGGATCGGGTGGGCCATCATCGTGTTGTTGATCAGCTTCACCCGCACGCGTTCGTTCCAGGCAAAGCGGATTGGCACGTCGCTGACGGCATTGAACATCTTGCCGTCGAACGACCACATATAGCGTTCCATGTTGCCGGTCAGGTGCAGTTCCAGCAGCCGGCTCGGCTCACGCGTGTCCGTGTTGGGGGTGAGCGCGGACAGGTCACGATAGGTCAGCACACGGTGATCGACATCGCGCAGCCCCAATCCCGGCTCGCCCATTTTGTCCGCCGGGGCCATCGAAACCATGTCGATCCCCGGGCCAATCTTCACGTCGGGCGGTAGCAGGCTGACATCGCGCATCGGCATGCCGTCCATGCTCATCGAGCCATTGCCGTGATCATGCCCACCTGTGCCGTGGTTCATGCCCATGTCGGCCATGGTCAGCAGTGGTGCTTTGCGCAGCGGCGGCACGGCCGGGCGCAGGCCCGGCGTGGTGGTCAGCGTGGCCAGTGCCATGCCCGACCGGTCCATTGCCTCGCAGACAATGGCAAAGGCATCGCCGTCCGGCTCGACGATCAGGTCATAGGTCTCGGCCGTGGCGATTTGCAGTTCTTCAACCGTCACCGGCTTCACCGCCTGTCCATCAGCGGCCACGACCGTCAGCTTGCAGCCCGGGATACGGACGTTGAAGAAGGTCATGGCCGATCCGTTGATCAGCCGCAGCCGCACCCGTTCGCCCCGCCGGAACAGGAACTCCGGCGCCTGCACGGCCGGCAGGCCATTGGCGAGGTAGGTATAGGTTGGCGCGCTGACATCGGCGATGTCGGTGGGTGGCATGCGCATCTGCGCCCACATCCGCCGCTCCGCCCCGCTCAGCCGGTAATCGTCGGTCCAGGTGGTTTTCTGGCGGTTGAAATAGCCTTCGCCCGTGCGCAGCCGGTCAAAGATCTTGTGCGGGTCCAGCGCCGTGAATTCGCTCAGCAGCAGCACGAATTCGCGGTCGGACCGGATTGGATCGGGCTCGGCCGGGTCGATGATCAGCGGGCCATAGTGGCCTGACTGCTCCTGCAAGCCCGAATGGCTGTGATACCAGTAAGTGCCCGACTGGCGCAGTGGGAACCGGTAGGTGAAGGTCTCGCCCGGCTTGATCCCCGGAAAGCTGACCCCCGGCACGCCATCGAACTGGAACGGCAGCAACAGCCCGTGCCAGTGGATCGAGGTGTCCTGATGCAGGCGGTTGGTCACCCGCAGGGTTACCTCATCGCCTTCCTTCAGGCGCAGCAGCGGCCCGGGAACCGTTCCGTTGACGGCCACGCCAAGGCCGCGGCGGCGCGCCACTTCACGCAGGCCGTCGGCCACGGTCAGGTCAATGTCCTTGCCAGTGGGCACGCCAAAGCCGGGTGGGATCAGCGGCCCCTTGGGCAGGCGGTGGCTGCCGCCATGCGCCATTCCGTGCCCCTGCGCCCAGGCGGGCAGCGGGGAGAGGGCAAGGCCGGTTCCAGAGGCGGCCAGAAAGCCGCGACGCGAAAACTGCATGGCGTGCAGATGGGGGCGATTGTCCCCCAAGACAATACGGTCCCTTGGTCCGGGGCTAGAGCTTCAGCACCCAGCCGTGCGGATCCGGTGCTTCGCCGCGCTGGATCGCAACCAGGCGGCTGCGCAGCTTCTGCGTGATCTGGCCCGGCCCGCCCGAGCCAATCGTGAACTCACCATCGCGCCCCGCCACCTTGCCAACGGGGGTAACCACTGCCGCCGTGCCACAGGCAAAGGCTTCCAGCAGCGCACCAGACGCAGCATCGGCCCGCCACTGGTCCAGGCTATAGGGCTCTTCAGTAACCTTAAGCCCTTCCTCGGCGGCCAGTTGCAACAGGCTGTTGCGGGTCACCCCGGGCAGGATCGTTCCGGTCAGCGGCGGCGTATTAATCCGGCCATCGGCCATCACGAAGAACAGGTTCATCCCGCCCAGTTCCTCGATCCACCTGTGCTCGGCGGCATCCAGGAACAGCACCTGGTCGTGCCCCTTGGCAAAAGCCTCTGCCGTGGGGACCAGGCTGGCGGCATAGTTGCCGCCACACTTGGCCGCACCGGTCCCGCCGGGGGCCGCGCGGGTATAGTCCGAAACCCAGATCGACACGGCCGGCGCACCCGATTTGAAATAGTTGCCCGCCGGGCTGGCGATGACGATGAACTTGTACTCCTTGGCCGGGCGCACGCCCAGGAAGGCCTCGGTCGCGATCATGAAGGGGCGCAGGTACAGCGAACCGCCTTCGACCTCCGGGAACCAGTTGGCGTCAACCGCCACCAGTTGGCGGATCGCCTCGATAAACAGGTCTTCCGGCAGCTCCGGCATGGCCAGCCGCTGGGCCGAGGCATTGAACCGCCGGGCATTCGCTTCGGGCCGGAACAGCGCCATGGTCCCGTCAGCCAGCCGGTAGGCCTTCAGCCCTTCGAAAATCTCCTGCGCATAGTGCAGCACCGATGCCGCCGGATCGAGCGGGATTGGCTGGCGTGGGCCCAGCCTGGCCGAATGCCAGCTCTGGCCTTCGGTCCAGTCGATCGTCACCATGTGATCGGAAAAGATCTTGCCGAAGCCCGGATCGGCCACCAGCCCGGCGCGTACCGCGTCCGCCGTCGGGGCGGGGTGGGGCACATGGGCGAAGGGCAGGGCGGCAGACATCGAACACTGGTCCTTTCAGGATTTGCAGCTTGGCCTCTGGGTGAAAATTACCGCGGAGACAAGGAAAAGGTAATTATCGTGCAGTGCAAATGAGAAGGGCCACCGCGGCCTAACCGGGTGGCCCTTCGCATGGTCAGCGGCCGGAAGCGCCGCTCACGAAGCCTCTATCGCTTACATCGACCTCAGCGATAATGCTCCATTGTGCGGGTTACCGACCTCCCTGCTGAACCATGAGACATCGGTCACCTCCTTTCGCGCTGTTGAGCCATAGACCTCTTCGCAAAGAGGCCGGGGCCATCGGCGAAGCCCGATGGGCCTTGGCTGGGAATGTGAATCATTCCTGTCCGGACAACAAGTCTTGCGTTTGATTTTTTTGGCGTCAGAATCCGGCACTTCGCGGATCATCCACAGGCCCGTTGCGGCAGGCCGGGCGGGATCAGCGGCAGTCTTCCACCACCCGTGCAACCTCTGGCCAGGCCGGCAAATAGCTGGGCGGTTGTCCCGGCACATCAATCACGAATCGCCCGCGCGAATGGGCCATGGCATCCAGCACGGCTGCGCCGGCCGGCAGGGTTGCTGTTATACCGCTTGCGCCCGGGCTCACCGGATCACTCATCAGCGGAAAGGTTCCGCTAGAGGTCGTGATGCCGAGCGGGATCGGGCTGTCGGCTGCGCCAAGGTGGGCCAGTTGCACTGTTCCCTTGGTCAGGCAGGTCAGCTGCACCAGCGGCACCTGCCCGGCCAACCCAAAGCTGGCGGTTGATCGGGCGGCGGCAATCGTCCAGGTCCAGGTGCCCGCTGTCAGCGGGACGTCCCGCCAGTCCCCAGCCGGGCGGGGCACCGCTTGCGGCGCAGGCGCCGGGATGGCAATCGGACGCGGCGCCGGGGCCGGCGGAGCCGCCTTTGGCGCGCAGGCGCTCAGCACGGCCAGTGCCAGGCATACGGGCAGCAGGACATTTGCCTTCATCCCCGCACTATGGAATGAGGCCGCTCAAGCGACAAGCCCTGCCAGCCATGACCCAGCCCCGATCCGCCAAATCGCCCAAGACGCGCGTTGACCAGTTGCTGGTCGATCGCGGGCTGGCTGAAAGCCGCAGCCGTGCGCAGGCGCTGGTCCTGGCCGGGCTGGTGTTCAGCGGTGAAACCAAGCTCGCCAAGCCAGGCCACAGTCTGCCTGCCGATGCGCCGCTTGATGTGCGGGGCCGTGATCACCCTTGGGTCTCGCGCGGCGGAATCAAGCTGGCCCATGCGATCGAACACTTCGGGCTGGACCCCTTCGGGGCCGTGGCCATGGACATCGGCAGCTCAACCGGCGGCTTTACCGACGTGCTGCTGCAAAAGGGGGCGGAGCACGTTTTCGCGGTCGATTCCGGCACCAACCAGCTGGCCTGGAAACTGCGGCAGGATCCGCGTGTGACCGTGCTGGAACAGACCAGCGCCCGCATCCTGACCCCGGCCCAGATTGACTGCCCATGCAACTGGGTTGTTTGCGACGCTAGTTTCATTTCGCTTTCCAAAGTCTTGGAAGTGCCGCTTAATCTTGCCGCGCCGGATTGCCAGCTGGTTGCCCTGATCAAGCCGCAGTTTGAGGTTGGTCGCGGTGAAGTGGGTAAGGGCGGGGTGGTCCGCGATCCTGCTCTGCATACCCGCGTCTGCGATGAAGTGCGGGGCTGGATCGAAGGGCTGGGGTGGCAAGTGCAGGGGATCGTCGAAAGCCCGATCACCGGCCCGGAAGGCAACATCGAGTTCCTGATTGCCGCCCGTCGCAGCGATCACGGTTAAGGGCGATTGCCTAGTCGGCTTGTCCCGGCCATATCCCGTTCATTCTCTGCCCCTTCTCCGAATCAAAGGGGTGCGACCTGGAGGGAATGCATGTCGGCTCTTGCCTCGCCTGCGCAGCTGCGCGCCAGCTTCATTCGCTGGTCGTTGTTTCTGGTCCCTGGGATCGTCCTGCTCGGTGCAATCAGCGGGACGGCTGGCGGCGGCGCCGGAACGCCGTGGTTCGCTTCGCTGGTTAAGCCGTCGCTGTTCCCGCCGCCGGCCACCTTCGGGATCGTCTGGACCATCCTGTACGTGTTGATGGGCTTTGCCCTGGCGCTGATCGTTACCGCGCGTGGCGCGGCCGGTCGCCGGGTAGCGATGGCCGTCTTCGCGGTCCAGCTCGCGCTCAACCTTGCCTGGACCCCGCTCTTTTTCGGCGCCCATCAGATAACCGGGGCCCTGATCCTGCTGCTGGTAATCGATGTGGCCGTCCTGGCCACCCTGGTGCTGTTCTGGCGGGTGCGCCCGCTCGCCGGTATGTTGCTGCTGCCCTATCTGGCCTGGGTGCTGTTCGCAGCCGTGCTCAACTGGCAGTTCCTTGAGGCCAACCCAGCCGCCGATGGACAGGATGTTTCCGGCGCTGTCTCCACCGTCACCTTCGAATAGGGCTTGAACCCTTTCGCGCGCGGGACCATCTAGCCGCCATGCAGAGCCAGAACCCCTTGTTCGCCGATCTTGCCAAGCTGCTGAACAGCGCCGCAGGAACCGTTGCCGGTGCAGGCCGTGAAGCCCGCGAAAGCGCGCGCGAGCGTTTCCGCGAAGCGATGGGCGGGCTTGACTTCGTCAGTCGTGAGGAATTTGACACGGTCAAGGCGATGGCCGCCAAGGCTCGCGAAGAGAACGAAGTGCTGGCCGAGCGCGTGGCCGCCCTCGAAGCCGCGCTCAAGGCCAAGGCCAAGAAGTAGGTTCTCCCCAAGCGGGGGCGGGCGCGCTAAGGCCGCCCCATGGATCTGCGCACCCCAGCCATTGTCTGCGCCGCCCGCACCCACGGCGAGACGGGCGTGATCCTGCGCGTGTTGAGCGAGGACTATGGCCTGATCGCCAGCTATGTCGCCGGCGGTCGGGGGCGGACGCAGCGTCCAGTCCTCTTGCCGGGCAACCTCGTGGCGGCCGAATTGCGGGCCCGTCCAGGCAGCCAGCTGCCGTCAGCACGGGTTGAGTTGGTCGCCAGCCGGGGGCCATGGCTGACCGAGCCGCTGCCCGCCGCGGCGATTACCTGGGCCACCACGCTGGCCGCTGCGGCCTTGCCCGAACGGCAGCCTTATCCTGCGCTTTACCAGGCGCTCGTCGCGCTGCTCGACGCGATCTGCCACGCCCCTTCGGCCCGGGGATGGCTTCCGGGCATGACCGCCTTTGAGGCGCTGCTGCTGCGCGAACTGGGCTATGGCGAAGTGGAACGTTCCTTCGATCCTGACTGGAACGCCCAGCTGGCCAGCTTCGACAAGCTTGGTCCGCTGGTCGCGCGCTATCCGCTTGCCGATCGGAGAAGCGATGTTATGGCGGCGCGCGCCATGCTGCGAGAGCGGCTTGGTCGGATTGATTAGGGCCGGATTGAATAGGTTGGGGATCCCATGAAGATCGCAGTTTTTGCCGGTGACGGTATCGGACCGGAAGTGACGCGCGAAGCCGTCCGCGTGCTTGAGGCGCTCGACTTGCCAGAGCTGGTCCTGTTCGAGGGCGATGTTGGTGGCGCCGCCTACAAGCGCCACGGCCACCCGCTGCCGGCAGAGACGCTGGAAATCGCCCGGTCATGCGATGCAATTCTGTTCGGCGCGGTCGGCGATCCCGATTGCGATCACCTTGAGCGGCACCTGCGCCCCGAACAGGCAATCCTCGGCCTGCGCAAGGAACTGGGCCTGTTCGCCAACCTGCGCCCGGCCAAGGTCTTTGCCGGGCTGGAAGATGCCTCGGCGCTGCGCCCCGAAGTGGCCAGCCAGATCGACCTGCTGATCGTGCGTGAGCTCAATGGCGATGTCTATTTCGGTGAAAAGGGCATCCGCACCTTGCCGGACGGTCGCCGCCAGGGCTGGGACATGATGTCCTATGCCGAAGACGAAGTGCGCCGCATCGCCCATGTTGGCTTCCGCGCCGCGCTGGGCCGCGGCAAGCGGCTCTGCTCGGTCGACAAGGCCAACGTGCTCGAAACCTCGCAGGTTTGGCGCGACGTGATGGTTGAGGTGGCTAGGGATTATCCCGAGGTGGAGCTGACCCACATGTACGTCGATAACGCCGCGATGCAGCTGGTGCGCAATCCGGGCCAGTTTGATGTGGTCGTAACCGGCAACCTGTTCGGCGATATCCTTTCGGACCAGGCCTCGATGTGCGTCGGCTCGATCGGCCTGCTCGCCTCGGCCAGCCTGTCAGATGGCAAGATGGGGCTTTATGAGCCGATCCACGGCTCCGCCCCGGATATCGCGGGCAAGGGCTTGGCCAACCCGATGGCCACAATCCTGTCGGCCGCCATGTTGCTGCGCCACTCCTTGGGCCTTGAGGCCGAAGCCGCGCGGATCGAAGCGGCTGTGGCCAAGGCCTTGGCTGACGGTATCCGCGGTGGGGACCTTGGCGGCAGCCACGGCACCGCGGCCATCGGCGATGCCGTGGTGGAGCGCCTGTAACATGACCATCCGGCTGGGCGTTGTCCTTCCGACCTATAACGAGCGCAAGAACCTGCGCGCTATGGTTGAGCGTCTGGATCAGGCACTCGCGGGGATCAGCTGGGAAGCCATTGTCGTCGATGACAACAGCCCCGATGGCACTTCGGACGAGGCACGGGCGATCGCCCAGGAG
>JACCDJ011422690.1_pt1 | contig 12888 bp, 12 predicted proteins | sample 7444481 | NCBI WGS metagenome assembly JACCDJ01 (sample SAMN15323435, study PRJNA562643) | freshwater metagenome | isolation source: river surface water | place: USA:Blue River Watershed | collected 2017-08-15 | reverse complement strand
CTGAATCGGCATGGGTATCGGCATGGGAAGCAGCAGCAGCAGACAGTATAGCAGCTGCAGCGGCATGGGAAGCAGCAGCAGCAGCAGCAGCAGACAGTGCAGCTGCAGCATGGTAAGTTTTAAAAGAACTCAACTTTGTATCAAGGAAGATAAAAATCAAAGTTTGGGTAAACTGAAGGGGTATGGTCAAGTTTTATCAAAAAAAAGTGCTTCCGGTTTCCGAAGCACTTTTTTGCATTTAATTGAACAAATCAATTAAAAGGAAAGTCAACCATTAATTGAAGGAAATTTTACCCTCAATTAATAGATTTCCTTTTTACTTTTCGTCCAATATTGCTTTTATCTCTGCTAATGCCTGGTCTGATTTTCGCTGAATTTCAGATTTCGCATTATTAGGCAGAATAAATAATGCAAATCCAATAGGGAAAAAGCAAATTCCAATGGCCCATGCTATGATGTCTGGCTTGGCTTGGAAATCTAAAGTCACAGAATATTTCCCCTCACGATTGGATATTCTTCCTTCAATACTTGGAGTATAACCGAAGCCGTTGAATCGAGATCCATTGATCGTAATTCCCCCAGATGAAGAAACCATCGGCATTCCCAATACCTCGAGTTGCTCTTCTACTACTTTAATTACTTCCTCCATTGATTTAGAGCTTTTAAAGCTCATTGAAACATTTCCACTGAACATGTTTATTTAGGTTTAGATGTTGATAAAATTGATGAATTTATAGATGTAATTGGTTGCTAATGAAAGGTAAAGTAAATAATAAAATAATTTTTTTACTGGATTTAATTTTTCTGAAAAACGCAGCCACTGGTAAATTTCAAGTGCGAATACAGGAATGAGTGCGTACACCCCGAAATTGAAGTTAAGGGCTGCTGAGAATCGCAAATGAAGCAAAGCGTGCAAGGCACGAGTCATTCCACATCCCGGACAATCAAAACCGAGAAGAAACTGGTGAAGACATACTGAAGGAAGAGTTGCTAAGAAACCAGCTGGGATAAAAATAAGCCCAATTAGCCCAATACAAAGAAATAACATCGAGATTTTACGAGTATTCATCTCGTTTTTAATCGCTATTTCTTTGAGTAAATTATCCACAGCATTTGATAGTCAATGGCGAAATCTGTACGAATAAAACGTTTATTCAATACAAAGCCAAGTGAATTGAGAACGCATTCAGTTCGAAAGTCTTTGTCTACTATTGGTTTTTTCTAGTATTCCATCTTCCAAAAGTTAATGAAACTGTTGGAACAAGAAAGCGTAGTATTCGACCGAAAATAGGTCTACCCACGCTTTTGTTGAACTCTAGTCTTTAGATGATATCTCTTAGTTCATTGTATAATTCAACCAGTTGCGGGGATTTCCCAGTGGCGACTAGTTGAAATTTATAGCTGCTGTTTCCAGTACTAGGTTTAATGTAAATATCAATTTGAGTTTTTCCAATCAAGAAGTAAATGAATCCAAAGAGAATCAATAAACCATATATTAAGAAATTCCACCAAAATAAGCTGTCTGTGAAATAAGAAAATGCCGTTAATCCAAGGGATGTAACGAGCATCATGAGTAATATGGGAAGATTTTTTGTAGGACCTTCAGAATAGACTTTTGTAATTTGACTTAAGTCTACCTCCAAGTTTTCCACCCATGCTTTAGATATGTGGATACCATCTTTTTCAAACAAACTGACTGCCTCTTTAATCAACCACAAGGAGTTGATCATTCTGCTGCAATAAAATTTGTTTCCATCAATTCTAGCGGTGGATTTTACACCATTAAATTTGAAATTATGTGGGGATTGAAATGTTACTTCCATTTTAAGTTTTTTTTAACTCACTTTTTACTGAGAAAATTGCATTTAAACTGCTCTATAAATAGAACCAGTTGAACGAATTCGCTCCATAAATTCTATTTTAATTCCCCGCACCTGCAGGTCCTTGATATTTTGCATCTCCAAAGGCCAAAATAGGCATGAAGATAAAACTAAGCAAGATTAACCCTACCGTAAATCCTTCGGATTTCCCAAAGCTCTTGGATAATAGATTGTAGGTCCATACAGAAAAGATGATGTTTAACACTGGAAGCACCATCAGGAATAGCCACCACCAGGGTTTGCCTACAATTTCCAACAAGACAACGAGGTTGTAAATTGGAATTAAGGCAGCCCAACCTGGTTTGCCAGCTTTGGCAAATACACCCCACATGGAGGCAATGAGTAATAATATTACTGCGAAGTAGATAATAAATAATCCAATCATCGGATAGTTAGGTTAAGGATTTATAAATGATTTTTTTTGAAGAGTACTTGGAGTAAGATTTTCTCTTGCCGCTTAGCGAATTAGATGGCTTCAATTAAGCTTCATCGTCACAGGAATCTTCACAATCGCATTCGCCATCGTTGACATAGGCTTTTGCGATTAGTTGTCCACTTGGACAAACATAAACTGATTCATCAGTACAGTCGTTGCAATCGCATTCCCCATCATTGGCCCAAGCCCCATCAATCACTGTTCCATCTCCGCAGGTCCAGGTGAATTCGGACAAGTCTGCTGCATCGAGAATTGCTTCTGCTTCACTTTCACTCATTTCGTAATCAGCCTCACTTTCGGTCTCTATATATTCCTCCGTATCAAATAAATCTTCAGAATCATAAGATTCCCCTGAATCAAAGGATCCTGCTGAATCAAAAGGAAAGAAAAAACTGTCTGTTACAATTTGTACAACAGTTACGGATAGACCAAAGAAAACGGTCATCGCAAATAAAATAAATACTAGTGCAAGTCTATTCATGTTGGTGGTTGGGTTGTTAATTGCTTTCAATTTTATAATTGGACAATCCTGCTGAAAACATCGCTTCAGCTGGATTGAAGAACTATTCTTTCTTTTGGTTCGCTAGGCAACTGAATGGATAAAGGAAATCTTGCCTACCTATAATTATTTTTGAAGGCAAGGTTCGAATTAAATTTGTGTTTAGCAATACCATTAATCACTAAATTTTAAAAAATAGGGTTTGAGCCTAAGTTTATTTCAAATTAATTCCCAATCTCCGAAGTTTATAAAAATAAGCGTAGGTATTTTATTTCAAAAAGCGGCCTAAAAAATCAATGCCTTCAGCCAACTTGACTAAAAAAAAGCCCTTCCGGAAATCCGAAAGGGCTTGAATTGCAGAGGAGGAGGGATTCGAACCCCCGGTACCTCACGGTACAACGGTTTTCAAGACCGCCGCGATCGACCACTCTGCCACTCCTCTAAGCGTATCGATAGGTCATCGAGTGTGCAAAAATAGTCGCTTTCCCTAGTTATGCCAACACCTTTCCTGCTTTTTATCGTAAGTACTTGATTTTTTTGAGGTTATTTTTCAAAGACTCTATTTCACGGATGTTTGTGAATTCGAATATTTATTCCTTGATTTTAATTTAAAATCACCCCATTCAAACCCATTTCGGCAAGAAATGTAGGTTCACTCTTTGCCACTTGGTTTGACCAATAGCTTTTTTAGATTGCCCCTTGCCCGCTGCTTTTCCTCGGCCAAGTCAAAACTCACATTCACTTCAAAGCAGACCAGGACAATTACCGAAGTCAGGTAAAGCCATAGCATTAAAGCGATGATGGTGCCTATGGAGCCGTATAATTTGTTGTAACTCGCAAAATTTTCCAAGTAAAAAATAAACCCGTAAAAGGAAAGTGTAATTAAAAACCCTGCAAGTTGAGCCCCCGTGGAGAAAAAATGCCATTTGTCATGAATGGCAGGAGCAAATCGAAATATGAAGGCTGAAGTCAGGTAAAACACGGCCAAAAGGATAAAGAATTTGAGCGTATTGAACAGAAAAATCACAAATCCATTTGTAAACAAGTTTGTTTCCTTCAATTCAGTAATCCAGAAACTGCCAATAATCATTACAGAACTTGCAGCAATGACAGTCAGGACCAAGACGAGTACAATCGCAATCGCAATGCTTCGGCTTGCAAACCAGCCTCTATTTTCCTTGGTTTTGTACACTGCATTGAAGGAATTCATCATGGAAACCACTCCCTGTGTAGATGCAAATAGGGCAAAGAAAAATCCCAAGGAAAGAAGACTTTGACGAGGCTTGGAAATGATATCCAGTAAGGTGGTAGCGATGGTCTCGTACACATCTGCAGGCATAATCCCCTGCACAAAAGAAAGAATATTGCTTGTCGTCACCATGGGGAAAAAATCCTGCAAATAAGGGATTAAGTTGAGCAAAAATAAAAGCAAAGGAAACAAGGCGATGGTGTAACTAAAAGCCATGGACCCGGCTCTCTCGTTGATGTCGTCTTTTTTTAATTGCTGTATAAAAATTCGGATGACATCGTACAGATTTTTATTCTTGCTCCCAAAGTGAATTTTCTTCAAGGTTCTCGCCTTGAGTTGCAGTCGAATTCGCCATTTTAAAATCCGTTCTTTGAGCACAATTGCTTGACTTAATTAAAATAAGGACGTAAAAGTTCCAATAAATCCTTTGGGGGCCGCGTAGGTTGGTGATTTTCCTTTCTTAGAAAGGCCAAAGTTGTCCAGCCCCGAGCGATTTGTTCTCCCGCCTCGTTGCTTACCCGGTATTCAAAGCGAATTTTTACACCTGGAATTTCTGGAATTACCGTTTGAATGGTAAGCAAATCATCGTATTTACCTGGTTTGAGGTAGGTAATGTGGTTTTCCAACACAGGCATCAGGATTCCGCTAGCTTCCATTTCACGATACGAAAACCCTACCGATCGCAAAGCCTCCACGCGAGCCACTTCGAAATACATGGCATAATTGCCGTAATACACATACCCCATCTGGTCTGTTTCGGCGTAGCGTACCCGGATCTGTGTTTTGGCTTTAAACATATCAGTAAATATTTGCAGCGTTCAAAGCTCTTTGGTAGCGCCTTGCATTACTGAGGTGCTCGTTGTAGTTTACCGCAAAGGAGTGGTAACCAGAAAAATCCTCCTTGGCGCAAAAATAGAGGTACTCGTGGGATTCCGCATTCAACACCGCATCCAAGGAATTGATGTCGGGAAGGTTGATCGGGCCTGGAGGTAGCCCCGCATATTTGTAAGTATTGTAAGGGCTATCAATCGCCATCTGTTTGGCAGTAAGGCGTTTAATGGTAAAGTCTCCTGCGGCAAAAACCAAAGTTGGATCTGCTTGAAGTGGCATTCGGATACGAAGCCGGTTTAAGTACACGCCTGCAATTAGTGGGCGTTCATCCGATTTTTGACTCTCGGCCTGCACGATAGAGGCAAGTGTGCTCACTTCTTTTTGACTCAATCCCAATGCTGCGGCTTTTCCTTTTCGCTCCTCGGTCCAAAACTTCTGATATTCTTGGTGCATCCGCTCAAAAAGTTCTTCGGCAGTCGTATTCCACCAAAATTCGTAGGTGTTTGGAATAAATAAACTTAGGACAGTTTCCTCCTCCACATCAAAACTGCGGATATACACCGAATCCTGGAGTAGCGCCAAAAACTGTGCTTCGCTTACTTCGAGGTTTGCCGTAATTTTTTCAGCGAGTTCCTCCTTGGTCCGGATGGTATTGAAAGTGACTTGAACAGGTACTTGCCTTCCGGATCGCAGCATGCGCACCAAGTCTAAGTTGCTCATATTGGGCTCCACTTGGTATAATCCTGGCTTTACTGCCTCTTGGTAGCCTAGGAGCTTGGCTACAAAACTAAAACTTAAAGCATCGTTGATGACCTTTTCCTCGTACAATTGATCAGCCACCTGTGCATATACTGAACCCGAAGGGATCTTCAGTTGGTAAGCTTCCTGTTTGTCTTGCAAGGTATTGGGGCTTAGGAATACCTGGTAGAAGTAGAAGGTCATGGAAATGGCCAATACCGAACCTGAAATCAGGAGGACCAGGAGTAGTTTTTTGCGCTTCTCGATTTGCATAGAAACAAAAATAGAAAATAATCGCATAGAGATCATCCTCTCTACCCGGTATACCACATCTTGGCCGATTTGGATAGAAAACAAGCGTTAATTATCGAATTAAAGTGGCACTTTTGTACTAGTCATTAGGGGTAAAATTTAGTTACTCCCTCTTTCCTTACTCGATTTCAATCTTTTGTGAGCCCCATCCAAGTTACCTGTATTATTCTTTTTCATGAGGGGAAAATCTTGGCCACCCAGCGAGGAGCTGCTATGGATTTACCCGGTTGCTGGGAATTTCCTGGAGGGAAAGTGGAGCTTGGAGAAAGCCCAGAAAGCTGTCTGCATCGAGAAATAAAGGAAGAACTGTCTATTGAAATTCTGATTTGCGGTGGGTTAACTCCAGTCTTGCATTCCTATCCGAATAAGGTGATTCAGTTAATTCCGTTTCTTGCAACCTGGCAAGGGGGCAGCTTGAAACTTACAGAACATGCCCAAAGTCAGTGGCTGAGCAAAGAAGACCTGCTATTTTTGAACTGGGCTCCCGCAGATATTCCAATTGTTCGTGAGTTGGAGACCAATTGGGAGAATTTCCTAGCAGCAACCCTTTAACCATGGCAGAATATATCCGATTGTATGAAGAAAATCCGGATCCACGGCGAATTAAGCAGGTGGTGGAGGTGCTCCGTGACGGGGGAGTCATTATTTATCCTACCGATACGGTCTATGGATTCGGGTGCGATATCCACCAGTCCCGTGCCCTGGAAAAAATCTGCAGAATCAAGGGCATCAATCCTAAAAAACATAATTTTTCCATCGTCTGCGCGGACCTCAGCCACTTGGCCCAGTATACCCGTGTGATCTCCAAGCCCATTTTCAAGATGATGAAAAAAGGGCTACCCGGGCCCTTTACCTTTATTTTGGAGGCCAGTTCCCAAGTGCCGAAAATGCTCCATAGCCAGAAAAAGACGGTGGGAATACGTGTGCCCAACCATGGAGTGCCTCGGGCAATCGTGGATTTGCTAGGGCATCCCATTTTATCTACCTCCTTGCTTCAAGGAGAAGAAGACCCGATTGAGTACAGCACCGATCCGGAATTGATTTTTGAAAAGTACCAACATGAGGTGGACTTGGTCATCGATGGAGGATACGGAGCGCCCATTCCTTCCACTATTTTGGATTGTACGGGAGAGGAAGTGGTTTGCTTGCGGGAAGGTCTAGGAAAGTTGGAAGATTTGCTCTAGGGGCAGTTTTTCATGTTTAACTTGTCCAGCGGCTGACAAATTCTGAAAACTGATCTTTGTACAAGTCGCCCACAGCGATTTGTTGGTCTCCAATAAGGATCACATTCTTAGAGATGGAATCGATATGGTCCAAGGAAATGATAAAGGAACGATGCACCCGCATAAATCGATCCTTGGGAAGCAACTCTTCCATGTTTTTCATCGAAGTAAGGGAAAGCAAAGGGTGGTTTTTGGATTTCAAATGCACCTTGACGTAATCCTTATAGGCCTCAATATGCGTGATGTCCTTGAGCACTACTTTGACCAATTGGTACTCTACTTTCAAAAAAATGTAATCGGCTAAGGTGGCTGAGCTTGAAGCAGTACTTGGCTGAGCCAGTGTCCCCATTCGCCCAAAGTACTGGTAGGCTTTGGTAGCGGCAGCCAAAAAATCTTCGTAGCTGTAGGGCTTGAGTAGGTAGTCTAATGCCTCTACTTTGTAGCCTTCCAAGGCAAATTGATGGTAAGCCGTACAAAAAATCACGCGGGTTTGCGCTGAATTTTTCTTCCCATCCAGAATTCTAGCGAGTTCCATGCCCGATAGATCAGGCATTTGGATGTCCATAAAAATCAAATTTACCTCGTGTTGATTGATGTAGCCCAAGGCTTCAATGGCATTCGAAAACTTACCCTCCAGTTCCAAAAAGGTAGTTTGTTGGATAAATTTGCTGAGTAGGTCAAGTGCCAAGGGCTCGTCATCGATGGCTACACAGGAGATCTTCATGCCAGATTGATTGTCAGATTTACCCCATATTGGCCAGAATTTTCATCTTTTCCCAATTTGAGACGGTGTTTTTCTGGGTAAAGCAAACTTAATCTTCGTTGGGTATTGACCAGTCCAATGCCATTTTCAAGTGCTTCGGGGCTATCAGGTTGGATTGGAAAAATTGAATTTTTTGTTTCAAAAAACACGGTGTCTCCCATCACTTCCAAACTAATGCTGATCTCAGATTCTTGCTGAGAACTTACCCCATGTTTGAAACAGTTTTCCAAAAAAGGGAGAAAAAGCATGGGTGCGATGACCAAATCCTCCTTGGGTTCTTCCAACTTGACTACAAGGTGCACTTTCTGCGAAAGGCGCATTTTCATTAATTCCAGGTAGTCTTCAATGAATTTCACTTCCTTACTCAATAGGGTGGTGTCCTTTTGATTTTCATAGAGCACGTACCGCATCATCCGAGAAAGTTTCAGAAGGGCTTCCTGAGCCTTTGTCACGTCAAGGGTGGTTAAGGAATAGATGTTGTTGAGCGTGTTGAAAAAGAAATGGGGGTTTATTTGTGCTTTCAGGTAGGATAGTTCCGTATTGATTCGCTGTCGTTCCAATTCCCCACGTAAGGCCTCGTCTTTTTGCCATTTTTCCACTAGGGCTACTGAGGTGCTCAATCCAATAGAGATTACATACAAGAGCATTTGAAATACATCTCCTGGCACCCATCTTTTGCCTGTGTAAGGTTGGTCTGGATTGAATAGTTCATGCATTTTGATGCCATACAGCGTAAACTGTTCGAAGTAAAAAATCAGGCCATAAAAGAGCACTGCTCCGACAAGGATCACCAGCAAATACAGGTAGTTTTTTCCGTTGAGTAGGAATTTGGGAACGATGCCCCAGGCATTCAAGTAAAAAGCGAAGATCAAAAGCCCTACCAGGTAAATTTGTTTCCACCAGAACTGAACGGGAAGTTCCAATTCTCCCATTCGCCAAGAGAGCGGAGAGAGGATAAGCAGGACCACACAAAGCATGATCCAACCGAGGAGGTGAACTAAAATGGAAAGCTTCCTTTTTCGTGTGAATGAGAACATGAGCTTGATTTTCAAGGGTCAAACTAAGGTATTTTCTTTTTCCCTTCCCAATCGAATCTACCAATGCCCTATTCTTCTCCACCAAATGGAAGAATTGGCACATCAACCCTACCCATTAGAAGGCTAAATTTTTGGTCTCTCGTTTTGGGGATTTGGTCGACATAGGCACTGCGCTGGTCTATCGAATTTGAGTTAGCCAAACAATCCCCCCACCTTTGTGGTATATACTGGGACTAAAAAAGTCACTTTGAAAACTAAACCATGAAAAAAGTACAACTTTTATTTACATTTTTTCTCTTCCTATTTGTTCAAATGGCGTTTGCTCAGCAGACAGAAGCGAAGAAAGAGCCCGTCCGTATTCTCGGCGTGGCCAAAGACCTTAAAACGGGTAGCCCAATAGGCTATGCTACCGCTGCACTCAACAAAATAGGTACCAGCACCTCCATCGCAGGGGCTGTGGCTGATGGAAACGGCGTTTTTTACATCACTGGATTTGCTGTGGGCACCTATGAATTGCAGGTTTCTTTTCTTGGCTATGAAACCGTCAAGCGTACTGTCAATGTGAATTCGCTTGATTCAGACATTGATCTAGGTGAAATAGCCCTATCCGATGAAGGGGTGGCACTTCAAGAAATCACCGTGCAAGGACAGCGTGAACTCATCGAAGAGCGTGTAGATCGCACGATCTACAAAGCCGAAAATGACCGAACCACTGCCGGTGGTGATGCCACAGATGTATTGCGCCGCGTACCCATGCTATCCGTAGACTTGGATGGCAATGTCTCCATGCGTGGAAGTGCCAACATCCTTGTCCTCATCGATAATCGTCCTTCAGCCATTGCAGCATCTTCGATTGCAGATGCCTTGAGACAGATCCCCGCAGACGAAATTAAAGCGGTGGAGGTCATCACATCGCCTTCAGCACGATTTGATGCCGAAGGCACTTCGGGAGTAATCAACATCGTGACCAAGAAAAACAACCTGCAAGGAATGACACTCAATGTTAATTCTGCGGCAGGCTGGAGAGGATCCAACTTGGGTCTTCAAGGATCAGCGCGCAAAGGTAAAATGGGCTTTTCCTTAGGTGGATTTGGCCGCTCTGGATACAATATCCTGGGAAGTTTCGAGAATAAGCAGGTGACCAATCTTGCCAATGGAAGCGTTTCTACCTCCCAACAGTCTGCAGATACCGAGCGAAGCGAAATTTTTGGGCGATACAATTTCGGAGTCGACTACGAAATAGATGACAAAAACTTCATTACTGGAGCAGTCAATTTCGGTATTCGAAATTCCGAAAATTGGCAGTACAATTTCCTAACTCAAAACTCTTTAAATAACGTGTTGCGTGCTCAACAAAATCGAGAAAGCAATACGCTGGACAACTCCAATTCGGTGGATGTGAGTTTGAACTACACGAAGACCTTTGAGAAAAAAGGTAAGGAATTGAGTTTTCTCACCTTGTATTCCAATAACAACCGGGAAAACTCCTTTACCAACACGCTTTTTGAAGAAAATGACCTGGAAACGATCTTTTCTAGATTGAAGAACGTGAACCCAAGCAAGAACGAAGAGTTTACATTCCAAGTGGATTACGTCACTCCAATGAATGAAAAGGGGTCTCAGATCATAGAATACGGAGCAAAAAACATTTTGAGAAAAGCATCTTCGGATTTCTCTTATTTCTTAGCCCAGGGTCCTACCGGACCATTCCTGGCACTACCAGATCCTACCTTGAGTAATGAGTTTAGTTACGATCAAAACGTAACCGCTGGATACCTATCCTACACTTTCCAGTTGCTTAAAAACTACACCTTGAAGCCAGGGTTACGCTACGAGTATACCACCATCAATGCTGACTTCAAAACAGACTTTAAAGCTGAGATTCCGTCTTACGGAACTCTAGTACCTAGCGTAAATGCAAGTAGAAAACTGAAAAATGGCAACATGATCAAGTTGGCCTATAACCGACGGATTCAGCGCCCTTCACTTCGTTTTCTCAATCCCAACATTGAAGCGTCCAACCCGCAACAGCAGTCTCAAGGTAATCCTGAGTTAGATCCAGAATTGACCGATAACTATGAGGTCGGCTACAGTACTTTTATCAAAGGGACCACTTTGAATTTTACGGGATTCTATAGAAACACCACTGGATCTATTCAATCCATTCGCAATGTGCGGGAGGACGGAATCATCTTTACCACTTTCGAAAATATCGGTCGGGAGCAAGCAGTAGGAACCAACCTCTTTTTCAACGTCAACTTGAACAACAAACTATCGCTGAACGGAGGGATGGACTTGTTCTACTCCATGCTGGACAACGGTTTGACAGACCCTAAGTTTGCCGCTCAAAACGAAGGCATGGTTGTCAGTGGACGTGCATTTGGCAATTATACCCTCCCTAAAGATTGGCAAATTCAATTGTTCACCTTTGCGAGAGGGCGTCAGGTACAGTTACAAGGGTCCTCTGGTGGATTTGCTGCTTATGGATTGAACTTCAACAAGCAATTCAAAGAGAAGAGAGGATCTTTTGGGTTTGGGGCAGAAAATTTTCTGATGAAGGAAATGATTATCCGCAACGAAATCGTGACTCCTAGCATTGTACAGAACAGTACTGCACGTCTTCAAAATTTGAATTTTAAAATCAACTTCAATTACCGTATCGGTAAAATGAGTTTGGATCAGCGTCCTAAAAAGAGAAAATCCATCACCAACGACGATTTGAAAGATGGGGGTGAAGGACAAGGTGAACAAGGAGTACCAGTTCGCAACTAAATATTCAATTTAAATTGACTAGTAAATTTTAGATGGGTTGAGTTACTAATCCCGGATTCAATGAATTCGGGATTTTTTTATTTCTAGCCTAAACCAGGAAGCCCAACAAATAAAAAACCCAGACCGTGGAGGGTCTGGGTTTGACTAAATCAATTCTAGATTTTAAGCCTTGTAGAGCACTTGTTGAATCGCTTCAAGGGTTCGCTTTACATTAGGGATGGTGACATCGATGTAACTTGGAGAATAACTCAACGGAATGTCCATGGAGTTGACACGGATGACTGGGGCATCCAAATAGTCAAAAGCATGACGCTGAAAATGGTAGGTGAGTTCGGAAGAGATGCCCGCAATCGGATTTGCTTCTTCGACGATCACCACGCGGTTGGTCTTTTTGACAGACTCCACACAGGTAGCGTAATCGATCGGACGAACTGTTCTCAGGTCAATCACCTCACAGGAAACGCCTGTTTTGGCCATTTCTTCTGCAGCTTCGAGGGCTACCTTCATCATTTTACCAAAGGAAATCACAGTGACATCTGTGCCCTTGCGCTTGATATCTGCGACGCCAATTGGAATCAAATATTCTCCATCGGGCACCATTCCTTTGTCAGAATACATCAGTTCAGACTCCATGAAAATCACTGGATCTGGGTCACGAATGGCAGATTTCATCAATCCCTTAGCATCGGAGGGATTGGAAGGGACGATTACTTTTAGTCCAGGAGTATTTGCAAACCAGTTTTCAAAGTTGGAAGAGTGGGTTGCTCCCAATTGACCTGCATTTCCTGTAGGGCCACGGAAAACGATCGGCACGGAATAGGCACCTCCCGACATGGCATACATTTTTGCTGCAGAGTTGATGATCTGATCGATGGCAACCAAAGAAAAGTTGAAGGTCATGAATTCGATGATGGGTTTCAATCCATTCATCGCTGCACCCACACCAAGACCTGCAAAACCAAGTTCAGAGATGGGAGTATCGTATACGCGCTCGGGACCAAATTCATCCAGCATCCCTTGGGACACTTTGTAAGCACCGTTGTATTCGGCAACTTCTTCACCCATTAAAAAGACGTTTTTGTCTCGTCTCATTTCCTCGGACATCGCCTCTCTCAAGGCTTCCCGAAATTGTAGTTCTCTCATTGCTT
>JACCDJ010536857.1_pt1 | contig 12892 bp, 8 predicted proteins | sample 7444481 | NCBI WGS metagenome assembly JACCDJ01 (sample SAMN15323435, study PRJNA562643) | freshwater metagenome | isolation source: river surface water | place: USA:Blue River Watershed | collected 2017-08-15 | reverse complement strand
TACATTCCAATTACCGATGGTGGCCTTCGTGCTATCTCAAGTAGGCATTTTAACCCCGTCCTTCATGCGGGAATATCGCAGACATGCCCTTCTTGTCATTTTTATCGTGGCGGCGATCATCACTCCTTCTCCGCATGTGGTTTCTCAGCTTTTAGTGGCTTTCCCACTCTTAGGCTTGTACGAAATCAGTATCGGCGTTTCAGGCCGCGTCTTGAAGCGTAAAATGAGAGAAGAAGAGATGGAATCGAATTCTTAATCGAATTCTCAACAACAAACGAATGAATTATTTATCGGCGGAGAACATTTCACGCAACCTAGGCGAAAGATGGGTGTTTAGAAATTTATTTTTTGGTCTCCAAAAAGGCGAAAAAGTAGCACTCATCGGAAAAAACGGCACGGGTAAAACTACCTTGATGGAATCCCTGATGGGGATGCAAACGCCAGACGAGGGAAAAATCTCCATCCGCAAAGGAATTCGCGTAGGTTACCTGCCTCAGAATCCTATTTTCGCTGAAAACGAACAAGTACTGAATTACCTTTTCTCAGACGATTTGCCCAGCGCAGTAGCCATCAAATCTTACGAGAAAGCCATGCTTTCTGGCGATTCCAAAGAACTGGAAGACGCTTTCGCCTTAATGGAAGCCCACAATGCCTGGGATTACGAGGCCCGTGCGAAACAAATCATTAGCCGCTTAGGCATTCCAGATGGAGACCAAAAAGTTTCCACCTTATCTGGGGGCCAAAAGAAACGTCTTTCCCTCGCCAAACTCCTTATCGAAAGTCCAGACATTATGATTCTGGATGAACCGACTAACCATTTGGACATCGAAACCATCGAATGGTTGGAGGGAATCATGTCCGGCCCTAACGTCACCGTTTTAGTCGTCTCCCACGACCGCTATTTCCTGGACAAGGTCTGCAACAAAATGATGGAATTAGCCGACGGCTCCATCTACACCTACGAAGGCAATTATGCCTATTTCTTAGAGAAAAAAGCCGAGCGCGAAGCCTCCGAAGCAAGCAGTATTTCCAAGGCCAAAAACCTCTACCGCAAAGAACTAGAGTGGATGCGCAAGCAACCCAAAGCCCGCGGAACCAAAGCACAATACCGAATAGACGCTTTCCATGAAACGGAAGAAAAAGCGAACAAAAAACTAGACGACAGCAAACTGGAATTAAACATCCAGATGTCTCGCCTCGGGAATAAGATCATCGAAATCAACCACCTAAAAAAGGCTTGGGGTGACAAAAAAATCATCAACGATTTCACCTACACGTTTAAGAAGAAAGACCGCATCGGTATCGTGGGGAAAAACGGCGCCGGCAAAACGACCTTCCTTCAACTCTTAACCGGTTTGGAACAACCAGACTCTGGCACCATCGATCCTGGCGAAACCCTCGTGGTGGGTTATTATACCCAGATCCCTTTCGATTTCCGACCAGAACAACGCGTTATAGATACGATCACAGAGATCGCCGAAGTAATCCCTTACGGAAAGAACGAATCGCTCAGCCCAAGTCAATTTTTGAGCAAATTCCTCTTCCCTACTGCTCAGCAATATACTCCGGTGGAGAAGCTGTCAGGTGGCGAAAAGAAACGCCTTCAACTCATGCGCGTGCTTGTCAAGAATCCGAATTTCTTGATCCTCGATGAGCCTACGAATGATTTGGACTTAGACACCTTACAACTGTTAGAGGACTTCCTTAGTGAATTCCAAGGTTGCCTGTTATTGGTTTCTCACGATCGTTACTTCATGGATAATCTCGTGGATCAATTAATCCTTGTGGAAGGCGAAGGTGAAGTAAAATTCTTTAATGGAAATTATACGGATTACCGTATTGCCTTAGAAAGTAAGGAAGAGGAGCCAGCAGGTAAACAAAGCCCAGTAAAAGCTCCCAGCACCGCGGCACCGGTAGCTGTAGCTGCGGCACCGAAAGGCCCCAAGCTTAGCTTCAAGGAACAAAAGGAATTCGAAGAACTAGAAAAGGAGATGGCGGCATTGGAAATAGAGAAAGATTCCTATGTGGAAAAGCTCAACCAAGGCTCGGATGACTTTCAATTATTAACCGAATGGGCGAAAGCCATTGAGGACATCAAGAACAAGCTAGAAGAGAAAGAGCTGAGATGGCTTGAGTTATCTGAAAGAGCATAAAAAAAGCCCCGATCTCTCGGGGCTTTTTCGTTTAAATATTCCTTCTTAATTCTGGAAGGTCAAGTTCATCAATGCATACAGCGCTCCTTCTTTCACTTTGTCATTTACAAATACCAAGTAGATATCATGTACGCCTGACGTGTTGATTGGGAAATTATAGGCCTTCGTTGCATTGACTTCCACAGAACCCAATAATGGACCTGTTGCGCTACCTGTTCTGAGCTCTAATTGTCCCCCAACCGTTTGACCAGCCATATAGGTAGCCATTACTGAAAGGTTCTTGATACCAGTTAAATCGATGGCATCGTAACGGGCGTATCCGCCCGAAGCAGTTGCTACTAAAATTTCACCAATTCCATCCACTTTAAACTTCATCGTTTTAGCCGTTGCATCTGCGCTTACTGCTGGGAACTTCGCATCGCGTAAAGTCACCACTTTAGATCCGGTTACTGGCGCAATTTTACCGGCACCTTTATCTGTGTACATCGCACGGAAGATAAACGTACCTGGCTTTCCTTTGTCTTGTGGAACATATTGTCCAGCCACTGGCTTAGACGCTTTCTTCTTGTCTGCTAATCCTAAGATGTATTTCACCATCTCACGTGCATCCGCTACTGAAACTTGCGGGTGAGCTGCCATCGCATTCTCTCCCCAAACTCCACCACCACCCGCAATGATCTTCTTCGATAACTCATCGATATTTTGTGAGCTCGCACGGTATTTCTTACTAATATCTGTGTATGAAGGTCCTACTGACTTCTTATCGATCGCGTGACATGTCTTGCAATCTGATAAATCGATCAAACGCTTTCCTGTAGAGAAGGACGTATTCGCTTGGTGACCTTGCGCAATAACGGTTTTGTCAAATCCTTCTAAATAATCGATTTGCATGATGACATCGTCTTCCGCAATCTTCTTATTCGCTAAGCTTCCATCCTCTTTATCTTGAACCGATACCTTGTAAGTTACCGGCTTATCGTTCCAATAGAATGATTTATTACCTTCGATTGTCACGTCTACCGCTGGAACTTCATTACCTGCGGTGATTTTAATCACTTCAGAGTTTGAATTACCCGCTGCATCTTTCACCGTTAATTTTACGTTGTACACCCCTGCTTTGGCAAAAACGTGAGTTGGATTTGCGGCAGTGCTAGTACTTCCATCGCCAAAATTCCAAGCATATTTAATCGCATCGCCATCAAAATCAACTGTTCCCTCGGACGAGAATTTAGCTTTTAATGGTAAAGCTCCTACGGCTTTATCCACCGCCACTTTTACTTTAGGCGTTCTGTTACCAGCGTTGTATTCAATTTTGTAAAGCGCTGCTTCCTCACTTTGGGCGAACCAGTTAGGACCATACTCTAAACCGTACATGGTACCATTTTTGTCAAACTCTAAATCCATCGGATGTGAGAATGTCGTATTGGGTAAGAAACGCTCCATTTGAACGAAATCACCTTTCGCATTCATGGTTACCGTGTAAATCAGGTCACGTGACCAATCATAAGCGAAGAATTTACCGTCATAATAAGCCGGGAATTTCGTCTTCGAAGTAGCTGGAAAATCGTCACGGTAGTAGATTGGACCTGCCATCGCGTTACGAGAACCTTTGGAAATAACTGGGCCAAATTCTGGTGAATCTACATAAGGATAGTAGATGAACGCTTTTTGAGCCGCTGGTAAATGAGCAAAACCCGTGTTGTGAGGCGAATTATTGATAGGCGCTTTGGGATTAAACGTAGCCCAAGTGCTATCCTTCGCGAAATCACGTTGGTTATATGGACGGTTATCGGCCACAAATAAAGGCCAACCGAAATATCCAGCCTGACGTGCTTGATTCACTTCATCATGTCCGCGTGGACCATATTTCTTTGAGTCTTCACCCGCATCCGGCCCTACTTCACCCCAATACAAGAAACCAGTGCGCTTATCCACCGAAATACGGTACGGATTACGGTTACCCATTACATAGATTTCTGGTTTTGCATGATAAATCCCTGCTGGATATAAGTTCCCCTCTGGAATTGTGTAACCTCCTTCCGGAGTAGGTTTAATACGTAAAATCTTTCCTCTCAAATCATTCGTGTTAGAAGAAGTAGCACGCGCATCCCAGCCCGCCCGACCTGGACGATTGTCTATAGGTCCGTAGCCATTGGAGTCAAATGGATTCGTGTCATCTCCTGTCGATAGGAATAGGTTACCTGACTTGTCCCAAGCGATCGATCCGCCGGTATGGCAACATCCGTCACGCTTCACTGGAACGCGTAAAAGCACCTTTTCTGAACTCATGATCAACGTATCTTTCACGTCATCATAGGTAAAACGAGAAAGGTGTTGAGCTGTATCGGCTTTCCCCGTTTGTGGAGAATAGAATAAATAAATCCAATGGTTTTTGTTGTAATCAGGATCAATATTTACTCCCATTAAACCATATTCGAATTTAGAAAATACGTCCAAATCTGCTACGACTTTCGTCTTCCCTTTTTTAGGATCATACATTTTTAATTTACCCTTACGTTCTCCGAAAAAGATTTTCCCAGCATCTGTAACAGCTAACTCTGTAGGCTCATCCAAGTTGCGATCTAAAACCACTTTTGTGAAACGATTTTCCTCTGGAGGTAATTCTGAACGTAATTTTTTCGTGTAATCTTGTGGACGACCAGAAGCTAACCATTGCAATGCTCCCCAAATATGTTGAACCACAATCGGTTCCTCAAAAGACTCATGTGTGTGTCCCCAGTTCGTATAAAATGCGCGGCCACCATCGTATTCATGGTACCAAGCCATTGGGTGGAAATCCCCCATTTTACCATCTGTGTAAGACTTTTCGTCTACCGTAATTAGGACATGAACATCTTTGTTGAAGTTCTTCGTATCATAAAATTCATCCGTACGATCAAAGGTCTCAGGCATGTGAGCCGTCGAAATATGTGTGCGATCCACTGCGGTAAATTTCCCTTTTTGTACGTTAGGACGGCCAGGATGAGAGGCAAATTGACCACCGGCTAATTTCGTATACCAAGCCCAATCGTATTCTGTGTCCGTCGCTGAGTGAATCCCAAAATAGGCTCCACCCGCTTGAATATACCGTTCAAAAGCGATTTGTTGTGTTTCATTTAATACATTACCCGTGGTGTTTAAGAACACCACAATGCGGTATTGTTTCAAATTTTTCTCTGTAAAATTGGCTGCATTTTCAGTCGTGTCTACAGAAAAGCCTTTTTCCTTTGCCATTTTAAACAAGGCAACTTGACCTGGTTTAATGGACGAATGGCGGAAACCTTTCGTAGAAGAGAAAACTAAAATTTTCTTACCGGCTAATGGATTAGCGGACTGCGCAAAAACAGAGAGCGTGGAAACCAATAAGGCAAAAATGAGGGTGATTCGGAGGATTCCGAATGGGGAATTTTTCATGTTTAAAATAAATAGGTTTGGGACAAAGTTAGCGCAAAACAGAAATTTTCGGCTACATTTAAGAAAAAATTTATCAAATCAAGCTATGAAAAAATATATCGCAACGTTGGCACTCGTTTTCGCCTCCTTTTTTGCCTTTTCACAGGCCTCTTGTTGTTTCGTAAAGAAAGACGGAATGCAGCTTTTGGCATCCAATAAAACATTCATAAAATCCCACGCACTCCCTAAGCCTTACCACCACATCAGTAAAGCCGGTGGCGTGATGGTTGAATTCAAAACGCCAGATGATCAGATGGCTAAAGGTTTCTACATTCCCGCTGACAAACCTACTGAATACACCCTCCTTGTTTTCCAAGAATGGTGGGGATTAAACGACCATATTAAAAGAGAAGCAGAACATTTTTACAGCACTTTGGGAAATGTAAACGTCCTGGCCGTAGATATGTACGACGGCAAAGTAGCAACGACACGCGAAGACGCTGCGAAATACATGGGCGGTGCTAATCCGGCACGCTTAGAAGCGATCATCAAAGGCGCGATTGCATTCGCTGGACCTAAAGCGAAGATCGCTACGGTTGGTTGGTGTTTTGGCGGATCTTTATCGTTGAAAGCTTCCATCTTAGCGGGCAAACAAGCAGCTGCTTGCGTCATGTACTATGGAATGCCAGTGAAGGAAGTGGAGCAGTTGAAGTTATTACAAACAGACGTATTAGGTCTTTTTGCCAGTAAGGAGCAATTCATCAATCCTACGGTAGTGAAAGAGTTCGAAGCGAATATGAAGACAGCTGGCAAAGGCATTCAAACGAAAATATTCGATGCTCAACACGCTTTTGCGAATCCATCTAACCCCGCTTATGACAAAGCGGCTACTGAAGAGGCTTGGGGAATGGCGATCAATTACTTCAAAGCTCGATTAAAATAATGCGCTATTTGATCCTTTTATTGTGTGTTTTGATGTTAGCCGGCTCCTGCGCGAGTCGTCGCTATCAGGCGAGACCTTACAAAAAGAAATGGTCCTTATTTAAGAAAAACTCCTGCGACTGTCCTAATCTCCGATGAGGGGATTTAGGGCAGAAGCGGCAGGCGATCCAGGGGCTATACCTAGGAGCCATCGCTGGCGATCCGCCTCTTGGTTCGGATTCAGAGGCTCTATTACGCGAGCCTCCGCATCCATATAGATGATGGTCATTACTTCTCTCATCTTAGTCGATTCATTTCCCGGGGCATTATGCAAGGTCCAACCTAAATGAAAGGTGGCATCGCCTGCTTTCATCGATTTTTGGGCAACGATATCATAGCCCATTTTCGCCACGTAATCGCCTATTAAAGCTTCCGATTCATCCGAAATTTGCAAGCGTGGCAAGTCTGCATCTGATGATTTTGACGCAAAAGTGAGCATTCCCATCCCCTCTTCAATGTCCACCAAAGGCATCCACATCGTCACCGTTTTAGTGGTATCTAAAGGCCAATAATATTGATCTTGATGCCATGGGGTGTGACCGCCTCCCGGTTCTTTGAACAAAGCTTGATCGTGGTACAAACGGACATGTTGAACCCCTAATAATTGGGCCGCTACCGAGGCAAAGCGTTTCGCTAAGGTGAATTCCTTGACCGTTTCAGAGCTTTCCCACAGGTTCATCATTTGCAAGAAGGCCTTACCATAGGTGTCGCGCTCTTCCATCGGCTTCTGTTGCGCCCTAAAATCATCCGCCCAGTTCAAAATCGCTTGACGGTAAGGCTGTAATTCTTCGGTTGAAATTAAACCAGGGATATACACATGGCCATTCTCTGCAAAATAGGCTTTGGTTTCTGGTGAAACAGCTAAGGTTTGGTTCAGCATCTTTTTTCTGGTAAAGATTTGTGAAATAATTTCATCGGTCTACCTTTATTTTGGCCAAAAAAGATGCAATTTTACCCTTTCTCGAATTACAGCACTCAAACCGGCTAAAATTAAATGAAAGCACAGCGCGAACACCTTCATTCCGGATTTCAAATCAAACACGTGAAACAGGCCCGTTTTGACGCACCCTATCATTTTCATCCGGAATTAGAATTAACCTTGATTATCGCAGGAGAGGGAAAACGCTTTATTGGAAATCAAATCACCGATTTTAGACCTGGAGATCTCGTTTTATTGGGCGAAAATTTACCCCATTGCTGGCAAAACCACCGAAAAGATTGGCTTGTAGAGGATCCTGATCCGGAAGGAGCACAAGCCTTAGTCATTCACTTTCGAAAAGATTTTCTAGGAGAGGAATTCTTGTCGAATGAGGCCTGCGTTGGATTGAAGAATCTGTTCGAGAAAGCAAAAACCGGATTCTCCATTGTGGGACCCACACAAGATAAAATCGCCCGTGAAATGTTAGCGCTAAGCGAGATGGCGCCCTTCCCTCGGCTTTTGGCCTTCTTACAAATCCTGCATACCATCGGAATTTCCACCGCAGATGTACAAGCGATTGATACCACAGAAGGGAATTACGCCATTGCAGCGGGAGATTTAGAGCGCATCAATCGGGTGTATGCATACGTCATCGCGAATTACACGCAAGAAGTACATCTTGACGAAGTGTCACATTTAGCGAATATGACGGAAACGGCATTCTGTCGTTATTTCAAGAAAGTAACCAACAAGACTTTTGTCGAATTAGTGACGGAGTTTCGGGTGAAGCACGCCTGCACCTTATTGCGTACAACGAATAAACCGATGATCGAAGTGTGCTTTGAGAGCGGTTTTGGCAATATCTCTCACTTCAATAAACAATTCAAAGCCTGGATGAAAACGCCTCCGCTACAATACCGCAAAATGGTAAATGAATGGCGCTAGGCCTCTTTCTTTTCCGGGAATAATACGCTCAACAAGATACTGATCGTTAGGATTCCAATGATTACGCCTAAAGACGAAAGTGTTCCAAAGCCCCATTCTTCTAACTTCGAATGTGCTAGCATTTTTCCTCCCACAAAACTTAATAAAACGCCCAAGCCCATAGGCAAGAAACGGAACAAGCCCATTAAATTAGAAAGGAAAAAGAAGAGCGAACGAAGCCCCATCACCGCGAAAACGTTCGAAAAGAAGACGATATAAGGGTCTTTTGAGATGGAGAAAATGGCCGGAATCGAATCCACGGCAAACAAAATATCGGTAAACGCAATCACCACAACGATCACAAACAAGGGCGTCATATACAGTTTGCCTGTCTTCAGACGCACAAAGAAACGCCCGATGACATTGCGCTTGTAGACATTAAAATACTTTGATAAAATCTTAACCACCGGATGTTCGCCCGGCTCGATGTGCTCCTCTTCACCAGAAGAAAACAATATCTTCACACCCGTATATACTAAGAAAGCCCCAAAAACATAGATTATCCAATCAAATTTCTGCAACAAGGCTGCGCCCAAAAAGATGAAAATCAATCGCAAGACGATGGCGCCTAAAATTCCCCAAACGAGGATTTTCTTGTAGTAACGCTTTTGGACCCCAAAAGAATTAAAGATCAAAATGAACACAAAAACATTATCCGCGGACAAGGAATATTCGACTAAATAGCCCGTGATAAACTCCAAGGACATATTATTTTGAAAAACCGCTAAGGCATCATAGTAAGAACCACTCCCTAAATCAATATGACTTGCATACGCTTGTTGCACCGCTTTCAGACTCGCCAAATCTGAAATCCCATGCACCATCGCCCCATTATATCCTAAGAAAATGTAGAAGGCAATCGCTAATAAAACCCACATACCGGTCCAGAATCCTGCTTCCTTAAAAGTAACTTCCGCCACCGTATCTTTCTTAAATACGCCCAGGTCGATTAACATTACGGCTATTACACCGACCGAAAAAAGAAGAAAAAATAGCGATTCGCTCATAAATATTTAATTTTACACTTTGGCCGCACAAAGGTCGCAAAAATAGCTCAGAAATAATTATGTACGAAGGTAAAAAGGTCATCGTCGTTATGCCCGCTTACAAGGCAGCACTAACCCTGGAAAAAACATACCACGAAATCCCCCACGATTGGGTGGATGAGGTGATTTTAGTCGATGACCACAGCCCAGACAATACCGTAGAAGTGGCGAAAGCCGTGGGGATTCAACATGTAATCAGACACGATAAAAACCTGGGTTATGGGGGAAATCAGAAAACCTGTTATACGAAGGCTTTGGAGCTGGGCGGAGACATCGTCATCATGTTGCACCCGGATTACCAATACACACCGATGTTGTTAAAAGCGATGATTTCGATCATTGGGAATGGCTTGTATCCGGTCGTTTTTGCTTCTCGTATTTTAGGAAAAGGAGCACTAAAGGGCGGAATGCCGATTTACAAATACATCGCGAATCGCTTGTTGACTTTGTTTCAGAACATCATGATTGACCAAAAGCTTTCTGAATACCATACCGGATACCGGGCGTTTTCGAAAGAAGCTTTGGAGTCGGTGAAATTCACGAAATGCGACGATGATTTCATCTTTGATAACCAAATGGTCTTACAGCTCTTCTGGAAAGGATTCGAAGTGGGTGAAGTAACTTGCCCTACGAAGTATTTTGACGAAGCCTCTTCGATTAATTTCAAACGCAGCTCCATTTATGGTTTAGGCGTTCTTTGGTATTCAGTCCGTTACCGCCTCGCAAAGTGGGGATGGAAATGGGATTTAATGAACTAATTAAAAAAGCCTCAGATTTAACGGTCTGAGGCTTTTTTTAGGTATCAAAAGTGCCCAAATTAGAAACGAATACTCGCTCCCAGTAGGAAATTAAATCCAGCCTGTGGATAATAGAAATTCTCCGTAGTCGTCGCTCCTGCATATCGATACGAATAGGTGTATCCATTCGAAGAATACAGTTCGTTCAGTACATTATTCAGCAGTAACGTGAAGGCAGGACCTTTCTTCGCGTATTTCAAGCGAATGTCTTGAGTCGTGTAAGCTTTCAAAGAACGCCCTTCATTCGATGTATTGTCCAAGTATTGTTTCCCCACATACTTACTCAACAAACTCGCTTCAAATGCGCCTACGGAATAGGTCAACGTATTCCCTGCAATAACGGAGGGAGAATAGGCGATATCGGTATTTTCGTGATGAATGACAGGCATATCATAGGTGTCATAATCGACTATTTCCTCTTTGAAATGGCGGATACGGTTTTGGCTAAGCGTCACATTTCCATTCCACAGCAAACGCTTCGAGATTTGGTAATTCAGGGATGCCTCTACCCCTAAGCGATAACTATCATCCACGTTTTTACGAATGGCATCTCCCGTGGAATTGACCGCTCCTGTTAATACAAGCTGATCCTGGTAATTCATGAAATAGCCATTCAATTGAAATGCATATTTAGTACCAGAACGCTGATAGCCTAACTCATAGTCTTGTAAATATTCTGCGCGAGGTGCGGCGCCTGGATTGTCCACAAAATCCTGACGACTCGGTTCTTTGCTTCCGGCAGAAACAGAGGCAAACACTTTAGCTTGTTCTGAAATTTGATGTGTTAAACCCAATTTTGGATTAAAGAAAGCATAGGTATTGTCCGCATCCAAGGCCAAAAACTTATCTGCCGTACCTTTCATCCGGTAACCTACTGTACGGTATTGCAAATCCACATAAGCATTCCAAGCCGCAGATAAATTAATGTTTGCTTTCGCATACAGGTTTAAATCCGTTTTTTGCGAGCGGCTTCGGTACCATTCTCTACCTAGATAAGGATCCTGCAATACCCCAAAATGACGCCCTACATAGCGATTCCAAGCACCACCAAAAGTAAATTTAATTTGTTGCGAACCGGTATAATTCAACGCGAAAGTCGAGCCATAGAAATCATTATCTAACCATTTGCGACGAATGACATCAACACTTTTAACCAGTAATCCTGAAAACCCGTAATTAGCTAAGTCCACAGAGGGTTTAAATTCCTCATAATACCCACGTCCATAGGTGTAATGTCCATTTAAATCCAAATTCCAAGATTCCGCCAACCGGTGATTAGTCATTAATTGATAATGATCTTGCGCATAATTATCTGTCTGGTTATCGTAGGTGTAATAATTATAGGTTCGACCACTTTTCAATAAATTATCTGCCTCTGCTGGGCTTAAATAGTTTCGATCAATGTAGGCCTGCATCTCAGAAACTGATCCATTAATTCTGCTTTCAGGGGTTCCATACCACGATTGATAGGTCTTTTCTTTTCCGGTAAAGTAGTTCAAACGGATAAAACTTTTTTCACCAAAATAGCCCGCAGAGAAATAAGCAGATAGCAAATTAGAAGAAGACCGGTCGATAAAACCATCCGAAACGATGCGCGATAAACGACCATCTATCGTAAATTTCCCTCCTAACAAACCTGAACCGGCTTTAATAGTCGTTTTTAGTGTTCCAAAAGATCCGCCTGACGCATTCACTTCGCCATAAGCCTTAGGTTCAAACGTATTCGTCTGCATATTCACAGAACCTCCAAAAGCACCCGCTCCGTTCGTCGAGGTTCCCACTCCGCGCTGGATTTGAACCGAATTCACTGAACTCGCAAAGTCCGGCATATTCACCCAAAATGTACCCTGCGATTCCGAATCATTAATTGGAATACCATTCACCGTTACGTTCACCCGTGTCGCATCGGAACCACGAATTCGAATACCCGTATAGCCTATACCCGCTCCAGCATCGGAAGTGGTAACAACTGACGGTGTAAAATTGAGTAAGAGTGGCATATCCTGGCCCAGATTACTTTTTCCTAGTTCCGCAGCCGATACATTCGAATAGGCCATCGCCGAATTTTCATCAGCACGAGTGGCGCGAACTACGACTTCATCTTGCAAGAAATTGGATTTTTTCAGCGCGATTTGACTGGCTTTATCTGCCGTGATTTCTACTGGATCATAGCCCACAAACCGCACGGTAAGGATTGCGTCTTTAGCGACGGTTAAATTAAAATGCCCTTTAGCATCTGTTACGTTTCCTTTCTGACTCCCTTTCACAGAAACGGAAGCACCCCATAAAGGAGCTTTGGTCTCCAGATCGAAAACGATTCCCTGAACTTTTTGTGCAAATACACTTTGCACACACAAAATAAGCGTAATAATAAGCGTTGTTGCCTTTTTCATTTTTTTTGAAAGTTTAGCAACAGGTAAAGGAGCCAAATCCTGTTATGATTCAACTATGTAACCCTTACATTGACGATTTTTTCTGAGTTTTCAGCGCTTAAAACTCGACAAAATCCCTTCGACGGCACTACCCGCATCAGGTTCAATGGGTATAATCTCAGCCTTTTTTAGGGGCACCCCTTTTTGTAGATGCACAAAGATACAAAATTTCCTACCTTTGCAAGCC
>JACCDJ010529754.1_pt1 | contig 12893 bp, 10 predicted proteins | sample 7444481 | NCBI WGS metagenome assembly JACCDJ01 (sample SAMN15323435, study PRJNA562643) | freshwater metagenome | isolation source: river surface water | place: USA:Blue River Watershed | collected 2017-08-15 | reverse complement strand
CGCCCCGCGACGCCAGCGCTTCCATGATGATGCAGCCAATGAAACCTGCGCCCATTTGCAGCACACGGGCACCGGGCTTGGCCAGCGCCTGGATGGCGCGGGCGTCTTCCAGCGTCCAGCACGGGTGCACGCCTGGCAGGTCTATGCCCGCAGTGATTGGGCGTACCGGGTGCGATCCGGTGGCGATCAAGAGCTTGGCAAAGGCCATCGACTGGCCGTGGTCCAAGTGCACCGTTTTGCCCGCCGCATCGACGCGGGTGACTTTGGCCTTGACTTGCGTGATGCGCAAATCGTCAAAGTGGGTGGCGCTCTTGCGCAGGTAAGTGCCCTGCTCTTCGATGTTGCCGATCAGCAAATAAGGGATGGCCATGCGCGAGTAAGGCGCATCGGGCTCGTCACCCACCAAAGTGATGGTGTCGGTGGGGGCATGTTTGCGCAGGGTTTCGGCGGCGATGACGCCTGCAGGGCCTGCGCCCAAGATGACGTGGTGGGTCATGAATCAGACTCCAGAAACAGGTAGCGGCCCGCAGGCCGCTTGAATTCCTGTAGAAGCGCACCCCTACGGCGAAGGCTTCACGAGCAGGCGCTCGCTCCTACAGGGGCTAGCTCACAAACCCAGACGTTCCCGGGTGGCCGCTGTCGGACGGCCTTCACCGTCCCAGCCACGCGCGTCATAGTACTTGGGCAGCATCTCGTCCAACTTGCTGACCATGCCTTTGCCGGGGCCGGTTTTGGCGGCTTCGGTCATCAGGCGCTTGGGCAGGTTGTCGTCGGCCTTGGTGAAGCCTGCGGCGTTGTTGAACTCGCGCTCCATGTTCCAGATGCGCTCACCGATGTGGTTCAAGTGCTCCATGGTGAACTCTTCGCCACAAGCGGCTTGCACCTGAGGGGCCACGTCGGCCAGGGTCCAGGCAAAGCTGGTGAAAACGCAGATGCCTGCGGAGTCAAACGCGGCTGTCGCGTCCTGGAAGGCCTTGACCAATTCTGGCTTGCCTTCGTGCTCGGTCGGCTCGGTTTTGACCGGAATGCCCAGCACTTCAGAGGCGATGGTGTAGCCGCGCAGGTGGCAAGCACCGCGGTTGGAGGTGGCGTAAGCCAAGCCAATGCCCTGGATCACGCGTCCGTCATAGGCCGGGAACTCCTGGCCCTTGACGCTCATGGACAGGTCAGGATGGCCATATTTGGCGGTCAGGCGCTTGGAGCCCATGCCAATTTCCTTGCCAAAACCGGTGCCCTTGGCGGTCATGTCGGCAAACTCGCACAGCGCTTGCGCCGAGCCAAAGGGCGCTTCGATGCCCAACTGCTCTTTGGTCAGCACACCCATCTCATACAGCTCCATGACGGCGCCTACGGTGGTGCCAAAGCTGATCGGGTCAAAGCCTTCTTCGTTGCAAATCATGTTGGCGTATTGCAAGGCTTCCAGGTCTTTCACGCCGTTGGCTGCGCCCAGCGCCCAAGCCGCTTCGTACTCCAGGCCGCCGCTGGCACCCCAGTACTCAGGCTTGTTCTTCACGGAGAAGTGACCTTCGTCCATCTTGCTGATGCGGCCGCAGGCGATGGTGCAACCAAAGCAGGCCTGGTTGGTCACCAGGTGTTTTTTGCCATCGGTCTCGCGGGGCGTGGCCATGGCTTCGGCCGAGATGTCTTTGGCGCTTTCAAACTGCACATCACGGTGGTTGCGGGTGGGCAAACCACCGACTTCGTTGATCACGTTCATCAGCACCTGGGTGCCATACGCTGGCAAACCCTGGCCTGTGACCGCGTTGTCGGCCAGCACCTTTTTGGCGGCCTTGGCCGCTGCCATGAAAGCCTTGGGGTTTTGAATATTGCCCACACCTTTGGTGCCACGCACCGCAATGGCCTTGAGGTTCTTGCTGCCCATCACGGTGCCCACGCCCGAGCGGCCCGCCGCACGGTGCAAGTCGTTCACCACCGCGGCGTAGAGCACGCCGTTTTCACCGGCCTTGCCGATGCTGGAGATGCGCAGCAGCGGATCTTGCAGGCTGGTCTTGAGGATTTCTTCGGTCTTCCAGACGCTTTGGCCCCACAGGTGGCTGGCATCGCGCAACTCGGCTTCGTCGTCGTTGATGTAGAGGTACACCGGCTTGGGCGATGCGCCCTCAAAAATCACCATGTCCCAACCGGCCATTTTCAGTTCGGCGCCCCAATAGCCGCCCGAGTTGGAGCAGGCAATCGCGCCGGTGAGTGGGCTCTTGGTGATGACGGTGTAGCGGCCACCGGTGGAGGCCATGGTGCCGGTCAATGGGCCCGTGGCCCAAATGATTTTGTTGTCGGCCGACAGGGGATCGACTTTGGGGTTGATCTCGCTGATCAGGTATTTGCTGCCCAGACCGCGTGAGCCGAGGTAGGCTTTGGCCCACTCCATGTTCAGCGGTTCGGATTTGACGGTGCCCGCCGTGAGGTTGACGCGGAGAATTTTTCCAGCCCAAGACATGTTGATGCTCCTTATGGGGGGATTTAAGAGGCCGAGGGCTGATTGCCCAACTTGTCGGCCCACTGCTTCATCTTGTCGATGCCGGTCCAGTTGGCGTCCACAAAGGTGATGGCGCCGGTTGGGCAAGCATCGGCGCAAGCCGGGTCACCGCCACACAGGTCGCACTTTTGCACCTTGCCGGTCTCTTGCACATAGTTGATGGTGCCGAAGGGGCAGGCAATGGTGCAGACCTTGCAGCCCACACAGGTGGATTCGTTGACCACTTTGGCCCCGGTGGCCTTGTCCACCGTGATGGCTTCCACAGGGCAGGCATGCAGACACCAGGCCTCGTCACACTGGGTGCAGGTGTAAGGCACTTTTTTGCCGGTGTGGTGGAAGTCGAACACCTTGATGCGGGACTTGGACGTGGCGTATGTGCCGTAGTTCTCGAAAGAACAGGCCATTTCGCACTGCAAGCAGCCGGTGCATTTGTCCGGATTGATGTGCAGGACTTTCTGCATGTGTGTCTCCTGTGAGGTGGCGGGCTGTTCAAGCGCGCGCATATGAATCAGAATGCATAGCCATTGTTGGCTCTAAAAACCTGGGGCTGATTCGGATTAACCCTAGGTTTTGCAGGGTTGACCCAAAAATTCTCAGCTTGATACACATCTGACATGCCCACGATTGCCCACACCTCAGACCGTTTGCAGCGGATTGAACAAGCCCGCGACCAGGTGTTCCAGGGCAATTCAGGCGGCCTGGCGGCCGAGTTGGCCCCCTGGATCACCCGGTCTTGGCAGCGCTGCATCGACATGGGTTTGCAGCCCAGCCAAGGCGTGGGTTTTGACGCGATTTCTGCGCAACACATGCGCCGGGTGCAAGAAGCCAGCCGTCCGCTGGTGCAAGCGGCCCAACCGGTGCTGGCCGAGCTGGCACGGGCCATTGCCGACATCCGTTATTTCGCCATCCTGACCAATGCCGAGGGCATCGTGGTGGACGTGCATGGCCCGGTGGACCGGCAAGACCGACGCGCCGAGGTGATTGCCCGTGTGGGCGTGGACCTGTCCGAAAAAGCCGTGGGCACCACCGCCATCAGCGCCGCATTGACCGAGTTGCAACCCGTGTGGCTGCACCGGGGCGAGCATTTCTTCCAGGACACCGGGGTGTACAGCTGCGCTGGTGCGCCCGTGTTCGGGCCTGATGGCCTGTGCGCGGGCATGCTGGACCTGACGGGCATCGAGACGGCAGAGCGCCCCGCTTTGAAACACCTGGTGCGCCGCTCGGCGCGCAGCATCGAAAACAGCTGGCTCTTGTCCACCGCGCATGCCCTGGTGCTGCGGCTGAACTGGCCCGGCAACCAGCCCGGTGACGACAGCGACGGCCTGCTCACGCTGGACGCCGACGGCCACATCGTGGGGGCCAACCCGACCGCACGGCAAATGCTGTCCTTGTCCCCAGATGTGCACGGCCAAATGCTGCACGCCAGTGATGTCTTTGCCTCACCCTGGGAAGGCCTGTTCGATACGGCCAGCCGCCAAGCCAGCGCGCAAGAGCTGCCGCTGTGGTCAGGCTTGCGTTTGCAGACTCAGGCTTTGCGCGCGGGCCGACCCCTCACGCCGACCCAACCCACCACAGCCACACCCCGGGCCAGCACCGCCCCCAAACCCCTGAAAGACGTGCAGACCGACATGATCCGCGAGGCGGTGAACCAGGCGCGCGGCAATGTGGCCGAAGCCGCCCGAGCTCTCGGCATCAGCCGCGCCACGGTTTACCGCAAACTCGGTTTGCCCAGAGGCTGAACACGCCACAGGTGAGCTGCCCTGCTCATCTGCCCGCATTCGGGAAGAACAACTGCTCACCGCCAATCTTGTAGTCCGCAATCACGCCCTGACCTGCGGGCGAAGTGATCCAGTCCACAAATTTCTGCGCATCGGCTTGTTTGACGTGCGCGTGTTTGGCGGGGTTGACCACCATCACCCCGTATTGGTTGAACAAGCGCTGATCGCCCTCCACCAAAATGGTCAGATCGGCCCGGTTCTTGAAGTTGAGCCAGGTGGCACGGTCGGACAGCACATAGGCGCCTGAAGACGCCGCGATGTTCAAAGCCGGGCCCATGCCGCAGCCGCACTCGCGGTAACCCTTGCCTTTGGCCGCCTCGAGGTTGGCGGTTTTCCAAAAGCGCAACTCGGCCGCATGTGTACCGCTCTTGTCACCGCGTGACACAAAGGCCGCGTTGCTTGCAGACAACTTGGCCAAGGCCGCCACAATGTCTTTGCCCCGGGTGGCCGCTGGGTCGGCTTTGGGGCCGATCAGCACAAAGTCGTTGTACATCACGGGCAGGCGCTTGACGCCAAAGCCGTCGGCGACAAACTTTTCTTCGGCCGCCTGATCGTGCACAAACACCACATCGGCATCACCCCGACGCGCCATGTCCAGCGCCTGACCGGTGCCCAGCGCCACCACCTTCACATCCAACCCACTGGCTTTTTTGAAGGCAGGCAGCAAGTGCGAAAACAAGCCTGATTGCTCGGTGGAGGTGGTGGAGGACATCACGATCGATTGGGCTTGCGCCCACACCGAGGTGCTGGCCAACACAGCGCACACCAGGGCGCGGCGCGTCAATGAAAGGGGAAAGGTCATGAAAGTTCTCCTTGAACAAAAGCATGGGCGGCTGGACTCGTCTCAGCCAACAGTTGAGGGTTAAAAAAATCAGCCACAGGCAGGTCGGCCAAAACACGGCCGAACTCCAGATAAATCACACGGGTGGCCAAGCGCTTGACCTGGCCCAAGTTGTGGCTGGCCCAGACCAGGGTCAAGGGTTTGTCGGCTTGCGACCCGGCTGCAAATTCGGCCATCAGGGCTTCGACCTCGCGCTTGGCATGCGGGTCCAAACTGGCCGTGGGTTCGTCCAGCAGCAAGACATCGGGCTGCCGCGCCCAGGCGCGGGCCAAGGCCAGGCGCTGCTGCTGCCCGCCCGACAACTGGCGACCGTTTTGCTGCGCCACAGACTCCAGGCCCACGCGGTGCAATGCCTGCAGGGCCAAAGCTTGAGCGGCATGCCAATTCAAGGCCAGCGAACGGTCCAGCCACACCCCCAGCGCCACATTGTTCAAGGCCGACAGGCGCAGCATGTGCGGCCTTTGGAACAGCATGGCCTGGCGCACACCCGGCGCTTGAGTCACCTGCCCTTGTGTGGGCGGCACCAAACCATGCAGTGTGCGCAGCAAGCTGCTTTTGCCCGAGCCGTTGGCCCCCACCAGCGCCACGCGTTCACCCGCCGCCATGCGCAAGCTCACGCCCTTCAAGGCCTGTTGCGCCCCCAGCTGGACGCTGACCGCGTCCAAGGTGATCTGCACGGCGCTCATGGCTGCGCACCCACCAGGCCATCGGCCGCAGCGGGCCGCGCATGGCGTGCCTCGCCCCAGCGCCGCAGGCCCGCCACCAGGGCATTGAGCAGCAACACCACCGCCAGCAACACCATGCCCAGCCCCAGTGCCAGCGGCAAGTCGCCCTTGCTGGTTTCCAAGGCAATCGCGGTGGTCATGACCCGGGTGAAGCCATCGATGTTGCCGCCCACGATCATGACCGCGCCCACTTCCGAAATGGCGCGGCCAAACGCTGTGACGCCAATCATGAGCAAAGCCAAACGCTCATCCCAAGCCAAGAGCAAGCCCCGCACCCAAGGGCCCGCGCCCAAAGAGGCCCACTGCTCACCGTGCTGGCGCTCGACGTCCTCGACCACCTGACGGGTCAGGGCCGTGACCACCGGCACGACCAAAATGAACTGCGCCAACACCATGGCTTTGAAGCTGAACAGCCAGCCCAAAAAGCCAAAGGGCCCGGTGCGCGACAGCAGGAGGTAAACCACCAAGCCCACCACCACCGAGGGCAGCGCCAACAAGGTGTTCAGACCCACCAGCACCGCACCCCGGCCGCGAAAACGGGAGACCGCCAACCAAGCCCCCAAGGCCACGCCCACGCCATAGGCCAACAGGCAGGCCGTGGCACTGACGGCCAAAGACCGAACCACCACCACCCACAGGGCAGGATCGAAAGAAATGACGAGATTCAGCGCCGTCAAGACGCTGTCCGAGAAGGTGTTCATACAGCGCTGTGGATGCTACGGCACATGCACCCGCCAAGGCATGAGGGGTGTCCACTATGAACAAGTTTGCATAGGCCAGCACCATGAAAAAAGCCCGGCGAACCGGGCTCTTCATGGGGGCCAAAGAATTTACTTCTTGCCAGCCTTCATCTCGGCTTCCAGGGCCTTGGCAGGGTCCTGTGCCGGTGCATCTGAAGCAGGCTTCATGTCATCCATGTTCACTTCATCGTCCTTGTCATCGTCCTCACCCGCTTGGTTGAGCATTTGCTCAAACGCCGCATCGGCATCGACTTTGACACCTTCCTTGATGCCACCTGTCACCAAGTTGGGGAAGATGATGATGGCCGCCACCATGATCAACTGCAACACGATGAAAGCGATCGAACCTTTGTAAATTTCAGAGGTCTTGACCGAGGGAATGTTATCCCCCGTGATCCGGTCCTTGTAATCGTTTTTGGGCGCCACGCTGCGCAAATAGAACAGGGCAAAGCCAAATGGCGGCGTCAGGAACGAGGTCTGCAGGTTCATCGCCACGATCACACCAAACCAGATCATGGCCTGGTCGGCGGTCATGCCAGGCACCAAACCGGGCAAGATCTTTTCGGCCACAGGCGCCAGGATCGGGATCACGATGAAGGCGATTTCAAAGAAGTCGATGAAACAACCCAAGATGAAAATCAGGATGTTCACCACGATCAGGAAACCAATCGCGCCGCCGGGCATGTCGACAAACAAGTGCTCCACCCAAATGTGGCCATCGGCCGCATTGAAGGTGAAACTGAACACGGTGGAGCCGATCAGGATGAACAGCACAAACGAGGCCAGCTTGGCCGTGTTTTCCAGCGCCTGGTCCATCAATTTCTTGTCCAGGCGCTTTCGGCTCACCGCCAAAATCAAAGCACCCAAAGCGCCCATCGCACCGCCCTCTGTGGGGGTTGCCACACCCAAAAAGATGGTGCCCAACACCAAGAAGATCAGGATCAGGGGCGGCATCAGCACAAAGGTCACTTGCTCGGCCAAGCGCGACAACAAGCCCAAACCGGTGAGCCGGTTGACGATGGCCAAGGCCAAAGCCACCAAGGACGCCACGGTCAAGGACATGATGACCATTTCATCGCCGGGCGACTCTTGGGTGCGGTCCAGCCAAGCGGTCATGATGGCATCGTGGGACGAAGCCCATGCAAAACCGACCACCGTGCACACGATCAAAAGGAACATCAAGGACACATGGCCCGATTTGCCATTGGCCTCTCGGTAAATGCGGGCTTCGGGCGGCAAGGCAGGCACCATGGCGGGCTTGAAAATCGCCACCACCACAATGAACAAGACATACAGCCCCACGAGCAACAGACCAGGCAACAAGGCACCGGCGTACATGTCACCCACTGAACGGCCCAATTGGTCGGCCAGCACAATCAACACCAACGATGGTGGAATGGCTTGCGCCAGGGTGCCCGAGGCCGTGATGGTTCCGGTGGCAATGACGCGGCTGTAGCCGTAGCGCAGCATGATGGGCAGAGAAATCAGGCCCATGGAAATCACGGCTGCGGCCACCACACCGGTGGTGGCGGCCAACAAAGCACCCACCAAGATCACCGCAATCGCCACGCCGCCACGCACGGGGCCAAACACCTGGCCTACCGTCTCCAGCAAGTCCTCGGCCATGCCGGACTTTTGCAAGATGATGCCCATGAAGGTGAAAAACGGAATGGCCAGCAAGGTGTCGTTTTGCATGATGCCAAAAATGCGCAGCGGCAAGGCTTGGAACAAGGAGGGCGGGAACAGCCCGGCTTCCATGCCAATGAAGCCAAAGCCCAAGCCGCAAGCAGCCAGCGCGAAAGCCACCGGAAACCCGGTCAGCAGCAGCACAAACAAACCGGCAAACATGATGGGCACAAAGTTTTGTGCCAAAAAAGTCGCTTCCATCAACGGGCTCCCTGCGCTTGCTGCGCGATTTTTTCAAGTTCCAGCAGTTCTTTTTCTTCGTCTGACATGGTGTCTTCAGAGGACAGAGGGTCTTCCCCAGCCCCAGACAAGAAAGAAAGGCGCTTGATCAACTCGGAGACGCCTTGCAACATCAGCAGGCCAAAGCCCAGAGGCACCAAGGCATACACCGGCCAGCGGATCAGGCCGCCCGCATTGGACGACATTTCACCGGTGTTGAAGGCCTGCACGAACAAGGGCCAAGACAAGTAAATGCACAAGAAACAAAACGGAAACAGGGCCAGCAAGATACCGCCCACGTCGATCCAGTTGCGGGCACGTGCGCTGAGCTTGCCCGAGATGAAGTCGATGCGCACATGCGAATTTTTGAGGAAGCCGTAACCCGCCCCCAACAAGAAAACGGCCGCGAACAGGTACCACTGAATTTCCAACATGCCGTTCGAGCTGATGTTGAAAGCTTTGCGGACAATGGCATTGGCGGCACTGATGATCGTCACGATCAAAATCAGCCAGGTGGTGAATTTGCCCACCCCCTTGTTCAAACGGTCAATGCCGCTTGATAGTTTCAATAAAGATGACATGTGAACTCCAAAAAACTTGCGCGATTGTAAGTCTGTGTTGGTGGATTCCCGGATCAAGCCCTGAAAACTCAAGTTGATATTTTTGAGGTGCTCCGTGAAACCCTTTCAAACCGCCAAGCCGTTGCGCGTCAAGCGCCTGCGCCGGGCCGTGAAGACCGGAATTGCCACCAGGGCAGCATGCTGCGCAAAGACTGCACCTGACCAGCTTGATCGATGGGGCTGTAGCCCTTGAGGGCCTCCAAGCTGGCCCGCCAGGCGGCACTGCCCAACAACTGCCGCAGTTGCACCACCGGCGCAGTGTCCAGCGCCGATGCCAGACACACCAACCAATAAAACTCTTGCGACAGTGGCACAAAGTCGAGGCCATGCCCTTCGGCCGCATGGGCGATGCCCAGGCCCACATCGGCCTGCCCTGCGGCAATGCGGGCTGCCACAGCCGAATGCGAGTTTTCCTCGTGCGCATAGCCCTTGACCGATGCGGGATCGAGGCCCCTTTCTTGCAAGTTTTGATCCAGCAGCAGACGGGTTCCGGTCCCGGGGCTGCGGTTCACAAAGCGCACATCACCCTTGCACAGGTCGGCCCAATCCTGCAAGCCCAAGGGGTTCCCCTTGGCGACCATCAGCCCCTGCGATCGCTTGGCAAAACCGATCAATTTGTGCTGCCCCGTTTTGAGCAAGGGCTTGTAGGTGCGTGCGACCAGCGATGGGGCATCGGGCTGCCAAGGCGCATGAAAGCCCGCCACATGACACCGGCCCTCGTTCAAGGCGCGAATCGCGTCCACGCTGCCGCAAAAGCGCAAATCCAGATGCAAAGCCCTGGATGCTGCTTCTTCACGCAGCAGGTCCATGGCCGCATCATGGCTGGCAAAAATCGGCAACACCAGGTGCGCAGGGTCAAAGGCCACTGCAAATGTTTTCTCCAGATCGGCATGCAGCGCACTGATTTGGGGCAACAGCCGAGCCTGCGCCTGACGCTCGGCCCACAGCAACTTGTCGGCAAAACCCGTGAGTCTGGCCGCCTGCCCCTTCTCCCAAAGGATCAGGGATTGGCCCAGGCTCTCCTCCCAGCGCTTGAGTTGACCCCACACATGGCGGTAGGACAGCCCCATGGCCTTGGCCGCGCCGCCGATGGAGCCGGTATCGCGCACGGCTTGCAACAAGTCCATGAGCGGGTTGCGCAGCGGACTTTGGCGGTTGCGCACCGGTTCAGCGCCCGGAGGCGTCCATTGGTAAGAAAGCTCGATGTGTTGCATGGTGCCAAGTTTGCACGACGAAGTGAAATGAGGACAAGCCCATGAAAAAAGGCCCCGAGGGGCCTTTTTTCTTCGGTCGCAGCAGATGATTACAGCTTGGCTGATTGCATGTAGCGATCGAATGTGGCTTCGGTGAAACGGAACCACTGGTTTTGATCTCTGCGGAACGTGGAGTAGTCGTCGTAGATCTTTTTCCAGTTCGGGTTGGACTGGCGCAGCTCTTCGTACAGGGCCATGGACTGCTTGAAGGCCTCGTCCATCACCACCTTGGGGAAAGGCAAGAGCTTGACACCGCCGGCCACCAAGCGACGCAGCGCTGCGGGGTTGCGGTTGTCGTAACGCGCTTGCATTTCGGTGTGTGCGTAAGAGGCCGCAGCTTCCACAATGGCCTGGTTCTCTTTGGACAAGGCATTGAAAGCGGTCTTGTTGATGTAGAAGTCCAGCTGTGCGCCGCCTTCCCAGAAGCCTGGGTAGTAGTAGTTCTTGGCCACTTTTTGGAAGCCCAGCTTCTCGTCGTCGTAAGGACCGACCCACTCCACGGCGTCGATGGTGCCTTTTTCCAGGGCTTGGTAAATCTCGCCACCGGGGATGTTCTGAGGCACAGCGCCCATGCGGGTCAACACCTTGCCAGCGAAACCGCCGACGCGGAACTTCAAGCCCTTGATGTCGTCCAGGGTCTTGATTTCCTTGCGGTACCAGCCACCCATTTGGGCGCCTGTGTTGCCACCCGGGAAGTTCACGATGTTGTACTTGTCGTAAAACTCACGGAACAGCTTCATGCCGTTGCCGTCATAGAACCAGGAAGTCAGCTGGCGGCTGTTCAGGCCAAACGGAATCGCCGTGCCCAAGGCAAAGGCGTCGTCCTTGCCGAAGAAGTAGTAAGGGGCTGTGTGAGCAGCTTCCACGGTGCCTTGTTGCACACCGTCCACCACGCCAAATGCGGGCATCAATTCGCCAGCCGCATGCACGGTGACGACAAATCTGCCGCCAGACATGGCATTGACCTTTTCGGCGAACACTTCGGCTGCACCAAAAATGGTGTCCAGAGCTTTCGGGAAGCTGGAGGCAAGGCGCCAGCGGATGGCGGCCTGGGCGTGTACAGCGGGTGCAGCACCGGCAGCCAAGACGCCAGCGATACCGGCGTTTTTAATTACGGAACGACGATCCATGAAGGACTCCTTGTTGAAAAAAAATACATCCGACGAACAGGATTTTTCGAATGATCGGATGGCGTATTGTAGGAATCCAAATGACGCTCAGACGTGCGGGTTTACCCTTTTTTTAAGCCTTATCTTGAAAGGGATTTGACCATGCCGTGCAGCCCTTGAAAAGAATTCAAGACCGATCTGAATTCCACTCAATCACCCCACCTTTGGCGCACGGAATGCTCGATGCCAGCGGCATCCAGGCCCTGGAGGGACAACAACTTGGCCGGGTCACCATGTTCGATGAACACATCGGGCAAGCCCAGGTGCAGCACAGAGCGCTGCACGTTCATCTGCTGCAAGGCCTCGGCCACCGCACTGCCTGCACCACCCATGGTGCAACCCTCTTCCACCGTGACGATGCGTTCGTGGGTTTGCGCGATTTGCGCCAGCAAATCGACATCCAAGGGCTTGACCCAGCGCATGTTGACCACCGTGGCATTGAGCTTTTCAGCCGCTTGCAAGGCCGGGGCCAGCAAGGTGCCAAAGGCCAGAATGGCTGTTTTTTCGCCTTGGCGGCGCACTTCGCCTTTGCCAAAGGGCAGGGTATCCAGGTCGCGCCCCGCCACCGTGCCCACGCCCGCGCCACGCGGGTAGCGCACTGCCACCGGGTGGTTTTGGGCGAAAGCGGTGCTCAGCAGTTGGCGGCACTCGCGCTCATCGGCTGGGCAGGCCAGGCTCATGTTGGGAATGCAGCGGATGTAGGCGATGTCGTAAGCGCCAGCGTGCGTCGCACCGTCGGCCCCCACCAGGCCTGCGCGGTCCAGTGCAAACACCACCGGCAGGTTTTGCAGCGCCACATCGTGGATCAGCTGGTCGTAGCCGCGCTGCAAGAAGGTGGAGTAAATCGCCACCACGGGCTTGAGCCCTTCGCAGGCCATGCCAGCCGCAAAGGTCACGGCATGCTGCTCGGCAATGCCCACGTCGTAATAGCGTTTGGGAAAGCGCTGGTGGAATTCGACCATGCCCGAGCCCTCGCGCATGGCAGGCGTGATGCCGACCAGGCGCAGGTCTTTCTCGGCCATGTCGCACAACCACTGGCCAAACACCTGGGTGAAGGTGGTTTTGGCGGGCGTGGCCGCAGGCACCAGGCCGACACTGGGGTCAAACTTGCCGGGGCCGTGGTAGGCCACCGGATCGGCTTCGGCTTTTTCATAGCCCTGGCCTTTTTTGGTCACCACATGCAAGAACTGCGGGCCATCGAGGTGCTTGATGTTTTCCAGCGTCGGGATCAGCGACTCCAGGTCGTGCCCATCGATCGGGCCGATGTAGTTGAAGCCGAATTTCTCAAACAGCGTGGCGGGCACCACCATGCCCTTGGCGTGTTCTTCCAGCCGCTTGGCCAGTTCAAACAGCGGCGGTGCGTTTTTG
>JACCDJ011051476.1_pt1 | contig 12896 bp, 6 predicted proteins | sample 7444481 | NCBI WGS metagenome assembly JACCDJ01 (sample SAMN15323435, study PRJNA562643) | freshwater metagenome | isolation source: river surface water | place: USA:Blue River Watershed | collected 2017-08-15 | reverse complement strand
TGCGAGTATTAATTCAATTCGCGCCGATATTCAATCGCTGAATGGGCTCAATGCGATTCAAGACCCCAGCATAAACGAGCTGGTTTCCTACAATGCGACACAAGATGCCACCATCAGTGCTCTACCTACAAAGGCCATTGTTGATGCCAGTCTTTCTCGATATTACACGAAGGTCGCCACCGATTCCAGCATCAACACACTCATTGCGAAATATTATACGAAGGTCGCCGCCGATTCGAGTATTAATACGGTTCTTGGCTCATATTATACCAAGGTCGCCGCCGATTCCAGTATCAATTCCATCCTCGGTTCTTATGCGCTGTCATCCACATTAAATAGCGAGTATTATACCAAGGTCGCCGCCGATTCCAGTATCAATAATATTCTGGGTTCTTACGCGTTGGCTTCTACATTGAATGACGCTTATTATACCAAGCTCGCCGCCGATTCCAGCATTAACGCAGTCTTAGGTTCCTACGCATTGTCCTCTACATTGAATGACGCCTATTATACCAAGGTCGATACGGATTTGAGCATAAACTCGGTGCTAGGCAATTATACGCGCACGTCGGCATTGACGGCATCCTATTATACTAAGTCCGCCACGGATTCCAGTATTAATTCCGTGCTTTCTAGTTACGCCAAATCATCCGCGTTGAACTCTTACTATACAAAGACCGCCACCGATTCCAGTATCAACACTGTTCTCGGAAGATATTCAACCATCACCTATGTAGATACGCAAATCGCCAACTTCACCAACGTTTCCCCTACAACGCTGAACACGATTGCCGAGATTGCCGCCGCGACACAAGGTGATGCCAGCTTTGGGCTCGTCGTTTATGGAAGACTCAACTCCGCTGATGCCAGTATTAACAGCATTCGTGCTCAAATCGAAGGTGTTAGTGCCGCGCAGGACCCCAGTATCAATCAGTTGATTTCCTATAACAGTAGCCAGGATGCCGTTATCAGTACATTGTTGGTAAAGGCGGACTTTGACACCAGCATGAATGACAACTATTATAGTCGGTCTGCGGTTGATAGCAGTTTGAGCACCGGATTCTACAATAAGGCAACCACCGATTTATCGCTTGGTCGCTATTTGTTGAAGACCGCATTTGACAACAGTTTGAACACCAATTATTACAGTAGACCGGCAATCGATTCCAGTTTGAACACGTGGTTCTATAATAAGACCCGCGTCGATAGTTCGCTGAATCTGCGTGTAATGAAGACCGATTTTGACGCGAGCATGAGCGCCAATTATTACAGCAAGCCGGCGATTGATGCCAGTTTGAACGCCTGGTATTACAATAAGACCAGTGTCGATAATTTGGCAAATCTGCGAGTGTTGAACACGGATTTCGACGCCAGCTTGAATGCCAACTATTATGATAGGAATACAGTCGACGCCGGATTTTACAACAAGACGACAATTGATGCCAGTTTGAATGACGGGTTTTACAACAAGACGACGATTGATGCCAGTTTGAACACGTATTTTTACAATAAGACGGCGATTAATACAACCCTTGGTACCTATTTGACAAAATCCAATTTTGACACCAGTATGAACGCCAATTATTACAACAAATCGCGCGTCGATTCGAGCATTAATTCAATCATCAGTAATTATTCCACCATCAGTTACGTCGATGGGCGATTCACATCATTGACGGGTGTTGCGCCGTCTCATCTGGATACATTGGCGGAAATTGCGAATGCTTTAAAAGGTGATGCCAGTTTTGGAGTTACTGTTTACGGAATGATTGGCGCGTCGGATGCCAGTATTAATATCATTAGAACCAACTTGGCAGAAACCGATTCTAGTGTGAATACTATTAGAACCAACTTGGCAGCGACCGATTCCAGCGTCAATACGATTCGCACCAACTTGGCAGCGACCGATTCTAGTGTGAATACGATTCGCACCAACTTGGCATTAACCGATTCCAGTGTGAATACCATTCGCAGCAACTTGGCTTTGACTGATTCCAGCGTGAATACCATTCGCAGCAACTTGGCTTTGACTGATTCCAGCGTGAATACCATTCGCACAAACGTTCAACTAGGAAGTACTACAGACATTTATATTTTACAGGCGAACTTGGCAAATAATTTGAATACTGTTTCATTTGTTTCTGGAAATGCGAATATAGTCAATGATACAGTTGGAACTGGTTCTTGGAAGTTTTATGTTGCCGGAAATACCAGTACAGCAGCAATTACAAGCTCGAGTGCTTCCACAGAATGGACTAATGGTAATCTGTTGTCTTACAATTCCGGCAGTCCAATTATTTTAGATTACCGTTTTGAAACCGCAGACCAGTCAGGAAACACAATAAAAAATTTGGCAACAGACGACTATGCGATGACTTTGTACAATGGCGCTTCCATTGCTACGGCAACTCCATCACCTTATTCGTCTGGTTATTTGTCAATGAATATTTCATCCGGACAGTATGCCAGCGCAGCTGTGCCATTTTCATTATCAACACCATGGTCAATATCATTTTGGCATAGAACCTCTGGAACTTATCCAACTGCCGGAAACACTCCAACCCTATTTGAAATAGGCGATGCTAGTAATTCGATAAGAATTGAAAGTACAACCAGTTGGAGAAGTATAATATCTTATCAAAATGGAGTACAAAGGGATGCATATTATTATGCATATCAGCCGGATACAACATGGAATCATTTTGTTCTTACCTTTGGTGCTGGGTATGTAGCATATGTTAATGGATCGCAATTTCAGAGTGGATTTCCGAATTTAGGTACAACAACTAATACATCTTATATAAACTTTGGAAAAACTAATATATCATCATTGACGGCTCCATCCGGTGGTTCCTATGTAATGAATATTGATAAATTTCAAATTTATAATTATGTTCTTTCGGGAAGTGAAATTACTTCTTTGTATACAGATACATTTATCCCAGTCGGAAATCCAAGACTAAGAGATGTCGCATCTGGCGTCATATGGAAAACAATTCCTGCAAGCCCCGTTATTTCATCGGAGACCAGTTACACTGTAAAATCCAACGAAATTGCTTTGATACCAGGAACAAATAGCACATATGCTGTCTGGACCGCCCCCAAAACAGCAAATATCCGCATTGATGTGTCCTTTGCCGATTATCATACTAGGTCGACCGGTGTTGGATTCCAAATGTTCAAGATTAATGCTGATAATAGCTTTGGGTCTGTTTTATTTTCAAGAACGGTTACTACGGCAGCACTCACCAATGCCGCATCAACTAACTACTTGACTATTCCATCGACTACTGTATCCGTTAACGCAGGAGACAAGATTTATTACCGAATAGATGCAAATGGAAATACTGCCACGGCAAGCTCGGTTCTCTCTACTTCCATTTTTACAGATACCAGTGTTAAAGAAAGCTTGTATACCACCCGAACCAGCTTGGCCAGTTATGTATTATCGAATGATGCGAGTCTCAGCACAATTCGCACAAGCATTCAGCAACTAAGTATTACGGGGGCTATTCAGGACCCCAGTATTAATCAATTGATTTCGTACAATACAGTTCAAGATACAAGTATTAATTTGCTTCCAACAAAAGCGAGGATTGATGCTTCCTTTTCCCTCTATTCTACCAAGGCGATTGTAGATGCTTCCCTGGCGCTTTATTCTACCAAGTCGGTCATCGATGCTTCTCTGGCCAATTATTCTACCAAGTCGGTCATCGATGCTTCTCTGGCCAATTATTCTACCAAGGCGGTCATCGATGCTTCCCTGGCCCTTTATTCTACCAAGGCGGTCATCGATGCTTCCCTGGCCAACTACGCCCTGTCATCTTCTTTGTCCTCATATACTTTGAAGACCGCCGTGGATGCTTCCCTGGCCGATTATGCATTGATAACTTCTTTGTCTGACTATGCTACTAATGCGATATTGTCCAGTTATACATTGAAGACCGACGTGGATGCTTCTCTCTCCATCTATTCCACCAAGGCTGTCATCGATGCTTCTCTCGCCAACTATGCTTTGACATCTTCTTTGTCCGACTATGCTACTAATGCGGCATTGACCACTTATACTTTGAAGACCGACGTGGATGCTTCTCTCTCCCTATATTCTACCAAGTCAGTCATCGATGCTTCTCTTTCCCTCTATTCCACCAAGTCGGTAATCGATGCTTCCCTCACCAGCTATTCCACCATCAGTTATGTCGATGGCCGATTCACCGCATTGACAGGAGTTGCTCCAGCTCACTTAGATACATTGGCTGAAATCTCAAACGCTTTAAAAGGTGACGCAAGTTTCGGAGTTACAGTTTATGGAATGATTGCGTCATCGGATGCCAGCATCAATAATATTCGAACAAGTTTGTCCAATTATGCTACAACTTCTTCATTATCCAACTATGCGTTGACATCTGCTTTGACCGAGTATTTACAAAGCGGTTCATCCAACGATATTTCATTAAACGGAAATGTCCAGCTCGGCAATGGAACAAAAAACATCAGTATCAATAAAACCACAAATGCTTTATTTGCCCTCGACATCAGTGGCTCCACCAATATGTCCGGAAACTTGGCATTGACCAAAGCAACCAGTGTCACAATGGGTTCATTTGATTTGTCCGCCGTGAATATGTCCGTATTCAGCGTGGCCGAGAAGTTTGTGACGGTCGCACTGAGTTCAACACCCACGCTCGATTATAGCACCGGCGGAATATTTTACATGCCCGGTGTAAATGCTGCGATATCAACCATCAGCATAACCAATGTGCCGACTACGTTGAATCGCAGTATCTCGGTGACTCTCATTTTAGCCCAGACAGCCGGTGCCGGAACAAATTGCTTCACCACAGGCACACTGAACGTCAATGGAACATCCATCACATATTTGAAACCAGATGCGACGGCCCTCGCGGCGCCATCTGCAAATAGGTCGGTCATCATAAATCAGTTCATAATTATTTGGGCAAGCTCTACACCAACCGTCATCGCATATTTATCCAGCATGGGATAAACAAACCATAAACTTTATTGTTTTTTCATTATGTGTATAAATATATATATAATGAGGTCGCTCAATTCGCTGAAAAGTAGGTCGATTAATAATGATACGCATTCAAAAAATCGAGTTGCTTTTGCACTTAACCAAACTGCTACTACGGGAGCCAGTTTAGGAGGCGGCGGCGGAACAGCAACGAATGTCGATTTGACTGCGGTTACAACCAACATTGTCCCGACTACCAATAATACAAAAAATATAGGGTCATCTGATAAACGATTTGCGACCACTTTTACCAATAATATCAATCTGAATGGAGACATCATTCCAGTTGGAAATCTGGTTTCTCATATTGGAGACCCCACTCACTGGTTTGGAAATATCTATGCCAGACACATTACTTGCGGAAACACTTCAATTTCGATTGGTGGGTTAACTATTTCGGCAAACAATGGGGTAATTTCTATACCCGCTGGTGCCACCATTGGAGGTGTTGCCCCTGGCACCATTCGTATTAACGGTGCCTTGGCAAATACCGGATCATTATCAACCACAAATACGGTAGGCGACGGATATGTGATTGACGGCAATTTGTGGGCGGCATCCAAAAACAATTCTACCTTGGGAAATGGCTGGGTCAATGTCGGGGCGTTTAGAGGCCCCCAAGGCGACCAAGGCATCCAGGGTATTCAAGGTATCCAGGGTCTCAAAGGCGACCAAGGCATCCAGGGGAATACGGGCGCCACAGGTGCCACCGGTGCTACGGGTCCCCAGGGACCAACCGGCGTTTTGGACGCAACCGGTGCTACATTTACGGGGACCATTACGATGCCTGATGTGGTTGTTACTGGGAGTACCGTCTTTGGGAAATCGACTTTGGGAACCCCCACATATCGAGTCGATGTAAGTGGGTCTCTCAATGCCACATCTATTTTTAAGAATGGCGCATCACTTGACTCAGTTTATGCCACAACAAGTGCTTTAGGAAGCTACTATAATAAGACCACAATTGACGGCAGCATCAATTCAATCCTTGGGTATTATGCGACGACCAATTATGTTGGAACACAAATAAATAATTTAATAAATGGGGCGCCAAATACACTGGATACATTGGCGGAAATATCGAATGCTTTAAAAGGAGAAGCGAGTTTTGGTATAAATGTATATAATCGAATCGAATCGGGCGACTCCAGTATTAATACCATTCGCACTAGTCTGGCAGGTTACACGTTGAAGACTGCCGTGGATGCCTCGTTGGCTGGTTACACATTGAAGACCGCCGTGGATGCCTCGTTGGCCGGTTACACGTTGAAGACCGCTGTGGATGCCTCGTTGGCCAACTATGCGTTGAAGACAGATGTGGATGCCTCTCTTTCAAGCTATGCGTTGAAGACCGTGGTGGATGCCTCTCTTTCAAGCTATGCTTTGAAGACCGTGGTGGATGCCTCTCTTTCAAGCTATGCTTTGAAGACCGTGGTGGATGCCTCTCTGACAAACTACGCCTCTCTTTTTACCGACATTTCTTTTGGAGGAAATGTCCAGTTTGGCCGAGGTAATTCAATGGTCCGTATAGGCGTAAATAAATCACCATCCACCGCATTTGCTCTCGATATAAGTGGCCCCACCTATTTTTCCGGCAATGTCACACTTGACAAGCGCTCCACCGATATTAGTTATGCCTATTTTGATATGTCCGCCGTGACAATGAACGTCTACAACATGTGCGAGAAGTTTACGACAATGCCAACAATTACGAGTGTTGTACCACTCGTATGTAATTACACTTTGGGCAGTATATTTTATTATCCGGCAACAACAGCATCATCCGCAATCACATCCGTTAGTTTCACAAATATTCCGGCAGTTGCGGGAAGAAGTGTCACAATTACAGTCATTATTGAAAATAATACAAATACCGTGGTAACCTATCTGAATCCAACGTCTTCTACAATAACGGTGAATGGACAAGCAATCGTATATAAAACCCAAGATGGTACTGCTTTTGCCGCGCCGACGGGTCCAGCAACGGCTGTATATTGGCAAGTCGTACATCAATTCATTTTGTTATTTACCAGCGGTACTGTGTCCTCGACAAATCCCCGCATCATTGGTTCAATGGCCACTATTAAATAAAATCTCCATATTATAATAATATGTCTCTCGTTGCTCTGAAACGAAAAACTGCCGCGATGCAAAATCTAAGCACCGGACAAAAGGGGTTCTCAATTAACGGCACTCATCGTAGCCAAGGATATGTTGGTCAAACCTCGTTGTCTCGTTCCATCATTCATACTCCCCATGGCCGGACAGGCGCATTCGATGGCCATGGTGGTTGCTGTGGCAAGTTTCCAACTACGACCAATATTCGCGCTTCCGAAACATTTAGCTTGGAAGATGAAACAGTCGTGAAAAAATCCGTATTGAGTAGTGCGGGTATGCTTTCCAATCGCAACCGCTGGCTCAAACGCTCAGCTCCGTATACTTCAACAAAGCTGACAAGTGGCTGGACCAATGGACAAGGCGATTATATTGCGTATTTGAAGAAGAAGGCCGCCAAATGCGACCCGACCCAGGTGGACAAGCTATTGGACACAAAAGAAGTCAATTCGGTTGCCGCTAGCAAATGTACGAGTACCAATATTACCCGCAAAGATGGCGCACCTTTATTCAAGAAAACCACGGTTTGTACATTCACCAAGCCCGTATCCGATTATACGTCGGTATCTCAAGGCGAACATGTGTTCAAGCTCCATGATAAATGCGCGGACCAAGATGCGGTGTCGTTCAGCATAGTATCGAATACACGTAGGTCACCTTTGATTGGATCATAATTACCTTGTCATTATGCACCTAGCATAATGCACCTATCGTAATGACAATGTCATTATGCGCTTGTCATAATCACGATTTAAAAACAGTTTATACGTATTTTAAAATACATATAACATTGTTGTATATTTAAAACGGCACGTTTTAAATATCCTACGGCGCAATACAGGTGAAGATTTAAAACCACACACACATGCGGTGTATGTGGTTTTAAATCTTCACCTGTATAAATAACTCCGACTTGCTGGAATCGAACCGGCGACAATTTGATTACTTTTATGATACATCTACAGTCAAACGCTCTACCAACTGAGCTAAAGTCGGACTACCTTCCATAGGGAAGGCGGGCTAATGTTACTTAACAAATAAATATACGCATTTTCTTTAAATCCTATTTTATACAATTTATATTCGAGAAGCCATCACATCGATGGCCGATTGCCAGATTTCATTCTGATTCCACGTCCCATTCGCCTCTGTATAACAGTTGTATATCCACGGAAACGCAGCATCATTCGGCTCCATCGTACTATTCACAAAAAACACATTGGTCTTCTGGAAATACACGGAAAACATGATTTTCAATTGTTTTACTGCATGGGTCGGCCAGCGGCAAAGCACAATGACCGGTTTAGGGTCGGCAACAATCGCCAGGAACCGTTCACCACGCCTCTCATATTTGTCTTTTACGGTGGCATAATATTTGGGCCATTCGGGTGTGATACATTGAGTACGTTCTTCGACAATATCTCCCTCGCCCACTTCGGTGAATTGGCATGGTGTCCCATCCGCAATATTGATATGGGGATAGTCATGTGGGAACTGGAATCCATATGCGTCGACTAGCCTTGAACGATTATGATTATAATAGAGGCCGGTGTGATATCGTTGAAACCTCTCTTTGAAACATGCGTTGAGTGCCTGGGGCGAAGAAACCACCCAATCGAATGGCAATGCTTGTTCTCGCAAACCGAGGTTTCGCAAAACGGCGGCTGGACTACAATCGTAGCCGAGTGTTAGAATATTATATGGTGCGGGTGTCATTATTGTGTATATGTGATTTGAGTTTATATACAATTTGAAAAAACAATGAACTGGGAAAAAGAGAGCCCACTCGAAGGGGTTTTTATGGTCTTGTAGAGAGCCTATGGACGCGCGTCCTCTCTACAAGGGCTTAGGTTAAAGCCCCCTTCGTGGGTCTTTACGGTCGCCTACTCAGGGGTCTTTACGGTCGCCCCCTTCGGGGTCTTTACGGTCGCCTACTCAGGGGTCTTTACGGTCGCCCCCTTCGGGGTCTTTACGGTCGCCCCCTTCGTGGGCTTAGAACCCGCTCTACATCCGCCTCTACATTTTGAATATGTATGCGCTCCCAGTATTCCGAGTCTGGTTCTTTCTGTTCCGCCAGCACCCAATTGATTTTTCCCAAATCCTCGATAATTAGAGAGGCTATTTTGGCGGCCCTCTCATAATGGAACTCTGAAGTAGCAATATACACTTCATCATATTCCGTCAAATCCATGGCCCTGACTCGCAAGAAGTTCTCCGCGGTATTAGTCGCAGTCGTGTCCAAGATATAGTTCCATTCGGGCGCACCATAAGCCGGTTCTTTTTTCGATATTTGCGACGCCATTTGTTCAGCCTCTGTCAAGACATTCACCGAAGACGCATGTTTGACACCACCACTCAACAACCAATCCACTTGGGAATAATTAGAGGCCAGTTCAACCGCCGCTTCGATTCTCCCATTGAGCAAATGGGCGATGTGGCATCCGAGCAAGATAATGAGAATACGCATTTTACAAGGATAATGTTTTTAAGATTTGGGGTTATGTAATTATGTCGTTGATTATTTTTGGAAAAGGATTTCAATTTTCTCGTGTGTAAATCGAATAATCCATTTTACTACATGAGAACAATACAAATGTGGCCGATACATGATATAAAATGCATGAACCCGTGGTAAAAGTCCGCCGTCGTCTTGTCACAATCGAAACAATATTGGTTCTGAATATATCCAAGATAATATAACGCAATGGCGCCTAAGAATGTGATTATTGAAACAAGATGATAGAGGCTGATGGGTTTATCAACTTTATTATAAAACATATAGCCTCCATAGAATACCACGGCAAGAATCGCGATTTTATCCGCTATATAACTGTATGCCAGGTGTCCGTTGGTGTGGTATACAATAGAGGTTACAAATAGCGTAAAAAACAGCGCCGAATAAACATAATATTCGTATAAATAACAAACCGCGACATTTATTAAGAAAACACAGCCTTGTGTATGCTAAGGGGCTGGGAGAAATTAATAGGTCCATAATATATACTATGAGCGGCCGACAAAAACGCGATGCTTTTGCCGTAGTCCATTTTGGGTCGAATCCCATTTATTTAGAACTCGAGCTCTATTTCTTCAAGATGTTGCGCCAATATACGCGAAACGACATTGTCTATTTGTATTCGGTCAATGATACGCCGGAAGCGTTCGTAGAGGCTGTCCGGCCTCTCGTCACCAGTGTTGTTCCATATGATGACCGCGGCATAACGTATGACGTCTCATTCAAAAGCGGATACACCAACTTTAACACTTTGCGAACGTGTAATTTCATTTTCGCATATACCCTCGATAAATACGACAAGGTGTGTATCATCGAGTCTGATATGGTGATTATGCGAAACATCGATTCTATCTTTGGGCTCAGAGCGCCTGCGGCGCTCACGTATTTGGTGGGTGACCGAAACCTCAAATACAATGACCGGGTTCGCAATAATCCGAGAGAGGTGCTCGACAAATGCCAGGAGATGGGGCGGTTCAATGGTGGGGTTATGCTGATTTATCCCAGCCGGCGCTTGTTCGACACATATTTGGCGCGGCTCCAAGACGTTGTACAGCGCGAATGTAAATATCCGAATGAGTCGTTGTTCGAGTATGTGAACAATGATTATTTTAATTTGCCGATTCAGTACAATATGTCGCATTTTTTGGCGAAAGGTTACAAGCTGGCCGATTACCGGCTTTCCGCGAATGATATTGTTGTGTTTCATTTCAATGAGACCAAGTTCAAACACATTGATATAATTAAGAACCCGATTGATGAAAATGGGGATGATTGGATGAAGATTATACAGCGCGAAAAGAAATACGATGTGAAGAAGTTGCCGATAATGCATTATAAGACGACCGTGTTTGACAAGTATCGGGGGGTTATTGAGCCGATGATGATAGAGGCTATAAAACCGAAGGTTATAAAACCTTTGGTTGAAGAGAAACCGAAGGTTATAGAAGAACCAAAAGCAGATGAACTCCGTGATGCCTCTCCTTTGACGGCTCCTCCGGGGCCAAATCCATCGCCTTCGTCATTATCAAAAGCAGATGAACTTCGTGATGCCTCTCCTTTGACGGCTCCTCCGGGGCCAAATCCATCTCCAATACCTTTACCAGAGGCGGTGCCCGTGATTGAATCCAAGGTTCATCAAAAGAAATGCCCCAAAGGAACCAGGAAGAATCGACGCACGGGGGTATGCGAACCAAAGGTTATTGTTCCTTTACCCAAGGTTGTATCAGTATCAGTGCCCGCAAAAAAAGAGAAGCTCCGCTGCCCCAATGGAAGTCGTCGCAACCGGCGAACCGGATTATGTTCGCGAAAAAAATAACGACTATCTATAACAAATAAATATATACGCAATCCATATATTTATTCAATGCCCGAAAAACCAGAACAAAAGGTCAATTTACAAGACCTAATCGACGAATATTTGCGCTCGCTTGATGAAATGGAACTCATCGCCTACAACATCGCCAAGTCCCATTTGGGCTCTCTGTTTTCCGTTGAGAAGAGCAACCATTACTTGGAGTGGTATAAATCACGAAGTGCTTAGACAAAACATTCTGCCTCTATGTTATACCCCCCAAAATGGTAAAAATAATTATACTCGGCAGATGTTGTCGAATCACCCACGACACAATCGACATTCAATTGAAAACCGAAACGTCATTATTCGAATGGGTATGGAGCGACACCCTAACCGAAATCAATTATATTATTCAGCGATTAATCGACGACAAACCGATTATCATTAATCGCATCGATGGCAACGATTACATGGACGGCACAAGCATTCGAACCAGCCATTATGTAAACAAAGATTATGCGGAAATCGTGAAAAGGCGGGCCAGGCGGTTCATGGGCGATATTACGGGTGGCCAAGATGTCTTATTTGTGCGACATGACGCATTGACCACCATCACTGCCGCTGAAGTCGAGCAGTTCTGTAGACTAATTCAGACAATCAATCCATTCTTATCGTATAAAATATTGTTGTTGTCAAACACCGAAATAATTCATCCCAATGTGTGTCATAGACTTTATAATAAGCCTCTCTACAAGACATATATCAATGAATGTTTTGCGGTCGAAGATGGCACGGAAAATAAAAACATTGGCGACTTGAGCGATGATGAGAGGTAAGACCTTTGGTCCACCTTAGACCTAAGACCTTTGGTCAACCTTTGGGTCTTCCATATAATAGGACGCCTCGTTCGATTGAATCACGCGAATCAAATCGTCGAACTCTTCCGGGTCCATGATATTACTACAAACCAGGGTAGGCGGCCCCGTAGTCCCCACGAAGTGCTTGTAGGGAGGGTAAAACAGCTTGTAATTCTTCACGACGCCGGTCAAATCGCATTCGATTTTCTCTTTGTCATTCACACAAGTTCGCAGAATGGTCTTGCCAATAATATTGTTGTTCGGGAAATAGTCAAAATCGTGGATAATGATAATCTTCGCCTTGTTCAAGAAATAATCAAAACAGCATTTGCGCGACATCCACGGCGATGAATCGAGAAAAACCACTTCAAAATCGGTGTGATTGTTGGCAATTATGTGTTCGACCCATTTATTGCCAGTTTCAATACAATCTTCGTTGTCGGCATCTACATGTTGTAGCTGATGGTGGTCGTCGGCCAAATGCGTATATTTGTTGAGCCATTCCAGGTTGGATTCGAGAGAAACCAGTTTGCGGTTGGTGCCGCGAATCTGTTTGCGAATCATAATGGTGCTGCCTTC
>JACCDJ011452375.1_pt1 | contig 12900 bp, 12 predicted proteins | sample 7444481 | NCBI WGS metagenome assembly JACCDJ01 (sample SAMN15323435, study PRJNA562643) | freshwater metagenome | isolation source: river surface water | place: USA:Blue River Watershed | collected 2017-08-15 | reverse complement strand
TAATACATAAAGAGCTGGTCGAGATTCTCGGCGGCCAAGCACGCAGAATCAGATTCGCCAAGAATCCACCAACTGTAATCATGTTGGCAGGTTTGCAAGGCGCAGGAAAGACCACCTTGGCTGGAAAGTTAGCTAAGTATCTTAAGGAGCAAGGTAATACGCCGCTCCTAGTTGCATCTGATTTACAAAGGCCCAACGCTGTAACGCAATTACAAGTAGTCGGCGAGCAGGTATCGGTGCCAGTCTTTGCGCCGGAGCCAGGCAATGGTGTTGGCGATCCAGTTAAAGTCGCCAAATCTGGTTTAGATTTCGCAAAACAGAAGTTACATAACATCGTCATCGTCGATACCGCTGGTCGACTAGGTATTGATCAAGAGTTGATGAATGAAGCGATTTCAATTAGAGATGCGATCAATCCTGATGAAATCCTCTTCGTAGTAGATGCGATGATCGGACAAGATGCAGTGCGTACTGCTAACTCCTTTAGCCAAGGTGTTGGCTTTGATGGCGTAGTACTTACCAAATTAGATGGTGATGCCAAAGGTGGCGCTGCGCTCTCGATCGCAAAATTAACTGGCAAACCTATTCTCTTTGCATCCACCGGTGAAAAGCTCGAGGACTTCGATACTTTCTATCCAGATCGAATGGCATCTCGCATCCTTGGTATGGGAGATGTCGCTACGTTGGCAGAGCAAGCTAAGAAAGCGCTAGACACCGAAACCACCAAGAAACTAGAAGAGAAATTTGTTAAAGGCGAAGATTTCACCTTAGAAGATTTTCTTGATCAATTACAAGGAATCTCAAAGATGGGTTCGATGTCAAAGATTCTAGGCATGATGCCCGGAATGAATTCAAACGCTGCGCAGGTGAAGAAGCAGATGGCAAATATCGATGATACCGAGATCATCAAATCCACTGCGATAGTGCAATCAATGACTCCGGCAGAACGTCGAGATCCCAAGATTTTAAATGGCACCCGTCGTGCACGCATTGCTAAAGGAAGCGGTCGACAGGTCTCCGAAGTTAATAATTTGGTTGATCGATTTACTCAAGCGCAGAAGGCAATGAGAGTGATGCGAAGCGGTGGATCTCTACCCGGAATGCCACCAATGCCGGGTCTGCCAACGCCAAAGCCACAAATGGTTAATAAGAAGAAATCTCGAAGCGGTAATCCTGCAAAACGAGCCGCTGAAGAGCGTAATTAATTTAATGAACTTTCATCCAAAGGTATTGCTGCTCCAACTTTCGAATTTCGCTTCTGGGCTTGGAAATTCCATAACCATGATCACGATTCCGTGGCTCATTCTTGAGCGTACAGATTCACCAGCATTTGCAGGTCTGGTTGCAGCAGTCTCTGCATTGCCGGGTCTATTCATATCTCCAATTGGCGGTTGGATGGTTGATCATTTTGGAAGAAGAACAGTGAGCATTTGCGCTGATCTTCTCTCGTCGTTATCAGTAATGGCTTTTCCAATTGCAGCTATGACTATTGGACTTTCAAATACATCTATATTGCTGATTGCGGTGATCGGAGCCATTTTTGATCCCGCCGGTTATACCGCTAGAAAAACGCTGCTTGCGGATGTATCTAACGCATCAAAAGTTGACTTGGATAAACTAAACGGAATACATGATGGCTTTATGGGCGTGGCTTGGATTTTTGGTCCAGCAGCTGGTGCATGGCTTATCTCATCAGTTGGTGCGATTAATTCTTTCTGGGCAGCAGCTGGACTTTTTATCCTTGCATCATTAGCCATAGCTTTCTTGAGAGTAGGCAATGCAGGAATGGAAGCCCGAGCATTGATTGAAGCTAGTGGTCAGAAAAGTGATCGTAGATTCCGAATTGGATTTCAAGTTTTGTGGCGTGATCGACTTTTAAGAACGCTCACGGTTACTGTTTTGATAATTGCAGCTGTCTATCTACCCACAGAGTCAGTAGTTCTTCCAACGTATTTTGAAGGCTTAGAAGATCCAAGCGGATTAGGTCTTGTGATCTCGGCACTTGCAGGTGGGTCTGCGATTAGCGCATTTGGATATGGCTGGATTAGTTCTCGAGTTGAAAGAAGAACACTTGTGAGATTTACTCTGATTGGTAGTGCGCTAAGTATTGTTCCTATGGCATTACTTCCTTCACTTCCAATTTTAATTTGTGCAGGATTCTTGTTAGGCCTTTCATGGGGTCCATTCAATCCATTGATAAGCACTTTAATTCAACAGAGAGTTCCGGCAGATCAACACGGAAGAGTTTTTGGTGTCCAGACTGCAGTCTTCTATGCAGCTCCACCATTGGGAATGATTTTGACTGGAGTCTCTGTTGAGCAGTTTGGATTAAGTAACACATATCTAGTTCTCGCTTTGGTACTAGCCATAACCGCCATATTGGCGCTCTTTACCAAGTCACTTAGATCTGAGTTTTAGAAATTGCGAGGGCGAAGGCCTCAGATGGGGTATCAGCGCCACTCATTTACCGTTTATTTGGATGGATTCCTAGGATTTGGCGCTTTCTCGGGGCTTTGGCAGAATTAGGCCTCTGAGCGCGGCCCCTCTACCCGCGCCGGATGTACAAGTTAGGTATCTGCCAGATACTCCAAAATGGCGAACATCTAACGCCGGAAGAATTATTTATAGGAGCAATACTTTGTCAACAAAGATTCGTTTGATGCGTCTTGGAAAAATCCGTACACCTTTTTACAGAATCGTCGTAATCGATTCCAAGAAAGCGCGTAATGGATTGTCGATCGAAGAGATCGGTCGCTACGCCCCAGGCAAAGAGCCATCATTAGTAGAGGTCAACTCAGAGCGTGCACAACATTGGTTAAAAGTTGGTGCACAACCTTCAGCTGCAGTCACCAAGTTATTTAAGTTAACTGGCGACTGGGCAAAGTTCACTGGTGAAGGAAGCACTGCAAATACAGTCGCACCACAACCAGCTCGTTTTGATAAGAAAGCAAATTATGAAGCCGCAGTTAAGGCAGCAGCTAATGAGCCTGCCGAAGGTGCAACTACTGCAAAGCAGAAGGCAAAAGATAAGTTAGCTGCGAAATCAGAGCCGACTAAGGTCGAAGAGGTAGCAGTGTCCGAGCCATCAAAGTCCGAAGAGGTGGCAGAGGTGTCCGAGCCAACGAGCGTTGAAGAGGTGGCAGCGTCCGAGCCATTGAAGTCCGAAGAGGTGGCAGAGGTTCCTCAGGAAGTTACGACAACAGAAGCAGTCGCTGCAGAAGAAAAACCAGTTGAGTAATTATGTTGGATGAAGCTTTAGAGCATCTCGTTAAGGGAATTGTAGATAACCCTGAGGATGTGGTCGTTAAAGAGAAGACTCATCGTCGTGGTACAACGTTAGAAGTTAATGTCAATCCAGAAGACATTGGCAAGGTAATCGGTCGTAATGGTCGTACTGCGAGAGCGCTACGAACTGTGATGAGCGCGCTTGCAGGTCGTTCGGTACGCGTAGATCTCATCGAGGCTGACGAAGTCCGCTAATGCGATTAAACGTTGGGCGCATCGGTCGCGCCCACGGAATATTAGGTGAAGCGACAATCGAGGTTCGCACTGCTGAACCCGAGCGTCGCTTTGCTATTGGTGCAGAAGTTTTAACGGAGAATGGAAAACTTAAAATCGCCAGCGCTCGAGTACATAACGGCATCTTGTTGATTGGTTTTGAGGGCATCACAGATCGCAACGGCATTGAAAAGCTTCGTAATACCTTGCTCTATTCCGAAGTTGATATCAACGAACCAGGCGTAGATGAAGACGATTATCACGTACAGCAATTGATCGGTCTTAAAGCTGAATTAGAAGATGGCAGTGAATTTGGAGTGATTACAGAAGTGCTAAACCTTCCAGCCCAAGATTGTCTAGCAATCAAGACAGAATCCGGCGAGGTGTTAATTCCATTTGTGCGCCAATTAGTGCCAGTAGTTGATTTGAAAGCAAAGAAAGTGGTGGTTATTCCACCGGTGATCTCGTGAAGCTAGATTTCATCTCAATCTTCCCAGAGTACTTTGAAAGCTTGAAATTATCTCTAATTGGAAAAGCACAAGAGAAATCTCTGATTAAAATTGGAATACACGATTTGCGCGAGTACGCCACTAATGTGCATAAACAAGTTGACGATACTCCATACGGTGGCGGTGCTGGAATGGTGATGATGCCAGAGGTTTGGGGGCAAGCCATTGATCCACTGATTACCCAAGATTCAGAGTTAATTATCTTAACCCCAGCAGGCAAGCGATTTAGCCAAAGGATGGCGGAGGAGTTATCTAACTCTGAGCATTTGATCTTTGCTTGCGGTCGATATGAAGGAATTGATGATCGGGTACGTCAGTACTACCAGGCTGCAGGTTACAAAGTGCGTGAAGTATCAATTGGTGATTATGTTTTAAATGGCGGGGAAGTTGCTGCGCTTGTGATTACTGAAGCGGTAACGCGTTTGATTCCTGGAGTATTAGGTAACCCAGTCTCGATCGAGGAAGAATCGCATGCCACTGAAGGCTTCATCGAATATCCAACCTTCACCAAGCCCGCAAGTTGGCGAGGACTTGATGTCCCAGAGGTTCTCTTATCTGGAAATCATGCTGAAATCGCCAAATGGCGTGCAGAGGCAGGAAAAGCGCGAGGAAATCACAATCTTTAAAGTGCTAGCACCATCAACGCAATCACTTTCTCAATTTAAATCAATAAACTCAACTCCATGCGCGTAATCAATTACGAACAGCTGAAAAGCCTCCTTTCAGGTTTTTCCGACCCGAGAATTATCGCTTCCGGAAATTTTGCTCCGCCAAACACACTTTTGAAGGCGGCCGATGAGGCAATAGAAACCTTCAAACTTAATATGTTGAATGCCCATCCAGGAATTCCAGATCGAGAAGGCATAAGTTACGAGAGCGCTTTTGTCGGCTCTGGAATGCGCGCACATCCACGTTTGAATTACATACCCTCAAGACTCTCAATGGTCCCAATCTTATTTAGAGACCATTTCCGACCAGATATTGTTTTTATACACACCTCTCCAAAGAGATATGACACAGTCTCACTCGGCGTAGAGGTAAATATCCTGCCAGCTGCAATTGAAGCCGCTAGGGCTCGAAATGGAATCGTAATTGCACAAGCGAATAAGCAGATGCCTTATACCTATGGCGATTCGCAAATCTATGAATCTGAAATCGATTATTTAATAGAGGTAGATGAACCATTATTAGAAAAACCTGCAACTTCAATCACCGGTCTTCAACTTGAGATTGGAGGCCGAATCGCGTCTTTAATTGAGAATCATTCGACGCTGCAACTTGGAATTGGTGGTGTACCAGATGCGGTGCTGGCATCGCTTAAAGACCGAAAAGAGATGCGGATCTGGACTGAGATGTTTAGCGATGGGGTACTAGATCTTCATAAAGCAGGAGCTTTAGATGATGAGATGCCGCTAAATGCATCTTTCCTCTTTGGCACTCGCGAACTTTACGATTGGGTGAACCTCAATCGGAGAATCAGAATGCGACGCACCGAGGTTTCAAATGATCCTTCGGTGATTGCTCGCCAAGCAAAGATGAATTCAATTAATTCTGCGCTCCAAGTCGATCTTTATGATCAGGCAAACGCCTCGTATGTGAGAGGTGAGATTTACTCAGGTTTTGGTGGTTCTACGGATTTCATAGTTGGCGCTCTGCATTCGCGCGGTGGTCAATCTTTTATCGCACTTCCGTCGTGGCATCCAAAGGCAGATGTCTCGACAATCATTCCTAAGCTAACAACTCCAGTCACCTCATTCCAGCATTCATATGTCGTTACCGAGCAAGGTGTTGCTGCGTGTTTTGGACACCCAACGAAAGAGCAAGCTGCAAATATCATCAAACATGCTGCGCATCCAAGCGCCAAAGCTGAGTTAGAAGCGGCAGCTTACGAGATGAAGTTACTCTGATAGTTCAGGTAGATTCTTAAACCAATCAAGCGCATTGGGATTGGCCAGTGCATCTCGATTTCTAACTTCTCGTCCATTGATCACATCGGTTACTGCAAGTTCCACCAATTTATTTGATTTGGTGCGCGGTAATTCTGGTGCCACTACGATCTTATCTGGCACATGTCTTGGGCTAGCTTTTTCACGTAAAGTTTTTTTGATGCGATCTGCGAGTTCGTTTGTGAAGGTAGCGCCTTCCTTCAAAGTCACAAAGAGAATAACTCTCGTATCATCATCCCAATCTTGTGAGACTGCCATGCTCTCTTGAATTTCAGAGAAGGTCTCTACAACTCGGTAGATCTCTGCAGTTCCAATTCTTACCCCTCTGGAATTTAATGTGGCATCGCTTCTTCCGTAGAGCGTAAAACCACCAGTTTCGCTTCTTGCAGCGAAATCTCCATGCGTCCAAACTTTAGGAAAGCCAGAGAAGTATGCAGAGATATATTTTTCGTTTGCAGTATCTCCCCAGAATCCAATTGGCTTAGATGGGAATGGCACGGTGCAAACTAATTCACCCTTTTCGCTATCTTTAGTTTCCACGCCAATTGCATCGAATACTTTGGTAGCCATGCCAAGACATGGGCCTTGTATTTCGCCGCGATAGACAGGCAGAGTTGGGATAGATGCCACGAAGCAACCGCAGATATCAGTACCGCCAGATAAAGAAGCTAAATGCACATCAGCTTTGACGTGTTCATAAATGTAATCAAAGCTCTCAGGTACTAATACCGAACCGGTAGAGCCAATCATTCGAAGATTAGATAGATCGTGAGTCTTTTTTGGCTCGAGCCCAGCTTTTTTAATTCCATCTATGTATTTTGCAGAGACTCCGAAGAAATTAACGCCCTCTTTTTCGGCGATATCAAATAAACGTCCGGTCTCTGGATATACCGGGGAGCCATCAAATAAAACAATCGTGGCACCCCGTACCAAGCATATAAATAGCCAGTTCCACATCATCCAGCCACAGGTTGTGAAGTAAAAGACTTTCTCGCCTGTCTTGATGTCGAATTGATAAAGCTGCTCTGCGCCAGCTTTAAGCAATACTCCAGCTCCGCTATGAGTTATGCATTTGGGTTTGCCTGTCGTACCAGATGAGAAGAGAACGAATCCAGGATGTTCAAATGAAAGTTTTTCATAATTAGGAGCGGTACCAAGCTTCGGTTTAATCCAATCTGAAAATTCAGAGATCCGAACTGCTTTCGTCAATGTTGGCAGTAAAGAAACAATCTCAGCTCTTTTCTCAGATAGATCAAAAGTCTTTCCGCCATATTGGTAGCTATCTCCAAGCAGCGCCAACTTTGGCTCAATCTGTCCAAAGCGATCTGCAACAGCACTTGGTGCGAAATCTGGTGATGCAGTAGAGACAATTGCTCCGATACTTAATGCGCCAAGTGCGAAGATCATCACCTCTGGAACATTGGGAGTCCAAGCAACTACACGATCGCCCGCTTTAATTCCAGCTTCGCGCATGGCAGCGGCACACGCAGCGCTCTGTTCGCGAAGTTCATTGAAAGAGATGGCTGATCTGGTGCCATCTTCAAGTATTGAGATGATTGCAGTTCCATCTTGATGTTTTAAGAGATTCTCAGCAACATTTATCTTGCCATTTGGAAAGAATTTAGAATCAATGAAATTTTCACCACTTACAAAATTAGCGTCACCTTTAGAGCCAATTAGGCCAAGGCCATCCCAAGCGGTTGACCAGAACTCACCAGGATTTTCGATGCTCCACTTATGAAGTGACCAATAATCTAGATTCTTTTCCGCTTGTAATTTTCCAAGCGCAGTTGCACCTGGATTTCTCGGATTCCAAAGCGGTTTTACCGAAGAGCTCACTTCTTGGATATCGCCCTAGCGCGCAATTTGTAATAAGCGCCAGAGAGACCACCTGGAGCAAACATCACAACGAGAATGAAGAGAATTCCAAGGGTAAGTGCTGGTTCCGAAAGTGGACCACCAATCGCCTTTGGAAGATCTTTGAAAACTGAGTTCTGAGTTAGATCTTGCATTCTGGTTGTTGAGATTGAATAGAGAATGCCGCCTAGTACCGCACCCCAGCGAGTCACAGCGCCACCTAGAATCACCATCAGTAGCAATGCAATCGTTAATGATGCCTCCGCAAATCTTGGCGCTGCGCTACCTGATGCAAGAAGCATCACTACTCCTAAGAAGCCAGCTAAAGTTCCAGCAATCACGAACGAGAGTAATTTGAATCGCTGTGGGTTTAACCCAAGCACTTGAACTCGTTGTTCGTTATCTCGAAGCGCTGCAAAGACTCGTCCAGCAGAACTATCTGTTACCCACCAGATAACTAGGTAGACAACTATAAGTGCGAAGAGCGAAGTCCAATATAGATATTTTGTGTTTACGACTCCGATCCAGAATTGTGGAACTAAGTCAGCATTTAAAGCGATTCCGTATTCGCCACCAGTTAGCCCAAAGAAATTTCTATTTACGATCACATGCCCGGCTTCACCGAAAGCCAGGGTCACCATCGCAAATGTGATTCCTTTGGTGCGAAGTGAGGCTGCACCGATAAGTGCAGCCAGGATTGCGGTTACGAAAATTGCTGCAACCATCGCCAAATACCATGGGAAGACTTCATAATTTATGAAGATACAAGTTAGATAAATACCGGATGCAAAGAAGAAGGCATGGCCAAATGAAAGTAATCCAGTAAATCCAAATAGCAGGTCATAAGTCAGGGCAAGACCTCCATATATGAAGGCCACTGCCAGGGTTTGTTGTAATCCTGGCCTTGATAATGGGTTCTCGCCTAAGAGTGGAGCAATCGCCAATACGAATAGAAGTACACCAAGTAATGGGCGAGAGTATTTCCAACGCAACATTATGCACTCACCTTACCTAGCAGGCCTTGTGGCCTTACAAGCAGTACACCTGCAAGCAAGATGATTACTACGAAATCTCCAAGACCAGTTACATAGTAATTTGCAAACTGACGAATCACACCAATCATCATCGCTGCGATAAAGCTGCCAGGAACGCTACCCATTCCACCAATTACCACAACGATAAATCCGTATATTAAGTATTGGCCCGCAATCAAAGGTGAGACTCCATTTGAATAGATCGCAACTAACACTCCACCAACTCCAGCGGCAAATCCACCTAAGAAAAACACGGTGCTAAAAGCGCGTCGCACATTGATGCCAAGCGCTGCCACCATATTGCGATTTTCAACGCCAGCTCTGATTACTAAACCAATTCTGGTGAACTTAAGGAGCGCCCAGTTTGCGATTAAAAGGGCAACTGCCGTTGCGATGTATAGGAATCGATCTGCTGGAACGATTGCACCGAATACGTTGACACCGGTCAGGAACCAGGCCGGAACTGGGAATTGAATCAAATCATTGCCAAACCATCCGCCAAGTAGCGCGCCAACCACCAGCGCAACTCCGACCGTTACCAAAGCTTGATCGATATTTCGCTGATACATGCGGGTGATCAAGAGTTGCTCCATAAGTAGGGCAAATGCACCGGCTCCAAGCCCTCCGATTAACATGGCTAGCAAGAATTGGGGAGTGGTAATCATGAACCCAAATTGGTTGGCGTACCAGAACCCGAAGAATGCGCCTATGGAAAGGAATGCACCATGTGCGAAATTAAGCACGTGCATCAAACCGTAGATTAATGAGAGTCCAGATGCCACCAAGAAATAGAGCGCTCCAAGGCCAATTCCGGTGATCAGAATAAGTATGAATGCGGACATTATTTACCACCTACTCCTAACATCTGATGTACCCATTGGTGATCATTTAGCACCGTAGGCTCTCCTTGGAAGATAACTTTTCCTTGATCCATAACCACTACATGTTCTGCAATTCTGCGAACCAAAGGCAGATTCTGTTCTACTATCAACATGGTGTTTTCACTGGCAACTTTTGCCAATGCATCCGCGACTTCAGTAACCAGTTTTGGTGCTAAACCTTTAGTAGGTTCGTCGACTAACAGAATCTCATTTTTATTAAGTAGCGCACGAGCAATAGCCACCATCTGCTGTTGACCGCCAGATAATGAACCGGCCCTTTGGTTTGCACGAGTTTCGAGCTCTGGAAAGAGAGAGTAAACAAGGTTGTATGCATCATCTTGTTCTTTACCGCGAGCTGCAAGGGATAGATTTTCACGAACTGACAAGCTAGCGAAGATTTCACGATCTTCAGGAACGTAGGCAGCGCCTGATTGTGCGATCTTGTATGTATCTCCACCCAAGATTTCGTTGCCATTAAATTGGATTGAACCAGTGCCTGAATAGAAACCCATAATCGTCTTCAAAGTCGTAGATTTTCCGACTCCATTGCGTCCAAGCAAAGCCGTAACTTTTTTCGCAGGAACTTCGAAAGTTACGCCTTGGAGGATATGAGATTGATTGATTGTTACATGTAGATCTTTTACCGAAAGCACACTGCTCATAGCGCCTCTCCTATGTAAGCAGATTGCACGGTCGGGTTATTTATGACATTTTGCGGGGTGTCACATACAAGGAGTTCGCCATAATTTAAAACTGCAATCCGATCTGCCAAACCTAAAATAACTTCGAGATGATGCTCTACGATCAAAACTGTCTTCTTATGAACCTCTTTGAGGGATCTGACGATTTCGACTAATTCCGGGACATTCTCAACGCTCATGCCGGCCATCGGCTCATCGAGCATTACGATGTCGCTTTTGGAAGCCAAGACGATTGCAATCTCTAAACGCCTCTTATCGCCATGCGATAACGAACCTGCAATCTGTAAGGCGCGTGGCCCCAATCCAACGACTGCCAGGCATTCTTGCGCCTTTGCCACTACATCTGAGAATTTATAGGCAGCTCTGGTTAAATTCATAGATTTTCCATTAGCCGCTTGTGCAGCGATACGGACGTTTTCAAGACAAGTTAAGTTGGTGAAAACTGATGAAGTTTGAAAAGTTCTTGCAAGACCTAATTTTGCACGGTCGTGCGGAGGCAATTCGGTGATGTTATTTTGACCAAGAAAAATCTCACCTCGAGTAGGTTTTCTGACACCACTTAATAGATTGAAAAATGAGGTTTTGCCTGCGCCGTTTGGGCCGATAATTCCGAGGATTTCATTCTGATTTACATCTAATGTGATGCCATCCAAAATCTTGGCTCCACCAATTGAAAGTGATAAATCTTTAACATGCAGTGCGGAAATCAATCTCTAACTCCAATCGGAACTTCGATGTTTCGAGCCTGGCCAAGAGTATAAAAAACCCCGATCTATTTCTAGTTTTAACTAAAAACAGACCGGGGTTTCTATTTAAGGTGTTTTACTTACTATGCCGTTACGTTGAATATGGTCTTATCTAACTGTGGGACATATCCCGCAGCAGTCTTGCGAAGTGAGACCAAGAACATAGGCTGGATTAGTACGTGATTTGTTGGGTTGATCTTCATCAAGCCCTTAACGCCTGACCATGAGAATCCTTCAAGATTGGAAATCATAGTGTCGACATCTTGAGCAGAATTACCCTTAAGCGCTTGCACAATCATTCTCGCAGCATCTGCACCTGTGCAGGTGAAGAGATCTTGTGCCTTCTTATCACGTGCGAAATCTGATGCAAGCTGATTTGCCGCAGCACCCTTTCCAACGCCACCAAAGTAGCTGTTGGTCATGATTGCGCGGGTACCTTCAAACAGAGTTCCGTAAATGTTGTAGGTAGATGCACCAGCAAGACCAGTGATTGGACGCTGCTTTGTGAATGCGCCTTGAACCTTTAGAGCAGTCAACATCGCACCAGCGGTTAATGCATTTGACCATGCGATGAAGATGTATGAACCCTTTGCATCAGCTGCTTGCTTTGCAAATGGTGTGAAATCTGAAGTTGAGGTTGGAACCTTGATTTCTTGGAATGTTGCTCCACGTGGACCCATCAAACCTCTTGCCGCTGCGATGTTTGATGCACCGAATGCGTTATCTTCAACGAAGAGAACAACTTTGCGACCCGAGATTGGCTTGATGCCTGCAAGAGGTGCCAAATCTTGAATTGAGGTATTTCCAGAACGGAATACATACTTATTAGCAGCACTTGTTACTAAGTCAGACTTTGCAGGTCCTGAGATGAATAGAACCTTGTTCTGTTGAGCAAGTGGCGCAAGTGTTAGAGCTACACCTGAAGATGCAGAGCCAACGATGATCTTTGTTCCGTTACCAACCATCTCTTTGAAAGATGCAGTTGCTGATGCAGGATCTCCAGCATCATCTTTGGTGGTTACAACAAGCTTCTGTCCATTAACGGACATCTTTCCGTTGGTGTAATAGTTCAAGCCCCAGTTGAGACCATCGACATATGCATCGCCATAAGACTTCAATGCACCTGAAGTTGAGGTGATTACACCGATCTTGATCTCTGAAGCAGCCTGAGCTGGCGCCATAGAAGGCGCAATGACTGCGGCAGCTGCAACTGCAACTGTCGCAAGTAGTGAGCGCTTGCTCATTTATTCTCCTTGATTTTTAGTTTCTGAGAGCCGGGCCCGACCCTCTTAGCGAGAAGGCTATTACTGCCAAGCGGTCATTCATATCTAGATTAGATATCCGTTTTATAACTTTTAAGGCCAAAAGAGCGCAGTGATGCGATAACCCGCGGGTAACCCGTAAAAGTGATGTATTTTGAGAGTTATTGAGAGTTATTGAGAGTTAGCCAACATGGCTTGAGGTGGCTCAAATGGCACACAGACGGGCAGACTATATGCATGTCGAGGCCGACGCAGAAGTTCGATGTTCCAGTTGCAGGCGGCAACTTGGCGCTCTTTCGTTTTGGTGAAGGTAATAAAAGTAGTTCTGATCACCCAGTACTTTTAATTCACGGAGTTACTTCATCTAATCGCGCATTTCAATTCTTTGCAGATTCATTGATTGCGCGTGGCAAAACTCCATATGCCGTTGATCTTCGTGGTCGCGGCGATTCAAATCAATTACCAG
>JACCDJ010704709.1_pt1 | contig 12903 bp, 10 predicted proteins | sample 7444481 | NCBI WGS metagenome assembly JACCDJ01 (sample SAMN15323435, study PRJNA562643) | freshwater metagenome | isolation source: river surface water | place: USA:Blue River Watershed | collected 2017-08-15 | reverse complement strand
CTTGAACCTGTGACTTCAGCAATGTGAATGCTGCGCTCTAACCAACTGAGCTACGCGACCGTGACCCGGACCAGCATCATAACCCGCCGGGGCGGGCGGCGGGCAAGCCTGTTTTGCGGGCAGGCCGGAGGGAAATCGTCCAAAAGGGTTGGCGGCTTGTCTTTCGTGGGGCCGGTCTCATCCTGAAGGGCGATGGACACTTCCGCACCAGCCGCCGGACCGCGCGTCGCCGACGAGCGTCTGATCCGCCTGACGGCTCCGGCCGGTGGTAAGGTCCTCGCTTTGGCCGCCCGCGAAGCCCAAGGGCGTTACTTGCGCGTGGCGATCTCCGGCGGCGGCTGCAACGGGCTGTCCTACAAGATGCGTTTCGTCGGCGAGGCCAAGCCGGCCGACATCCTGGTCCGCACGGAAGGCGTGGAGGTCCTGGTCGATCCGAAGTCGGCCCTTTATCTCCGCGGCACGCAGTTGGATTATTCCGACAAGATGATCGGCGGCGGCTTCAAATTCTCCAACCCGAACGCCAAGGCCAGTTGTTCCTGCGGCGAGAGTTTCTCGCTCTGACCAAAGGTCAAAGCGAGGGGGGCGCAGCGAAGCTGCGAGGGGGCACGTTGACACGCTGGCACGTGGGCAAGGGGGTGTCTCGAGGCAGGGTCAGCACTGCGTGCTGACCTAGTCCGTAGCCTCGGATAGGCTCGGGAGCGCGTCACGACATGGTGTGCGTGGGTTGGCTGATCCCTTTTCAGGTCTCAGGTCTCGGCCGTCGGGTATCTGGTTCGGCAGTTCAGGTTCAGGTGCAGGTTCCGGGTCTGATACCCGAACCTGAAGACCTGAACCTGGGACCTGAGGCCCGAGACCCGAAACCCGAGAAGGACGTATCGGTCGTACTTAATCCGCCGGAATCTCGTCCTTCTCGCCGGCTTCGTAACGTTCGCACCAGGCCTTGGACCATGCGGCGAAGTCGCCCGCGGCGATGTGCGCCTGGGCCTGGGCCATGAGGTCCTGCAGGAAGTGGATGTTGTGCAGCGCGAGCAAGGTGCCGCCGAGCTGTTCCCCGGCGTGATGCAGGTGGCGCAGGTAGGCGCGGGAGAAGTGGCGGCAGGTGTAGTTGTCCATGCCTTCCACGAGCGGGCGATGGTCCTCCTTGTAGCGGAGGTGCTTCACGCTGATCGGGCCGTCGGGCGTGAACGCGCCGCCGTGACGGCCGATGCGGGTGGGCATCGTGCAGTCGAACATGTCCGCGCCGAGCGCGACCATGCGGAGGAGTTGGGGCGGGGTGCCGACGCCCATCACGTAGCGGGGCTTATTCTTGGGCAGGAGCGGCGCGACGAGTCCGACCTGATGGAGCATGTGCTCCTCGGGTTCGCCGACGCTGACGCCGCCGATCGCATGACCGGGGAAATCGAGGCCGCCGAGTTCTTCGGCGCAACGGATACGGAGGTCATCGTAGACCGAACCCTGGTTGATGCAGAAGAGGTGACGGCCCGAGGCGAGGAAGCCGCTATCCTTGGCCAGCTGGAGCATCTCCTTCGCCCAGCGGATGGAGCGGGTCACGGCGACTTCGCATGAGGCGCGGTCGCAAGGGTAGGGCGGACACTCGTCGAGTACCATCGCGATGTCCGAGCCCAGCGCGTCCTGGATGTCGAAGCAGTCCTTCACGTCGAGGAACAGCTTGTTGCCGTCGAGGTGGGAGCTGAAGTGGATGCCCTCGTCGGTGATCGTGCGGAGCTTCGCGAGCGAGAAGACCTGGAAGCCGCCGCTGTCGGTCAGGATCGGCTTGTCCCAGTGCATGAACTTGTGGAGGCCCCCGGCGGCGCGGACGATCTCGCGGCCGGGACGCAGGTTCAGGTGGTAGGTGTTGCTGAGCAGGATCTGGGCGCCCGTCTCGGCGACCTGCTGAGGCGAGAGGCCTTTCACCGTCGCCTGCGTGCCCACCGGCATGAAGACCGGCGTGCGGACCTCCCCGTGGGGGGTCTTCAGGACGCCGAGGCGTGCGGCCGTGGACGTATCGGTCTTAAGCAGGGTGAACACGGAGGAAAACTAGGGGGCAGGCTGGCACGCTGGCAAGGGGACAAGAAGAAGACAGATGGCAGATGACTGAATCGATTATGGATGGCTGAGATTCAAGGGCAGGGAGGCGGATGGGTTAAGGAGGCAGGCCTTTTCTACGCCCGCTTCCCTGTCAGTCGTGTTTTCCTCTCTGTCATCCGCCATCTGCCATCGACTCAGTCATCTATGCCGCCGCCCTTCAGCGGCGGTTCCCATCGAACGTCAGTCTCATCCCCTTCGGGGCGTCGGCGCGGACCTTGCCGTTCTCGTAGACGCAGACGCCGTTGACGAAGGTGCGTTCGATGCTGCTGCCGAAGGTGTGGCCTTCGAAGGGCGACCAGCCGCACTGGTAGAGCAGCCCGGCCTTGGTCACGGGCTGGGGCTTGGCGGGGTCGACGACCACGAGGTCGGCCCAGTAGCCTTCGCGGATGAAGCCGCGCTTCTCGACGCCGAAGAGGATCGCCGGCGCATGGCAGGCGCGCTGGATGGCGGTCTCGAGCGTGAACGCTCCCTGGCGGGCGAGTTCCACGAGGATGAGCAGCGAATGCTGGATCAGCGGCAGGCCGGAGGGAGCCTTGAAGTAGGTCTGCGACTTTTCGTCCCAGGTGTGCGGGGCGTGGTCGGTCGCGATGACGTCGATGACGCCCGAGGCCACGGCGGCGCGGACCGCATCACGGTCGGCGGCGGTCTTGATGGCGGGGTTGCACTTGATCTGGTGGCCGAGGCGGGCGTAGTCGGCGTCGGAGAACCAGAGGTGGTGCACGCAGGCTTCGGCGGTCAGGCGCTTGCCCTTGAGCGGCGAGGCGCTGAAGAGCGAGAGTTCCTTGGCGGTCGTGATGTGCAGGATGTGCAGGCGGGCGTCGTGACGACGGGCGAGCTCGGCGGCCATCGAGGAGGAGGCGTAGCAGGCTTCGGCGTCGCGCAGGCGGGGATGTTCGGCGGCCGGGACGTCTTCGCCCCACTTGGCCTTGGCGGCGGCTTCGGCGGCCTTGATGCGCGGGGTGTCCTCGCAGTGCGTCAGGATGAGGGTCGGCGCGTGGCGGAAGATGCCTTCGAGGGTGGCGACCTGGTCGACGAGCATGTCGCCCGTGGAGGAGCCCATGAAGACCTTCACGCCGCAGACGTCGCGCGGATCGATGCCCTTGATGGCTTCGACGTTGGAGTTCGTTGCGCCGAAGAAGAAGGAGTAGTTGGCGACCGAGGTGGCCGCACCGATGGCGTACTTCTTGGCCAGTTCCTCGTGCGTGACCGCGGGAGGGTTCGTGTTCGGCATCTCCATGAACGAGGTCACGCCGCCGGCCACGGCCGCGCGGGCCTCGCTGGCGATGCAGGCCTTGTGGGTCAGGCCGGGTTCGCGGAAGTGCACCTGGTCGTCGATCAGGCCGGGGACGAGGAACTTGCCGGTCAGGTCGTATTCCTGGTCGGCCCGGGTGCCGGCGGGGATGACGCCGATGCGTTCGATGCGGCCGTCTCGGATGAGGACGTCGGCGTGGAAGCGACGGCCCTCGTTGATGATCTCAGCGTTGCGGAGGACGACGGTGTTCATGCCTCACCCAATCAGACCTCAAGCCAGCCGACTGCAAATGGGAAAACGCGGACCTCAGGCCGTGACCTTCACCATGTCCGAAAGGTCGGCTTTCTTGACGCCTTCCGGGTTGATGTTGACCGCCGAGACGCGGAACTGGGCGCCCTGCTTGTGGCTGAACTTGAGGATGAAATTGGTCACGACGAGCTTCTCCTCGGGGTAGAGCTCGGCTTTGCGGGCCACCATGGTGGTGACGAGTTCTTCGACCTGCTCGGCCGTGGCGCCGGGGAGGCTGGCCAGGCGGGTCTTGGCTTCCTTGATCTTCGCATCGCCCTCGATGGCGGCGTTCCAGATGAGGATGGCGACGTTCATGGCGCCCTTGGCGGCGGTGTGGTTGCCGCCGGCCTGCTCAAGGATGGGCTGCGAGAAGGTGATGAGCTTGTCGGCGAAGGAGGGCTCCCGAGGGGTGGTGTCGACCGGGGCGGGCTCGGGACGGCTGAAGTCGCGCTTGATGTCGCGGGGCTTGTTGTTGCCGAAGGCGCCGGTGGTCCGGCGACGAGAATGGGGGGAGGCCATTGGAAATGGGTATGACCCAAGGGAAACCCGACCGGCCCCTTCGGCAAGCCCTTTCCCCGAGGGGTCTATTGACACCCCGCCTCAGGCACGCCAGTTTGCTGCCAACGCCCTCTCCCGTGTCCGATTACAGCGACGTCATCCGCGCCCACCGCCGCGACCATCTCGCGAAACCGAACTCCCTCCCGCGCGGCGTCCACCGCTACTTCGAGAGCACGTTGCTGCCGCTCCCGATCGAGAAGGTGTTCGAATTCTTCTCCAAGGCCGAGAACCTCCAGGCGATCACGCCGCCGGAACTGAGCTTCCGCATCAAGACCCCTTTGCCGATCGCGATGAAGCAGGGCGCGTTGATCGACTACAGCCTCTCGCTCAACGGCGTTCCCTTCGGTTGGCGCACGCGCATCACCCACTGGGATCCGCCTTACGCCTTCGCCGACGAACAGCTCAAGGGCCCTTACGCCGTCTGGTTCCACACGCATACGTTCGCCGACGAAGGCGGCAAGACGCGCATGGACGACGAGGTGCTGTACAAGCTGCCGCTCTGGCCGTTCGGTGAGGTCGCCTATCCCTTCGTGAAGAAGAAGGTGGAAGGAATCTTCCGTTACCGTCGCGCCAAGATCCGCGAGATCCTCGGTTGCTAGGCGTTGTAGGGCTAGAGCCAGGGCCAGGGCTAGGACTAAACAAGGTCACGAACCCAGAATTGGTCGCTCCTGATTTGATCAGACGCTGCTAATTATTGCTTCAGCTAGCCCTGGCCCCAGCCCTAGCCCTTCTCTTCCCACTCACTTCTTCTCCGGCTCGGTCGAGGGCGGTACCGGGAAGACGCAGATCTGCAGGCTCGCGGCCTGATCGAAGGCCTGCGGGTTGGCGTGACGGCCTGCCCAGGCGATGCCGCGGAAGAGCAGGAGTTTCACGTCAGGCCGGCTGAAGTTCGCGTAGGTGTGGCCCGGGATGAAGACGAACGCGCGCTGCGCGCCGGGCTTCTCGTACGTCCAGATCTGCGTCTGCGCTTCGAAACCGTCGCCGACCTTCTTCGGCGTCGGCGCGGTCGCGAGCGGGTGGATGTCGGCGCGCAGGTCCATGTCGTAGTAGATCTCGTCCTTCATGCCGAAGTCGGCGACGCCCTTGGAGATGGCGTGCTCCTTGTCGGCGAACTTGAGCTGCATGGGGCCTTCGCGCCACTTGGTCACCTTCTGCCGCCAGGAGCCGCCGACGAGGTCCTTGTAGAAGTCGGCCGAGGCGTGGTTGCCGGCGACGGCGCCGGCGTGGATCACGACGAAGCTGCCGCCGCGCGCGGCGAACTTCTCCACGCGGGCGCGTTCGTCGGGCTTGAAGTCGCCCCCGCCCTGGCGGTGGATGACGAGCACGTCGGTCCGCGCGAGTTCCTCGTCGGACGGGAAGGTCTGCCCTCCCTTGGCGTCGGCATCGCCGACGGAGACCTTCATGCCGGCCTTAGTGAGCAACGGTTGCCAGTCACGGGCGAAGGCCGGGTGATCATGGTCGCCGGGACCATGGGTCTTGGGGCCGCAACGGAGGAAGACGCGGAGCGGGGTTGGGGCGTCGGCGGCGAACACCGTGGCTAAAGCGAGCAGGGGCAGGAGGCAGCGCATGGGTGCAAACTAAGGTAGGGTCGGGACCGCGTCACGACATAGTTGAGCGGTGTAAAAGTGGCGAAAGGGGCAGGGGTGGGGGTAGGACGGGTTGAATAGATGACGGAATCGATGACAGGGGACAGAGGACAGAATCCCGCACCCGTACCTGTACCTGAACACCCGAACCTGATACCCGAGGGCCGAGCCCTGGGACCCGAAAGAAGCCCCCCAGCCAATCCTCCGGTTTCCCTTTGAGTTATGCCTTCCCGCCGCCGGCCACCTGAGGCCGCCACCTGCCACCCGAAACGGTTGTCTCTTCTGTCTTAAACCACGCTCGGCAACTCCGCTAGCGACGTGATGAACGCATCCGCGCCGGCCTTCACCTTGGCGCGCACGGCGTAGCGGCCGAAGCCGATGACCTTGTCGGCGTCGCCCTTGACCTCGAGGTCGCTGGCGCCGTCGCCGACCATGACGACCTGCGTCGCCAGGTGTTCGGCGCGCAGGCGTCGAGCGACGACGTTCTTGCCCTTGGACCGGCAGGTCGGGCAGGTCTCGTCGAAGCCGGCGTAAGAGCCGTCGGCGTTGAAACGGAGGATCACCGCTTCGACGCGGTCGATGCCGAGATAAGCGGCGAGCGGGAGGATGGCCTGGGTGAAGCCGCCGCTGACGATGGCGATCTTCCAGCCGGCCGCGCGGAGCTGGTCCAGCGTGGCCTTGGCGGTGGGCTCGACGGTCGCGATGTACTTCGCGCCGATGGCTTCCAGTTCGGCCTTGGTCGGCTTGATGATGTCGAGGCGCTTGGCGAAGATCGCCTCCATCGGCGTGCCGCCGTCCATGGCCGCGTTGGTCATGTCCTCGACGGCCTTGAAGGTCTCCGGTCCCCGCAGGCGTCCGAGTTCGTCGATCCCTTCGATGGACGAGAGGGTCGAATCACAGTCGAGGAGCAGGAGCTTCGTGGCCACGAGGGACTAGAAGAAGAGGATAGGCGGAGGGCAAGGGCGGAGAGTGTTAGAGAATATGGAGTATCGAGTATGGAGTATCGGGGAAGATTCGTGCCGACAGACTTGTTTCGGGTGGCGGGTGGCGGCCCCGGGTGGCAGGTGGCAGGATTGTTTGTTCTCATCGATTCAGCCCTCGATTCAGCCCTCAATGCAGTCATCGACTCAGTCCTCCAACGACTACACCGACCCTGCCCACTGCAGGATTGCCAGCGAAGGCAGGTGTCTCACTCTTCCCCTCCATCATGGCCTGCACCCCTCCTGCCTCCGCTTCCGAAGTCTTCCAACGCGCCGCCAAGTGCAACCGCCTCATGGGCCGCGTGCTCTTCGGCTTTGCGATCTTTCTGACGCTCATCCTCGTGAACGGCAGCGCCGAATTCATCCGCAACTCCTCGGCCGGTAACGTCGGCGGCGCCGAGCGGATCGTCGGCCACCTGACGTCCTTCGTCGCCCAACTGACGTTGCTCCTCTCTGTCCTATTCCTGGCCCGTCGCCGCGCCTCCGCCGCGCATCACGCCATGGTGAAGTCGAACAATCTCAAGGCCCTCGAGCTTCTCGCCGCCTCCGCGACCGACGAACCCACGAAGAAAGACCTCCACGCCCGCGCCGCTGACCTTGTCGCCGGCAAGCCGGGTTGCTGCAAGTGAGCGTTCGCTAAGCGAACGCAGGGGCAGGGTTAGGGGTCGGGGTAGGGACAGCACCACGTGCTGTCCTTTTCGTTTATGTCTCTAGGTAGGGTCGGGACCGCTTCACGACATAGCGGCCTGCGTCCCCCAGCCGCCAACCGCTAACCGCCATCCGCTGAAACCTTTTCGCTATCGCTTATCCATCTTCTCCTGTTCGAGGGAAGACTTGATGGCGTCGTTGAAGGCCTTGGTGCGTTCGGCTTCGGTCAGCGTCGCGGGTGCCTGCATGCCGGCCGCATAGGCGCCGCCCTCCCAGCGCAGGTTGCGGATCTCGGGGTCGGTGCCACGCGTCCAGCCTTTGGCGGGTTTCATCTCGGGTGTCTTGAGTTCCGCCGGGATGCTCGGGGTGAGCGCAATCTCAGTTAAGGTGCTCCAGTCGGCCAGCTTGCCCTTGGTGGCGCCGATGGGACGCACGTCCGTCAGGTCGACCTCGACCTCGGCCCAGCCGTCGATGACTTTCAATTCCTTGGCGACGGCGTATTCGGCCTTGGGGCCGGCGGCGAAGGCGCCCCATTCGTTGCTGGCGAATTTCACGGCCAGCCAGCTGGCCTCGCGGGCCTTGATCTCGAAACGCAGCTTGGCGCCCTTCGGTCCGCGCCACTTGGGGTCCTTCACCTTGCGGGTATGCACGCTCCACAGCTCGGGGTTGCCCCAGTTGATCCGATACCAGTCGCCCCACTCGGCGCTATCCGCGGCGATGAGTCGCTCCGGCTGATCGGTCGCCTGCGTGCCGGCGGCCTTGAGTTTCGCCGGGGTCATCCAGGCTTCGCGCGAACTGAAGAAATAGGTGTCCGAGTTAGCCACGCCTGGGGCCGTCGGCAGTTTACGATATTCCTCCGGCGTCGCGTAGAGGACGTTGGCGTAGGCGAACAGCGGCTGGGTCGGATCCATCAGCGGCGCCTCGGCGATCCAGCGTACGTCGACCTGCTTGGCCTCCAGCCGACGCCAGAAACGGGTGAGCTCGTGGATGTCTTGGCTGACGTAGATCCGGACGGTCTGGCAGGGCTTGGTGGCGTCCGGCGTGACGACGACCTTCGGGACGCGGCCCGCTTCGATGGTGATGGCGGGCGTGGCCGGGATGAGCCCTGTCTTCCCCTTGAGGTGCGTTTCGAACCACAGGTGCTGGGTCAGCGTGCTGGCGTGGTCGTGCCGGTGATTGAAGTGCGGCGACATGCTCAGACGCAGCAGTGCGTCCGGGACGACCCGCCAGGTCCAGGCCATGTTGTCCATGTGCGCGTGGAAGTCGTTGGTCGGCGAGAACCAGAGCGTCGGCACGCTGAGTCGCGCGACGTAAGGATTCTCCGAGGTCGTCGCCAGGGCGATCGGGGTGGCCTTGGAGCGCTCGCCGCCGGGCATCTCGTCGAGCGTGGCGACAAGGTCACCCGAGCCGCCGCACGAGGGCACCGCGGCCTTCACGCGCTTGTCGATGCCGGTGAGTTGGGTGGTCAGGCGTCCGCCCATCGAGTGGCCGTAGACGCCGAGGCGGGCGGGGTCGACCTGCGGCTGGCTTTGTAGGAAGGTCAGGCCGCGGCGGGCGGCGAGCGTCACCAGGAACCAGTTGTCGTTGCGGGGCGAGTCGACCGGATCCAGCGTGAAGGCGTCGGGCTTGGTACCGCCCGCGAAGTGGTTGACCTTGTTATGCTGGGGCGGGTGGGTGGCGTCGAGCGCGCCCCAGTCGGTATTGAGGCCGTCGTAGGTCTTACCGTCCGCGAAGGTCATCTTGTTACCGCCCCAGTTGAGCGAGAGGCTCGCGTAGCCGCGCTTCGCGTCCGTCACGACCGTGGCGAGGCTGGCGGACTGACCGCCGCCGTGGATGTGCATCAGGCCGGGCAGGGCGGTGGCGCCTTTCGGAAAAGCGTAGAACGCCGCGACGGTCGCGGGCTCGCCCTTGAAGACGCCAACGCGGTAGCGGATGACCCGGCAGACGATGCCGTCCTGTTCCCATTCCTTGGTCACTTCGGCCTCGAGCGGTTCTTTGCGTGGATCGTAATCGCCCCAGAGTGCGTCGAGATTCTGCGGTATCTGTCCGTCCTTCAGCGGCGGCAGCGTCTCCGCGCCGAGGTGGGTCAGTAAGGCCAGCAAGCAAAGCAGCGGGGTGCGCATGGGGATGCGTGGGTTATAGGGGCAAGCCGGGAAGGGGCAAGAGAGGGTGTCAGCGGTCGGCGGATAGCGTTTAGCGGTTGGGTCAATTACCCACGTGACGCCGTCCCTGCTTCCCTGCCTTTTGTGCTCCTGCCCGTGACCTGCCACCTGGGGCTGCCACCCGCCACCTGAGAATGATTAACTTCTCCGGAACCACCCGATCAGCTTGCTGAACCAACGGGTCGGCTTGGCGGCGTTGTCGCGGCGGGACTGCAGGAGGGCGAGGATCTCGGTCTTGCCGGCGAGCGTGGCGAAGTCGGCCGGCGTCGAGCCGCCTTGGTCGGCGAGCGGATCGGCGCCGGCGTCGAGGAGCAGGGTGGCGATCTCGACGTAACCCTTGAAGGCCACGCCGCCCAGGGGCGTCTGGCCCTTGTCATTGCGCAGGTCGACCGTGGCGCCCGACTTCAGCAGCAGCTTCACGACCTCGGCCCGTCCATGGTAGCTGGCCAGCATCAGGAGCGTGTTGCCCTTGGCGTCGCGTGCGTCGACCGACAGGCCGCCCTTCAGCAGGGCGCCCAGGCCGGCGGTATCGCCATTCCTGGCCAGGTCAGCGGCGGCGTCGGGGAGTGTAGGGGCAGCTGAGTTCATCGTGACGTACGACGATTAAGATACGCTAGGCCAAGCGAGATCATTGGTTCATTTGCCGAATGGCTTTAGGTCGGAAAAATTGATTACTGGAATGCCAAGTGCGGCGGCTTTTTTGAGCTTAGAGGGTCCGGCATCCTCACCAATAATCAGAAAATTAATTTTCGGACTGACGGAGTCGGTAACGACGTAACCAAGGGACTCAACGTGAGCCTGGGCCTGCTCTCTATTCATTCCTTCCACTTTGCCGCTGACTACAACAACGTTTCCAAGGCTCGTATTGATGACTTTCTTCAGTCTTTTAGCGTCGGATTTATTGCCGGACTTCTGCGCTTTATCTAACTCATCGTCCGACATTCTCATGGCAATGTCGAGATAGTCGATTCCCACCCCTACCGGCACTTGATCAAGTGAGAGCTCGTACAAGTCTTTACCAAAATCTTCCTGCCATAGGGCGATGGCTGCTTTGATGTGCGAGTTATTGCGGCTCGAGAAAAATGAAATAGCCTTCCGCTTGTAGTAATCCGAACTTTTTCCGTCTTCGTGAGAAATGTTGAATAGGCGCAGAACTTTTTGAAAGTTATCCCTTACGGAGGCGGAGCACATTCTAAACTCTTCCTCGGAAGCTTTAAGCGGGGCTCCAGCTTTCTTTAAAACAGCAAGGACAGAAGGGTCGCTAAGTCTTTCGAACGCTTCGTGTATCTTTGTAATCTGACTTTTAGCGCTCACACTCTCGCTCACTAAGGCTGCGCCATCTTGGATGCTCTTTTGAATGTCCGCATTATGCGCTACAATTTTGATCGCAGCTTTTATTTCCAGGCCTTGGACGCCGAGCGCAGTGATGGTATGGCACAGTAGTTTGGCTTTCTTTGCGCGGAGATAGATTTTTTTGAGAACGGGATCGTTCAGGCTTCTGATGTATAGGAACTCGCAATCTTCAGGTGCAGCTTGGTCATAGCCGTTAGCCTGCAACACCCTAATCTCTCTGACTAAATCCGGGGTTCTTAATGCGCTTAGGATATCTTTTGAGGTTTCCTCCCCGATCAAGGGGATGCAGCACAAGTATGTACCTTTGCCTTTCCTTACTGCTTTTTCTGTTAGGTATAGGTCTTCTTCTTCAAGCTTGAGAACGTTTTCAAGTGAACCGCAATGGATTGCCAGTTGTTTTGCAGTTTCAGTTCCAACTTGGTTTATGCCAAGGGCGTTGATGGCTCGCCACAGCTCTCTAGACTTAGACGCTGTGATGCTCTCGTTAATGTTCTCGACAGACTTGTCCCCGAACTTTTCTAGAGTTCTCCAGGTTTTATCTGTAATTGAGAACAAATCGGTCGGGCTGTTTACGTAGCCCATGTCTACAAGTTTAGCTGCGAGCGATTCTCCCAGGCCGTCGATCTCAAGGCAGTGTTTGGATGCAAAATACATTAGCCTTCTGACCTTCATGTCGCGTGAGGGCGCGCGGAGCTTGTAGGCGGCTTCTTCGCCGTCGCGGGTAGCGTCGAGGCCGAGCTCCTTCAGGCGGCCCTCGAAGTCGAAGGGCTGGGCGTCGGCGGGGCGCTTCGCGAGCACGACGCCGAGGACCTGCGGGATGATCTCGCCGGCCTTCTGGATGCGGACGGTGTCGCCTTCGCGGATATCTTTGCGGGCGATCTCGGCGGAGTTATGCAGGGTCGCCCTTGCGACGGTCGAGCCGGCCAGCAGGACCGGGTCGAGTTCGGCGACGGGCGTGATGGCGCCGGTACGGCCGACCTGCATGCTGATCTTGCGGAGGATGGTCTCGGCCTGGTCGGGCGGGAACTTGAACGCCACGGCCCAGTGCGGGAATTTGCTCGTCGTGCCGGCCCGACGCTGGTCTTCGAGGCGGTTGACCTTCACCACCGCGCCGTCGGTCGGGAAGGGGAGGTCGCGGCGGAGGACGTCGAGCTGCTGGATGGCCTTCCAGGCGGCGTCCACGCCCTGCTGGATGTCGAGGTCGTCGCGGATGGGGAAGCCCCACTCCTTGAGCTTCGTCTTGAATTCCTTGAGCGAGGCGAAGGCAGTGGACGGCTCGCAGGCACCGAGGCCGTAGCAGACGATGCTGAGGCGACGGCGGCGGGCTTCCTCGCCGTCGAGTAGCTTGACAGTGCCGGCGGCGAGGTTGCGGGGATTGGCGTAGGGCGGTTCGCCGGCCGCTTCGCGCTCGGCGTTCAGGCGCTGGAACTCCGCCAGCTCCATGTAGATCTCGCCGCGGACCTCGAGGAGGTCGGGCGCGCCCTTGAGCGAACGCGGGATCTCGCGGATCAGGCTGACGTTGGCCGTGACGTCGTCGCCCCGGGCGCCGTTGCCGCGGGTGACCGCGCGGACGAACTTGCCCTTCTCGAAGGTAAGCGAGACCGCCACGCCGTCGACTTTCGGTTCGACGATGAATTCAAGCCCCGTGCCGCCGAGGGCCTTGTAGAGACGGTCGCCGAAGGCGCGGAAGTCGGCTTCGTCGTAAGTGTTGTCGAGCGACAGCATCGGGGCCTTGTGGTCGGCCTGCTGGAAGCCCTCGGACTTGTCGTCGCCGATGCCGAGGTCGGGCCCGGCGAACATCGGGAACTCGCGTTCCAGGTCGGCGAGCTGGTCGACGAGCTTGTCGAATTCGAAGTCGGAGATCTCCGGGGCGTGCTTCTTCCGGTATAGCTCCTCGTAGCGCAGGATTTCGGCGGGGAGGGGGAGGCTGTGATCGCGGGGAGATTCCGACATGTACGTCGGCGGAGGATAAAGGGGGGAGGGTGGGG
>JACCDJ010336518.1_pt1 | contig 12903 bp, 17 predicted proteins | sample 7444481 | NCBI WGS metagenome assembly JACCDJ01 (sample SAMN15323435, study PRJNA562643) | freshwater metagenome | isolation source: river surface water | place: USA:Blue River Watershed | collected 2017-08-15 | reverse complement strand
GGCCTGGCCTGAAGGTGTCTTTGATGTTGCCGTAGTCTTTGGAGCGCTGGTCCTGGTTGCGAATCAACAGGGCAATCGGTGCGCCCGTGGTCTTGCCTTCGAACACCCCAGAGAGAATCTCAACGGTATCGGGTTCTTGACGCTGGGTGACGTGACGCGAGGTGCCGGGGCGTCTGCGGTCTAGTTCTGGCTGAATATCCGCCTCACTCAGGACCAGTCCCGGGGGGCAGCCATCGACCACACAGCCAATGGCTGGGCCGTGGGACTCTCCAAAGGAGGTCACACAAAACAGATGACCAAAGGTGTTTCCTGACATGGTGGCTATTCTACCCGGCTCGCCTTGTGCACTAGACCAGCATGCGCTCGATCTGTTGGACCACACGACGTTTGCCCAAGACGACCAGCACCTGGTCAATCGAAGGCGTCTCGGTGCGACCCAACAAGATGAGCCGCAGGGCCATGGCGAGCTGGGGCATTTTTAGGCCATGCGCCAGCAACACCTCTTTGGTGATCACCGAGGCCTGCTTGGCATCGAAGACCTCAGGCAGCCTGGAGGCCAGATCCCTTAAGGCATCGGGCACGGTGCCATGGAGCTTCTCGGCCAAGGCAGCAGGATCTGGGGTCGCCTCGACGTAGAACATGGCAGCCGCCTCGGCAAGCTCCTCCAATGTGTTGGCGCGGTCCTTCAATAGTTCACAGACAGCGGCCAAATCAGGCCCGCAGCCAGAGACAAAGCCCTCTTCCTTCATGCGGGGGGTGACCCGCTTGGCCAGCTCAGCACCGGAGAGTTGTCGCAGATAGTGGTTGTTCAGCCACTTGAGTTTTTCGAAGTCGAACTGGGCAGCCGACTTGCTGCAATGGTCCAGGCCAAACCACTCGGTGAACTGGTCCATGGAAAAGATCTCGTCATCGCCGTGGCTCCAGCCAAGGCGAGCCAGGTAGTTCAACAAGGCCTCTGGCAGGTAACCATGGTCGTCGTATTGCATGACCGAGACTGCACCGTGACGCTTGGAGAGCTTCTCGCCGTCCGGACCATGGATCATGGGCAGGTGGGCGTATTCGGGCACCTGGGCCCCCAGGGCTCGAATGATGTTGATCTGGCGAGGGGTGTTGTTGATGTGGTCATCGCCTCGAATGACATGGCTGATCTGCATCTCAACGTCGTCGACCACCACACAGAAGTTATAGGTGGGGGTGCCGTCTCCACGGGCGATGATCAAGTCGTCGAGTTCTTCATTGGAGATGGTGATGCGACCTTTAACGCCGTCTTCCCAGCTCACAGCGCCATCGGTTGGGTTCTTAAACCGAATCACGGGTTTGACACCTTCTGGGGGCACGAGGCCCTTCTTCTCGACGTTTTCCGGCCGCCAACGGCCGTCATATCGGGGCTTGAGGCCAGCCGCCCGCTGCTGCTCGCGCATGACGTCAAGCTCGGCTGGGCTGCAATAGCAACGGTAGGCCAAACCTTTGGCCAGCATGTCATCGATGACAGCGCGATACCGGTCCATGCGCTGCATCTGATAGAAAGGACCCTCGTCCGGGTGCAGACCCAGCCAGGCCATGCCATCCAGAATGGCCTTCACCGCCTCGGGCGTGGAACGCTCTAGGTCGGTGTCCTCGACGCGCAGAATGAACTGGCCTTTGTGATGCCGGGCAAACGCCCAGCAGTAGAGTGCGGTTCGGGCCCCACCCACGTGCAGGTAGCCGGTGGGACTGGGGGCAAAACGGGTCCGGACCGGGCGATTTATAGTGCTCATCTGACAAGTGTAGCGAGACCATGGACCTTCTTCTTTCCCAGATCAACACAGGCCAGCTGGCCTGGGCCTTTGGGGTCACCCTGGCGGCCGCCTATTTTCACGGCCTGTTGGGCCTGGGCTTTGTCTCTGTGGCCATGCCCCTACTAGTCTTGTTCATCGATCTGCGAACCGCCATGGTGGTCACGGTGCCCCCAGCCTTCTTCCTGTCAGCCCGCCTGGCTTTTTTCGGCGGTGGGCTCAAGCAGAGCCTGGGGCGGCATTGGTTTATGCCGGTATTCATGATGATCGGCGGGGTCAGTGGTGCCTGGCTCTTCCAGACGCTCCCGCAGCAGGCCCTGCTGATGATCATCGTCTTGGTGCTGATCCTGTTTCTCTCAATCGACACCCTGAAGAAGAGCCACGTTCATCTGCCCAAGCCCTGGGTGATGCCGGCGGCGGCCTTTTTCGCCTTCCTGGCCGGCAATACCGAGACGTCCATCAACATGGGGGCGCCCTTTCTGCTGGTCTTCTTCCTGATCGCAGGCTACGCCCCTAACCTGATCGTCCAGGTGATCAACCTGTGCTTTTTCTCAGGCAAGGTGGTTCATGTCATCACCCTGTCGATTGGCGGCGCGGCCAATGCGGCTGTAACCCTGCCGGAATGGATTCCCGGCCTGATCATGGCGCCAGTCTGCATTTGGCTGTGTAACTTTGGCGTCCGCAAGCGGGAGCGCACCCCGGTGGAGACCTATCGGCGATGGCTCAAAGGCTTTCTGTCGGCCCTGGTCGTGGTGTTGTTGGGCAAGCTGGCGCTCGGTCTTTGGCCAATGTGAAATAATGGGGATCTAGTCAGCAAGCTGGACAGCTAGCTCAGTGGTAGAGCACTGCCTTCACACGGCAGGGGTCACAGGTTCGAACCCTGTGCTGTCCACCATCCAAGCCAAGCGTCAAACCACACGAAAACAAAGGTTGCTCAGCTCGCCGAGAGGTCACATAATTTGATGACCCTTGTGGATATACGAGCTCATGAATAAAGCTGAGGTCCTAAAAATTTTGCGTCAGGAGCGCCCCTTTCTCGAAAAAGAATGTGGGGTGAAGACACTCGTGCTTTTTGGGTCATCGGCTAGAGATGAGATGACAGAGAGCAGTGACGTGGATCTGCTGGTTGAATTCGACGGGCCAGCCACCTCAAAGCGATATTTCGACGCTCAGTTCAGGTTGGAAGATGCCCTCGGCAAGGCGGTAGACCTGATTACTCTGAAATCCGTGAAGCCAAGGCTACTGCCCTTCATTCAAAAGGACGCTGTAGTTGTCGAGTAATCCAAGTGCAGCATCTCTTATGTATTTCGAGGACATGGCTTATGCCATCGAAAAAATTCTCGATTACACCAAAGGAATGACCCCAGAGCAGTTTTCTTCCGATCGCAAAACGATTGATTCAGTTTGTTTCAATCTAGCGATCCTGGGAGAGGCGGCGAACAAGATTTCGCCTGAAATACAAGTCAACTATCCGGACATTCAATGGCGAAAGATCATTAGCACCCGTAACAAGCTTATTCACAATTACGCCGTAATCGATGAAGAGATACTTTGGGACATCGTCAAAAACGATTTGCCCAACCTTCTCGCAACGCTAAGGGCTGGCGACCAAGCTTAAAAGCTCACAACGACAGCGTCTTCACACGGCAGGGGTAACAGGTTCGAACCCTGTGCTGTCCACTACCCCTCCCCAACAGGAAGCAAGAGAGAAACCGGTCCGCTACGAACGGACATTCCCCTGGAACCGGTCCACCACCTCCACCAGTTTGACCAAGTCCTCATAGAGAATTCTGTCGTCATGATAGAAATGCTCGATTGACTTCCGGGAAATCACATAGCCGCGCTTACCCGCCTGGACACATACCTCCGCCATCCCCAGCTGCACTAACTTTTTAAGTCGACGGCGCGTGCTCTCGCGAGGTCGACGCATGACCGCAGCCAAGGACAAAGCTGATACAGGTTCCAATTCGATGCCTGCGTATTCGCTCAATGGCATGGTTCCCTGAATAAGCCTCTGTATGTTGCCTGGACTGTGGTGACGAGCCGCATTCAGTTCGCCAAGCTTATAGAAGGTAAACATCGCCTCAATGTCGCCATCAAAAAAACTCTGATGACGAATCGCCGCCGAGCCAATGCATCGGCCAATCAAGAAACCAAACAGCGGATAGAGCGCGGCCCAGCTGTCGTCTGTGAGATTTTTTTGCATGGGCAAAGGCTAAACCCAAAAATCCCCAAACGCCCCAATTTGGGTCCTCTCCAAGAGCCCGAAATGGGTAACCCCCCCGAAATTCGACTTCCAGACGCCAAAAAATGGCGCCAACACAGTTGGAGCGAAAAATGGGTTACTTGGGACTTGAAGAAGCAGAACGTGCCATCAAGCTAGGGGCCTACACCCAGGCCTACGAGATTTTTGTTGCCATGGTGGAGTCGGGCGAGGATCCCGCCTTCTACAAGCTCTGCGAGATGGCCATTCATGCGCAACTGCATGAAGACCAACAAAAAGACTTTGCAGACCGACTTGAACGGGCAGTTCGACAGGACAACGAATCAGCGACCTACAACATGGCAGTGCTTTACTCCCGTGGCGTTGTCTTTGAACGAGACCTCCAAAAAGCAGCCCACCTCTTCTCAAAGGCCTGCGCATGCCGAGTTCCGGAGGCCTTTGCAGCCTTGGCCAAACTCTATATCCACCATCGTCATGACCTGCCGCTAGCCTCGTCAGACAACATCGTGCAGCTCTTGCATGAGGGCATCAAGCTAGGCTCTGCCGAGAGCGCCTATCTCATGGGCCGAATCTGCACGACTGGCGGGCCGGTCAGAGCCGATCCGTTTGAGGCGGTGAAATACCTCTATGCCGCGGCGCGCCTCGGCCATGAGGAGGCGAAAAAGGCGCTCGTCATGATCCAGACCATGAACCCGTCTGAGACCTTCGCCAGCCAGCAAAAGGAAGGCACCGATCTCTACTGGCGCATGAAAAACCCGGATCTGCACTCCGAACACAGGTCAGATGACTAGTCAGAAAGTCAACGCTCCGTCTGGTGCAGACGGCTGGTGGCTAAATGGCTACAGACAAGCCAACTGGAAGACCGTTTACCACCTAGACGTTGACATCGGACAGCAGACGCTGGAGGTGGCGATTGAGTCATGCTTTCAGCAGGCCAGTGGTGACACTTTTTGCATTCTCAGGTCGATCGACATGACCCAGGACAGCATCGCCTACCTGGCCTGCTATATCCCTGGCTTTAAACGTCTTAGGATGTACGAATTGGCATCTAGAACAGAGGGCTTTGACGGACGAACGATCGGCCGAGACCTGATCAGAATTGCCTCTTACGTATGGGATTCCCTGAACAATCCAGCTGTAGCCAACATGCTAGAGACGATTGTCCAGACGGCAAAGGAAAATGCCCACATCACAGAGCCTCCCTATATCAAGGAGATTCTGTAAAGTCCGCTGGCGTCTTCAAACGACAGGGGTCACAGGTTCGAACCCTGTGCTAATAAAACCCAAATCCACACGCGCCCTCTGGAAACGGAACGGCATCCTCCGTGGTTTGTCAAAAGGGGACCGTTGACTGTAGGAGCCCACATGAAATGCCCCGTCTGCAAAGAACCTAGTCTTGTCATTTCCGAGCGCCAAGGCATTGAGATTGATTACTGCCCCTCCTGCCGAGGAGTTTGGCTGGACCGTGGCGAACTGGACAAGCTGATTGAAAAATCAATATCGGGGTCTCAGGTCCGGCAAAATACGGAGTGGGCTGAACCCCGAGGATATTCGGGTAGAGCCCAGGGGCACTACAAAAAGCCCAAATCATGGCTTCATGAGATTTTTGACTGAGAAGGACACCCCACGCTTGTTGCTCATCGCCCACGCCCTAATGAGGGGGAGATTCAATTTCCGATCTTTTAAAAGGTCTCTCGGAGTTGGCAGGAACTCAACACAGAGGGAATAACTCAATCCCTTATTTGGTTCGAAGGGGAACGTGATGGTTCTTGCGCAAGGGATCTGGAATGCCAGAGGGTTTTTCAAAGGCTGTCGAGCGGTTGGACGGCGGCCTGGTTTGGCCGGTCATGTCGGCAAAGCGCGACTACCGCTTCACATGCTCCGCTATTGGATCACCCATCATTTTTTAAGCGGCGTCATCTCTACTCAGCCTTCGCCCCGGATATTGGAAATTGGAATCGACCGCGGTCAGCTTTATTTCTTTGCCAGAGGTATCGACAAAGAAGTCAGAAGCTGGCGGTGGGAAGGCGCAGACCTAGACCCCCGCACACAGTCCCTGCGTCAAGACGGTTACCAACAAATCCACTTGCTCAATTTCGAAGATCTGGAGAAAGTTGCGCAATTTGTATCTCACCCAGATCGTGAGGGGCAGTTCGATGCCGTTGTAGTACTGCACTTCCTCGAGCACTTAGATCAGCCAGAGGCGGTCATGAACCTTATCAGGAGACTGCTGAAGCCAGGCGGTGCAATCGTCGGCGGAATGCCGGGGTGCCCTGAATTCTTCAGGGCTATGCGTGAACAGAAGATTCGCAAGCACGCAAAACCACACGGGCACAAATCGGTCTTTTCTGCCGAAAGAATCGACTCAATGGCCAGACAGGCCGGTCTCGAGCCGAGAGTGACGACAGGTGCCTTTTTTGCGCGCTCTAGGGACTTTCAGCTCGAAAATCACGCCTGGTGGTTTCGATTCAACATTTGGTTCGGCCGCACGTTCACCCGCTGGCCCAGCGAACTCTATTTTGAGGCTAGGAGGCCGCGCTCGTAAGGTGAGTGTCACTCCCGATCAAATACGACTCCATCGACAGCATCCCGTAACGAAACCCCCCATCCAGGACAGTGACAGGGCTTGTGGTTGACGCAGCCCCTACGGCAACCAGCAAGGGTAAAAAATGCTCTAACGTGGGGTGTGCCCTTCTAGCGTAGGGTGCTATCGTCATGGCCTTGAGCAGACGCTCTACGTCTCCGGCTTGAATCGCTCGACGTATCCACAGGGCAAACTCCCTGGCGTAATCAGCGGCCGTCTCATTCGGTGGCCCGAAGCGGAATTCATACAGGTTATGCGTCAAGCTACCTGATCCGATGACCAAGACCCCCGTCCCAGCCAGCGGTGATAGTGCTCGACCAAGATCGAGAGAGAAGTGCTCATTGGCGTGATACGGCAGCGACACCTGTAAGACCGGTATATCGGCATTCGGATATAGGTAACGCAGCGGAACCCAAGCGCCATGATCCAACCCGCGGGCGGGGTCTAGGTTCGCTTCGATTCCGGAGCGGAGTAGAGCGTGCTGAATTTCTAACGCCAGACCAGGATCCCCCGGTGCTCGGTATTCCAAGTCATACAATTCGCGCGGGAATCCATAAAAGTCATGGATGGTCTTCGGGGCCGGTCCAGAAGAAATTTCCACCGACTCTGTCATCCAATGCGGTGAGATGACCACAATGGCCCTTGGCAGACCCAGCCTCTGACCGAGTGCATGCAGTTGTGAACCGGCCAAGCCGGGCTCCAACGCGAAAGTAGGAGCTCCATGAGAGACAAAGAGTGAGGGCATCGTGGTCACCAATGACGCTCTTCTATGACTGGTGGGCGAGTTTCTGATTGAGCAATCGGTCAAATGAATAACCACCTCCCCCAGCCAACAGCAGGGCAACACTGATCGCCAACAAGGACAACCCGAACTCAAATCCATTGTTAGCCATGAAGAGCCCGTTAGCCAAATGCACCTGGACGATGGCGACCACCATCGTAATGGCTAACACCAGCGCTGCAGGTCGGACCAAGAGACCCAGGATCAGAGCGAGACCGCCAAAGAATTCGGCACCACCAGCCAGTAAGGCCATCCAGTATCCCGGAAACAAGCCAATGGATTCCATCCACTGCCCCGTTCCCTCAAGTCCATGACCCCCAAACGCACCGAAAAGCTTTTGCGCACCATGGGCAAGAAAGACAATACCGACTGGTATTCGCAGAGCCAGGGGAGCGAGTCCGGCATCTGTGCGAACAACACGCTGCACGACTGACGTGGTCTGGGGCGAGGAATTAGTGACAAGGCGGGACATATGGATCCTTTCAATGAAGAGAGCCCCGGCGTTTGGGGCGATGAATCACACTGTATTAAATTAAAATATCGAAATAAATAAACATTAATCAAACAGACTGTTCCAATAAATAGAACAATGAACAAATACCAAGAAATCAAAACCTTCGTGGCCGTCGTAGATGCCACCAGCTTCGTCAAAGCCGGAGAGACCCTTGGCATCTCGAAAGCGGCTGCATCAAGGCACATCTCGGACCTAGAGAGTCGATTGGGCGTTCGGCTGCTACACCGAACCACCCGAGCCCTATCTCTCACATCAGAAGGGGAGATTTTCTTGAGTCGCTGCCGAGAAATCTTGTCGAGCATCGAAGCTTCAGAAGTGGAGATTTCAACCACCAACACCACAGCCACCGGGCTCCTGAAACTGAATATCCCGGTTAGTTTCGGCATTCAGCACCTGGCACCTCTTTGGGGAGAATTCTTAGAGAAAAATCCCGCTTTAACGCTAGACATTCAGTTGACCGATCGATTTGTAGACCTTGTAGATGAGGGCTTCGACATGGCGATCAGAATCGGCAAGCTTCCAGACTCCAGCCTCGTCTCTCGTCAGATAGCTTCCAGCAGGATGGTCCTGTGTGCCTCACCGAAATACATCAAAAAAAGAGGCGCACCCCGCCATCCGAATGAACTATCGAAACATGACGTTTTGGCCTACAGCCTACTAACGACAGGCGATCAATGGCACTTTGAAGGGGGCGATGGACTGGTCAGGGTCAAGGTACATCCCAGAATGTCGTCTAACAACGGAGACAGTTGCGTCGCCACCTGTATTGCTGGAGGCGGCATCGCCCTCCAGCCGATTTTTCTTGTCCACGAGGCGCTGAAGAGTAAACAGCTGGTGCCGCTTCTGAGTGACTTTCGATGCGCTACTCTAGGGATTTACGCGGTTTACCCAACCCGAAAATTTCTACTGCCCAAGGTGCGAGTAGCGGTCGACTTCTTAACAGAAAAACTCTCGTACCTGGCTGATCAGACTCTCTAGCCCACAAATCAATCTGCGCCTTTTCGTAGAAGCCAGATTTCCCGATCAAACTCAAACGCAACATTTCCTCGCCATGACTTCTATCCAATTCACGACCGCCCAATATCTGATTGAGACGCTTGCCACCCTGGCCTTCGCGACCACCGGAGTGCTTGAAGCCGCCCGCAAGCGCTTGGATGTGGTCGGAGTCTGTGTGGTGTCCTCACTGGCAGCCTTTGGTGGGGGCACCCTGCGAGACATCCTGCTAGATCGTCGCCCCTTCTTCTGGGTTTCTCACTGGGAGCTCTTGCTCGTTGTCCTGGTCTTTGCGGTCTTGGCCTTGTCCTTCATGCGCAGCAAGCACTTTGAGCCGACCGAGCGACTGATCCGACTGCCGGACGCCATTGGGCTGGGGCTCTTCACGGCCAGCGGTACACAGATTGCGCTGAGCATGCAGATGCCAGCCTTGATAGCGGTCTTGATGGGGGTCATGACGGCAGTCTTTGGCGGCGTGTTGCGTGACGTGTTTTGCAACGACATCCCCAAGGTCTTCCATGACCACCGTCCTTATGCCATCTGCGCCTTTGTCGCTGGCTGCATCGCAGTCGCATGCGATGCCTATGGCATGGCGCAATGGGCGACGCTGGTCATCTCAAGCCTGACCGGATTCGGACTGCGGCTGGCAGTGATGATCTGGGACATCCGGCTGCCGGCCTGGCGGCCTGATTAAGCTGCCCGAGAGAACCCCTCTCCTGCCGGGCCTCTAAAGCGCCTGACAAGCCGCCTGCGTCACCTGAACAGTGGTCGCAGTTCCGCCAAGATCACGAGTGTGAAGGCTGGCATCAGCCGTTACCTTCTCGATGGCGGCCATCGCCAAGGCGGCCGCTGCCTTTTCACCAAGATGCTCGAGCAGCATGACCACAGACCAGAAGGTACCAATCGGGTTGGCAAGTCCTTTGCCCATGATGTCAAAGGCAGAGCCATGAATAGGCTCGAACATGGATGGGTAGCGCCGCTCAGGGTCAATGTTGCCTGTCGGTGCAATGCCAAGACTGCCAGCCAACGCGGCGGCAAGGTCACTCAAGATGTCGGCATGAAGATTGGTGGCCACAATCGTATCCAGTGAACCAGGCCGGTTCACCATTCGAGCGGTGGCTGCATCGACCAACTCTTTATCCCATTTCACATCTGGGAAGTCTTTGGCTACCTGAACTGCGATCTCGTCCCACATCACCATGGCATGCCGCTGGGCATTGGATTTGGTAACGACGGTCAATTGGCGACGGGGCCGTGAGCGAGCCAACTCAAAGGCGTAGCGAATGATTCGCTCAACACCCACCCGAGTCATGATGGAGACGTCGGTCGCCACCTCAATGGGGTGTCCCTTGTGGGCTCGACCACCCACCCCCGAATATTCTCCTTCAGAGTTCTCTCGAACAATGACCCAGTCAAAGGATCCAGGCTCGCAGCCACGCAACGGGCTCTGAATGCCCGGCAAGATTCGGGTTGGTCGGACGTTCGCATATTGATCAAAGCCCTGACAAATCTTCAGCCGCAGGCCCCACAGGGTGATGTGATCTGCAATATCTGGATCCCCCGCTGAGCCGAACAAAATCGCATCTGCGTCGCGAATGGCGTCTAAACCATCCTCCGGCATCATCACCCCATGCTTTCGGTAGTAGTCGCCACCCCAGTCCAAGGACTGAAAATTGAACGTCAAACCACCCTGTCGTTTGGCAATGGCTTCAAGAAAAGCCTGGCCAGCAGGAATGACTTCTTTTCCAATACCGTCTCCGGGGATACAGGCGATGCGATAGGTCTTCATTTTTTAGCGAGTCTGTTGTGAACCCGCTTATTCTATTTTTTAGACATGTTCAGGCCCACATCACAAACCCTGATATCTAGTCTCATGATTAATCCATAACGCGTAGGCATCAAGGGCCGTCTCAATCGGTACAAAAATTAACTCGGGCGTCTCGTATGGGTGGTGCTTCTGGATGTGCGCTTTCAGGGAATCCACCTGCGCAGCGGTGGTCTTGATCATGAGCAAGGTCTCTTCAGCAGTCTCTAACACCCCCTGCCACCAGTACTGGGACTGCACGCCCGGCATCCGGCTGACACAGGCGGCCAAACGGGCTTCAAGAATCGATTCTGAGAGCCCCTTGGCCGTCTCCGCATTGGGGGCACTGCAAAGAGCAACCAAGAGCTTTTCCATCTCACATACCCACTTGAACTAAGATTCTTAAGATTAACCGCGACTTACAGGGGAGGCAAAGATGACTGATCAGGCTCGTCTTAGATTCCCGGCAGTCCTATGTGTAGTTCTATCTGGCCTTTTGGCGTCACCAGTCGTCGCCCTCACGACCAATCGGACCGGAGAATACTTTGCCAACTATGACGCCAACGGCGATGGCAAGATCGATTCGAAGGAGTGGCTTGGTCGTGGCAACTTCGAACGCTTGGATGCAAATCGAGATGGCTTCATTGATCTCGGTGAATTCCAACGAATCTATGAGAACTCAGCCGTTCTAGCCCCCGAGAAAGTCATTACACCCCAAGCCCCACCCACCATGGATATATCGGTTGGCGACGTGCAAGTCAGCCCAGATGCCCTCAGCCGTGAAATGCGATGCGCCATCACACGATCCAATCGCTGCCCCGATGGTCAGGAGCTGGCTCAATCCAGGGGGCTCATCGAGACCGGTCTGACACCCACCTTTCCAAAAAAGTCTTTTTGCCAAGGAGTGGACGAGACCTTTGCCATGTCCTACTCCGAGAAACGTGGTCGCGAGGCCAGCCACGGTGGCATCGACATTCCTGCGGATTTTAATGTGCCCATCCTAGCTGCTGCCAACGGAACAGTGGTGGGAATTTTTAGTGAACAAGACGGGCTTGCCAGGGGTCGCACGGTGGTCCTTCGCCACACCCCCGAGGACACGGGACTGACGGTGTGGACTTATACCGAATATGCCCACCTGAATGAGATGCCGGACCTCGTCGTTGGTCAACGAATCAAAATGGGGGAAGTTCTGGGGCCCACCGGCAACTCTGGAAATGGCGTTGGTGGAAAGATATCCCGACGAAACCTTCGACGACCGGCTATTCACTATGCCGTCTACTACGCCAATGGCCCGCGCTACGCAGTAACCCGGTCGTACGTTATTCCAGAAGATGGCTATTGGATGGATCCGATCGCCCTATATCGATCCCGGGCGCCAATCGATTCTCAATCGCTGGTTAAGTTGCCCCCGACTGAGAAGTCCGTGCTGGTTCCCGTTGTGTTTACAGATGGCAAGTTTTCTACAACCCAGACCAAGGTGATCTGGCCCTACCCCTGTCAGAGCGAGCCCCAGTGACTGGCGCGGGCATCAAGCCTCTCTAAATCCGATCTCTGCCGACAGAGTCTTCCTCACAGGGCACTTGGAGGCGAATCGGCGTACGTGAGCCTGTTCTTCCCCAGAGAGCTTTGGATCCAGGTTGAGTTGATAGACGAATACCGTGCGCTCTGGGATCGATCGGTCCAGACTCACCCGGCAATTGGTCTGGCCCAGGTCAAAGCCATATTTCATGGCACCCATCTTCAGAGTAATCTGAATACAACTGGCCAAGGCAGCCTCTAACAACTCGTGAGGGCCAAAGCCAGCATCCTCACCGCCCTTCTCCACCAACACATCTGCCTGAATGGTCTGCCGACCATTGTTTAATTCAGTTGCGAAATTCCGCGACCCAGCTTTGGCTTGAATCATGGCTAATACCCTCACAAAAAGTTGACTAGAGCACTGAGATTCTCAGGGACGTGGCCTCTCCAACATAGCCCCGTATTTCTGACAAGTCCATCAGTGTAAGAGTAGGCTGACCACGTGCGAGATTAATCATGAGTAGCTAAGAGCGAAGCGCCAGGGGCAGGTTAAGCAAAAGGTTCTGAGGTTTGATCCGAAGGCGATTGTTCTCGTCTGCCGCAATGGCCATGTAGACGGGCTGCCCCGCCACTGTCGGAAGCATGTCGGCTGGATCCGAGAACTTAAGCTGAAACAAGACCAGCAGGCGCAGAAGCCGTTCATCGTCCAT
>JACCDJ010812001.1_pt1 | contig 12905 bp, 15 predicted proteins | sample 7444481 | NCBI WGS metagenome assembly JACCDJ01 (sample SAMN15323435, study PRJNA562643) | freshwater metagenome | isolation source: river surface water | place: USA:Blue River Watershed | collected 2017-08-15 | reverse complement strand
CCTTGTGGGAGAGTAGAACGTCGCCGGACTTCTTTTATAAAAGGGGGCACTTTCATTAGTGCCCCCTTTTTAATTTTTCATTAAATTAAGATAAGCAGAAAGCACATGTAAGTTCTTAGCACAATAGAAAAGGAGGTTGCTGTGACTGATCGTGACAAGAGATCTTTTTCAGATAAACCTTCTCGCTCTTCTGCGCCATCAACTAAACGAGCAGGTTCGCCCACGCGTGCGGGTGCTCCTCGACAAGATATTCGAGGTTCTAGGCCAGCGCCCGTAGATCGCGACATGAGTCGTTTGCGTCCACGAATCTTCGAACCAGATATTCCAGAGGAAGTTACTGGCGAAGAGTTAGAAAAATCTGTTCGTGCTGAGTTGTTAAGTTTGTCGCCAGAAAATGCAAAAGTAGTTGCACGCCATTTAGTTTGCATCAATATGCATATGGATACCGATCCAGAGTTAGCGCATAAGCATGGAATTGCTGCTGCTCATCACGCTGGTCGTTTAGCGGTTGTTCGTGAAAGTGCCGGATACGCAGCTTATCGGGCAGGTCATTACGAAATTGCGCTTAAAGAATTGCGAGCCGCGCATCGTATTTCAGGTGATGTGTCGATGTGGCCTGTCATGGCTGATTGCGAAAGAGGGCTCGGAAAGCCCCTAAAAGCCCTGGTTTTAGCTGGTTCTCCTGAAGTTTCTCGGCTAGATAAGGCCGAAGAGGTTGAGATGAGAATTGTTGCATCCGGTGCTCGCTGCGATTTGGGTGAGTTTGATGCTGCTGTCATTACGTTAACGTGCAAAGAATTGAAAAATGAATCAGAAGAATGGGCTGTCCGACTTCGTTATGCATATGCGGATGCTCTAAATAAAGCAGGACGTATTGAAGAGTCTAAAAAATGGTTCCACGATTGTGCACTTATTGATCGTGATGAAATTACCGACGCTTTAGAGCGTTCACAAGCATAACTATTATCTATCCACAAGTGCTGTTCCTTCTATCGTTTTTGTCATACCCGTAATTCATCATCTCCTTTACCTGAAAATGTCAGTGGAAATGAGAATTCGGAGTCTTCATGAACGCATCAACAAAGAGTGTCAACAAAAAGAAAAAGATTAAAGTTGAGTATGACGAACCTGATTATTCGTTAAATGACGTGATGTTACGTGGTCGTGTTTCGGATACCGCAGTCGAAAAAATCCTTCCAAGTGGAGACAAAGTTGTCGAATTCAGATTGATCGTTTCTCGGATTGAGTTATCGGGTGTTGATACTTTGGATATCGCCGCATGGAGTGCAAAATCACGTAGAAGTGCACTCACTCTCAAAGCTGATGAATGGATTGAAGTTTCAGGCGCCATCCATCGTAGATTCTGGAAAGCTCCATCCGGATTAGCCAGTCGCTGGCAGGTTGAAGCAGCCGAGATAAGTCGAATTTAGGTACGCTAGAGCCTCGTTCAGGGCACTTTCGTGAAAGCGGTATTCATGGCTAATGATCTCTTTGCATCCTTACGCACTTATTTGAATAAGGTAAGCGAAGGCGAGCGAACTCCAGCCGAGCTTGCGGCTGCTTTAAACACATGGGTAAAACAAAGTGGTGATGTTCTTAAATCTAAGATAGATGAAGAAGTTCATAACACAGTAACTCGCATGGGGTTCATTAAACGTGAAGAATTCGATGAACTAAAAGCGGAATTAGAAGAAATAAGAAAATCTCTCACATCACAATCTGCCGTAAAGTCCAAGCCATCTGTTAAGAAGAGTGCTAGTACAAAAAAGTCCACTGTCAAGAAAAGCACGTCTCAGAAAAAGAGAAAAGCATGAATCAAGAAAATCCAGAAAACTCCACTGAGTTCTCCATTGTTGACGAGGTAAAAATTGAACTCTCCGAGATTGATGCAACAGATGTGTCCGAACACTCCGCTCGGTATGAACTCTTGCATCAAAAATTGCAGGAAACACTTTCGGGTATAGACGGACTCTAAGTTTCACATGAAAACTAGGTTAGACGCAGAGCTTGTTCGGCGTGAATTGGCGCGTTCACGAGAGTCTGCCGCTGATTTGATCGAATCACGAAGTGTTTTAGTTAATGGGATTCCTGCTACAAAACCGGCAACTCAAGTTGATGCCGAAACATCTATTACTTTGCAAGGAAATCGGGATGATTTCGTCTCCCGTGGAGGTCATAAACTATCGGGCGCATTAGATGCTTTTCCTGAGATAAAAGTTGAAGGTGTTCGAGCTCTAGATGCTGGCGCATCAACAGGAGGATTTACAGATGTCCTTCTTCGAAGAGGCGCACGCGAAGTAGTAGCAGTAGATGTTGGGTACGGACAATTAGCCTGGGAACTCCGTCAAGACCCACGAGTTTTGGTTCTGGATCGAACAAATATTCGCCACTTAACGGGAGATGTTGTTGGTGAACCAACGGGATTAGTAGTTGCAGATCTTTCATTTATTTCGCTCACATTAGTATTACCAGCACTTTCCGCTGTTTCTAAATCAGACGCAGATTATTTACTGATGGTGAAACCACAATTTGAAGTTGGCCGAGAGAAACTTGGTGCCGGTGGAGTCGTGAGAGATCCAGCACTTCGTAAATCAGCTGTCATGGATGTAGCCACGAGTGCCTACGACGTTGGGCTTGGAACTAAAGGTGTTGTAGCAAGCCCTCTTCCTGGTCCTGCAGGTAATGTTGAATACTTTTTGTGGCTAAAGAGAGGTGCGCAGGAAATTTCTGAGGACGCATTAGAAGCAGCAATTCAGATAGGACCTCAATAATGAGCCAACGAAACATTCTTTTGTTGGTTAACTCTTCTCGGGCGCAAGCTGAAGAAGCATCTGACCTTGTTATATCAATTCTTGAAAAAGCTAAAATAAATGTTTACAGAACAATTGACTCACAACTTCCAGAGCTGGAATTAGTACTCGTTCTTGGTGGTGATGGAACTATTCTTCGTGGAGCTGAGTATGCAGTTGCGCATAACGTTGCATTGCTCGGAATTAACTTGGGACACGTTGGGTTCATGGCAGAAGTTGAGGAATTTACCTATGAAAATGTTGCCAAAGCTGTCATCGAGAAGAATTACGTACTAGACAGACGCATGCTGTTGTCTTTTGAAGTTAAACGGGGCAGTTCAATCATTGAGAGAGGGTGGGCTCTTAACGAGATAAGCGTTGAACGAAAAAGTACAACAATGTTAGAACTCTTTGTACAAATTGATGACAGACCATTATCTAGATGGGGTTGCGATGGAATCATTTGCGCAACTCCCACTGGTTCAACTGCTTATGCATTTTCAGCAGGAGGCCCTGTTTTATGGCCTGAAGTACAAGCAATGGTTCTCTTACCTATTGCCGCACATGCTCTGTTTGCAAAACCAATGGTTATTGCACCTTCATCTACGATCGGTATTGCGATTGAATCATCCGACGCATCTTTATCGGCAGACGCGCTTCGTAAAATCGAATTACATAAAGATGATGAAGTTTCTATAACGAAAAACGATATACAAGTAACTCTTGCGCACCTTAAATCCACAATTTTCACGGATAGATTGGTTGCTAAGTTCAAGTTACCAATTGAAGGATGGCGCGGTGAGTGATCGCACTTTTCTAGAAGAAATACATATCAAAAATATCGGAGTAATTACTCAAGCTAATCTAGAATTTGATAAAGGTTTAACGGTATTAACCGGTGAAACTGGCGCTGGTAAAACCATGGTATTAACTGCTCTCAACCTTGTTCTAGGAGGTAAAACCGAAAGCGCCTTGGTGCGTAGCGGAGAAGAAAGACTCACTGCAAGCGCCTTGTTTAGTGTCCCAAAGGAAAAAACAGTATTTTTTGAGAATCTAGGTATTGAAATTGAAGATGGCTCCCTGTCAATTTCTAGAAGTGTTACAAAGGATGGAAAGAGCAAGGCAGTAGCGAGTGGCGTAAGTATAAATGCCGGAACACTCTCTGAAGCCAGTAGTCATCTCATTGAGATTCATGGACAAAGTTCGGGATTAAACATTACAAAGGGATCCCGACAACGAGAACTTCTTGATCGATACGCTGGCGAATCAGTAGATAGATCATTGAGGGAATATCAAGCCTGCCTTAAAGATTATCAAGAAATTAAAATGCGTATTAACGAATTAAAGAGAAGTGCGGCAAGTCGAGAGGATTCACTAGCTTCTCTAAAACTCTTTAGTGAATCATTTTCCAAACTAAAACCAATAGCTAACGAATTTTCCATCATAGAGGATGAAATCAAAAGATTATCTTCGGTAGAGGAACTGCGTCTTGCTGTGACTCAAGCACTAAGCATTCTTGAAAACGATGATTCGGGTGCCTTAAATGCCCTTGGACAGGCAAAAAAATCACTTGACTCCGTTAAGGAGAAAGATTCTAAATTGGAAGATTTTTCTGATAACTTCAATGATGCTTTTTTTATTCTTGCAGATTTGTTACCTGGTTTAACATCTTATTTGCAAACATTGGAAGCTGATCCGGACAGATTGGAATTTTTGCAGGAACGAAAAGCCGCACTCTCCTTTTTTGTCAAGAAGTGGAGTTCTGACGTCGCGGGCGATGAAGCTATAGATGAACTAATAAAACGTTACAGCAGCGTTGCATCTCAATTAGATGATTTAAGTGGTGGGGATGAACGGATTCAAATGTTGGAAAAGGAATTATCCGGGGTTAAGCAGAGATTGCTATCAATGGCTACTGAATTAACGAGTAAACGAGTTGCTGCAGGAAATGATCTAGCTAAAAAAGTATCTGTCGAAATGCATTCATTATCTATGCCACAAACCAACCTAGTCATCGAAGTTCTTTCACCAGATTATGAATCTAACTTAAAAGAGAGTGATTTCACACCATATGGATGTGACACTGTAGGAATGTTTTTACAAACTCATAAAAATGCTCCTCTAGTTTCCCTTGCTAAAGGTGCATCTGGCGGAGAAATGTCCCGTGTCATGTTGGCGCTAGAAGTAGTTATTGCATCTTCAAATCCAGTTGGAACGTATATTTTTGATGAAGTGGACGCTGGAGTGGGTGGAGCTGCGGCCATTGAAGTGGGTCGACGGTTACATTCCCTATCTAAAAATGCTCAAGTAATTGTTGTTACACATCTTCCACAAGTGGCTGCATGGGGAGATCAACATTACGTTGTTGAAAAAAGTTTTGATGGAACCGTAATTTCTAGCGGTGTGACAAGCGTTGAAGGCGATGCACGGATATCAGAAATTGCACGCATGCTGGCTGGATTACAAGAGTCATCGAGTGCAAAGGAACACGCGAGCGAACTGCTCAATATGCGCCTTCAAGGATAAAATTCTTAATAAGTGATAGGTTGTCCTTCCATGGGCCAACCTCATGTAACCAAGCATTTATTCGTAACCGGCGGAGTCGCCTCTAGTCTTGGTAAAGGTCTCACAGCATCTAGCCTTGGAAGATTGTTAATTTCTCGAGGTCTACGAGTGACAATGCAAAAATTGGATCCATACCTAAATGTTGATCCGGGAACGATGAATCCATTTCAACATGGTGAGGTATTTGTTACAGATGATGGAGCAGAAACAGATTTAGATATTGGACATTATGAAAGATTTTTGGATAGAAATTTGCATGGATCTGCAAATGTTACAACTGGCCAAGTTTACTCACGCGTTATAAGCAGGGAACGACGCGGTGAGTATCTAGGCGAAACAGTGCAAGTTATTCCACATATCACTAACGAAATTAAAGAGCGCATTCGGGCGATGGCTGCTCCTGACATAGATATAGTGATAACGGAAATAGGTGGAACAGTAGGAGATATTGAATCTCAACCATTTTTAGAAGCAGCTCGTCAAATCAGGCAAGAGGTAGGGCGTGACAATGTTTTCTATTTACATATCTCTTTAGTTCCCTACATCGGCCCCTCCGGCGAACTAAAAACTAAGCCAACGCAACATAGCGTTGCTGCTCTGCGTAGTATCGGTATTGCACCTGACGCAGTTGTCTTACGATCTGATCGTCCTATACCCGATGGTATAAAACGAAAAATTTCTTTGATGTGTGACGTAGATTTAGAGGCAGTTGTAGCCGCAGTTGATGCTCCATCAATTTATGACATCCCAAAAGTTCTATATGCAGAGGGCTTGGATTCCTATGTGGTCAGAAGATTGGGCTTAAAGTCTCATGATGTTAAATGGGGAGAATGGGATGATTTACTGAAGATTGTCCATAATCCAAAACATCATGTGCGAGTTGCTCTTGTTGGCAAATATATTGATTTACCTGATGCTTATCTTTCCGTATCTGAAGCGTTGAGAGCTGGTGGTTTCGCAAACAACGCAAAAGTTGAGTTGAAATGGGTTGCTAGTGATGATTGCGCAACCATCGAAGGTGCTCAGAGCTCGCTCGGTGATGTTGATGCAATCTGTGTACCTGGTGGTTTCGGAGTGAGAGGCATAGAAGGCAAACTTGGAGCTCTTACTTTTGCACGTTTAAATAAGATTCCTACTTTAGGTTTATGTTTAGGTTTGCAATGCATGGTTATTGAAGCCGCACGAAATATGGCTGGAATTGATGATGCCAACTCTGCAGAATTTTCTCCGAATTCAGGTTCGCATGTCATCGCAACGATGGAAGGTCAAAAATCTATCGTCGATGGTGTGGGGGACATGGGAGGTTCCATGCGTTTGGGCTTATATAAGGCTGATTTGTTACCTGGTTCAATAGTGGCCCAAAGTTATGGCTCAAAAGAAGTATCTGAACGACATCGACATAGATATGAAGTTAATAATGCGTTCAAAGATCGCATATCTGCTTCTGGTTTAGTTTTTTCTGGCGTGTACACCAAAGACAATCTTGTAGAGTTTGTTGAACTTCCTTCAAATGTTCATCCATTTTACGTGGGAACTCAGGCTCACCCGGAGTTGAGATCTAGACCCACTCGTCCACATCCACTCTTCACTGGATTGATTTCAGCAGCAATTGCTTTAAAAGGTAAAAGATGATTGTTGGAGTTCCCCGTGAGATTAAGGTTCAAGAATACCGTGTTGCCTTAACACCCGAAGGTGTTGCGGAGTTTATCAAGAATGGTCACTCCGTTATCGTTGAAAATAATGCAGGCATCGGATCTAGTATTTCAAACGAGTCGTACGTAGCTGCTGGTGCGACGATTATTGAAAGCGCTGATCAATTGTGGCAACAAGCTGACTTAATTTTAAAAGTTAAAGAACCTATCGCGGCTGAATATTCACGTATGCGTGAAAATCAGATTCTCTTTACGTATTTGCATCTAGCAGCTTCAAAAGCGTGTACTGATGCACTGATAAAATCGAAAACGACGGCGATAGCCTACGAAACGGTTGAAGTCGATGGATCTCTTCCTCTCTTAATTCCCATGAGTGAAGTCGCGGGTCGTATGGCTACACAAGTTGGAGCTGATGCTTTATTAAAACCCAAAGGTGGGCGAGGAGTTCTACTTGCCGGTGTACCAGGAGTTTCACCCGGAAAAGTGATAGTTATTGGTGCAGGAATTGCTGGTTTGAATGCAGCAGTAATTGCGTTAGGTATGGGCGCTGATATCACAGTTTTAGATAAATCTGCCAAACGATTAGCGCACATAGATCAGGTTTACGGCGGTCGAATTAAAACTCTTATGTCCAGCACAGTTAGTATCCAAAAATGCATTTACGATGCAGATTTAGTTATCGGAGCAGTCCTCATTCCTGGCGCAAAGGCACCAAAGGTAGTTACCAATCAAGATGTTGCCAAAATGAAAAGCGGGTCTGTTCTCGTTGATATTGCTATTGATCAAGGAGGTTGCTTCGAAGATTCCAAACCAACCACCCATGAAAACCCGACTTATCAAGTTCATGAATCTATTTTTTACTGTGTTGCAAACATGCCTGGAGCAGTTCCCGTTACATCGACGTATGCCTTGACCAACGTAACACTTCCTTTTGCTCTACAGATAGCAAATCTTGGATGGCATAAAGCACTCGCAGCCAATCCAAATTTGGCGAAAGGTTTGAATACACATGATGGAAAAGTTACCTATAAAGCCGTAGCTGAGGCACACGGTTATGAATTCTCGCCAATTTTCTGAGCAATTTCTAAATTATTCGCGCATTGAACGCGGATTGTCTGCGAATTCACTGGCGGCATATTCAAGGGATTTAAATCGATTTCTTTTTTTCTTATCTTCAAATAAAAGAACTGTCGAAGACTTTACTGAATCTGAAGCAGAGGATTTTATAGAGGAACTAAAATCATGTGGGTTGGCCGCAAGTTCGATAAATAGAATTGTGTCCACTCTCCGCTCGTTTTATCGGTATCTAGAGCGCGAGCACAACATGTTAAATCCTACGAAGGATATTCAGACGCGACAGATTCCCCTTCGTTTGCCTAAAGCGTTAACGATCTCTCAAATTTCCCATTTGATTGATTCAAGTGTGATCGAAGATGAAGCTATTTCTATACGGAATAAAGCTATTCTCGAACTTTTATATAGTACCGGTGGACGCGTTTCGGAGATTGTAGGAATCAACCTAGTTGACTTAAGTGAAGTCTCTTCTAGTGATTCTAAAGTTCATGTTATTAAATTGCGGGGAAAAGGGAGTAAGGAGAGAGTTGTCCCTATAGGAAGTTTTGGAGTAAAGGCGTTAAATGATTACCTGGTTCGCGTTCGCCCTTCGCTCATTAACAAGAGCAAGAAGGGTAAGAGCGAAGCTCTTTTTCTAAATCAGCGTGGAACTAGAATTTCGCGGCAAAGTGCTTGGCAGATTGTTGTTGATAGTGCCAAACGGGCTGGCTTAGGAGAAGGAATTTCTCCGCATATTTTTCGACATTCATTTGCTACTCATTTATTAGATGGTGGTGCGGATATACGTGTTGTACAGGAGTTGCTTGGTCATTCTTCTGTAACAACAACACAGATTTATACATTAATCACTATAGATAAGATCCGTGAGTCGTATTCATTGGCCCATCCAAGAGCTCATTCGTAAATTACTGTCCGCGTAAACGGCGAGCAAGAATGCTTTGATCCCCTTTAGCTTCAAGGTCAGCGATTATCACGGCTATAGATTCACGAACGATTCGACCGCGATCTACGGCTAAACCTAGATCACCGCGTAGTTGCAAACGAGCTTGGTCGAGATCATAAAGTTCATCAGGGGATAGGTAGACAGTTATTTTTTCATCATGTTTTTCTCGACCAGAAGGAGATTTATCCAGCGTTGTGACACGTCGACGCTGAATTGCGCGCACACCTTTTTTAGATGGTGAAGTTGTAGGTGCTGCAATTGCTGGAGCAACAAGTGGCTTTGCAGGTTCAACATCTGCTTGTTTTACTGAGGTGAGTGCTGGAGACGTCGAACGAAATAGTTCATCTGCTCCTGGAAGACTTGCTCTGCGTGTCATCGTGCGCCTCCTCTGGCAATTAATTCACGTGCTAAACGTCGATATGAAGCCGCTCCTCCTGAAGAAGAAGCGTAAGAAGTGATTGGTTCTCCAACGACTGTAGTTTCTGGGAAACGAATTGTTTTTGCAATAATGGTTTCAAATACATCTTCTGGATACTTTTCTAATATTGCGCCAAGAACTTCGCGGTTATGTAAAGTTTTACGGTCATACATCGTTGCTAAAATCCCAATTAATTTAAGGTCAGGGTTGAGGAAGTTCTTTACTTTATCCAAATTTCCCTTTAATTCAATAAAACCGTGTAAAGCAAAGTATTCACATTGCAACGGCACAATTACTTCATCAGATGCAACTAAGGCATTAATGGTTAGTTGACCCATAGTTGGTTGACAATCGATGAGAATCACGTCATAAAATTCTTTCAATGGAGTCAAGGCTCGCTTGAGATATTGCTGGCCACCGATTTCAGCGCCCAGAGTTGTTTCGGCAGTTCCAAGATCTCTGTTGGCGGGCAAGAAATCCAAACCAGCAACGCTTGATTTCAAAACTATTTGATCAATATCGGCAGTTGGTGTCATCAATGCGTAATAAACAGTTTGTTCTAGTGGGAGAGAGTGCGCATTTACGCCTAGGCCAAGGGATAGGCCGCCTTGAGGATCAAAATCTACGAGCAGTACTCGTCGACCAAGTTCTGCAAGGCTTGCACCCAAGTTAATTGTTGAAGTTGTTTTACCCACTCCACCCTTTTGGTTAAAGATGGCGATGACTTTTGCGCCGCCATGTTCGGTTAATTGCGTTGGAGTTGGGAAACTTAAAGGAGCTTTATTTAAAAGTGCGGAGGTTGTTGCCACATCTTCTTCAAATGTCGATTTAGCGTTCAAGCGAGAAACCTCTTTCTTCCTTTTCGGGGACTCTACGCATTAGCCACCTTCTAGGCAAGTGCGCCACATTGCTTCTTTGCCGATGAAAATAAAGTACGGTTCAACCGTGGACACCCAAATAAACGGCGGCGAAGAGGTAATTGCCCCTGAAAATCCAGGATTTTCCGTTCACCTCACCAATTTTGATGGTCCTTTTGATCTCTTGCTTCAGCTCATTTCTAGACACAAAATGGACATTACTGAGGTTGCACTCAGCGCCGTTACAGATGAATTCATCGCTTTTATTCGTGGTCTTGAGTTATCTGGAGAAGGTTGGCGCCTAGATCAGGCTACGGAGTTCCTAGTCGTTGCAGCCACTCTCTTGGATTTAAAAGCGGCAAAACTGCTACCAAGTGGAGAAGTCGAAGACGAAGAGGACCTGGCACTGCTTGAAGCTCGCGACCTTCTTTTCGCCCGATTATTGCAATACCGAGCCTTTAAGGAGATCGCCGCAACATTTAGCGCACGTATTGAAGCCTTTGATAAGACTTTTGCTCGAGTAGTCGCTTTGGATCCTGCGCTCTCAGCACTGCTACCTGAAGTACTGATAGGCGTCGGACCTGCTCGTTTCGCAGCGATTGCTGAGAGAGTGTTAACCCCCAAGAGCGCACCAGTAGTGGCAGTTGAACACTTGCATAGCGCTTTAGTTAGCGTCTCCGAGGAGTCTAAAGTAGTGGTTGAAGCTTTGCGAAGGGGGCGAACCCTGAGTTTCCGGGCTCTCATTTCAGATGCGTCATCTACGTTGGTCATCGTTGCTCGATTTTTAGCGCTTTTGGATCTTTATCGACAAGGCGCCTTGCGTTTTAACCAGGTAGTTGCTCTGGGAGATCTTCAGATCAGTTGGACGGGAGCCGAGACCGGCGAGATTGAAACTACCGATGAGTTCGATATTCCAGTGAATATAGAAGATGATTCGACTGTTACACAGGGCGAAGAGGAGTAAAAAGGGTGCAGATCAAGGATATTCATAGGCATATTGAGGCCATACTCATGGTCGTTGACGAGCCTGTTAGTGAATTGACCTTGGCAACGGTTTTAGAAGTCCCCGAGGAAGAGGTAGCTCAAGCCCTAGCCGAACTCGTTGAAAGCTATTCTGAGCGTGGATTCGCCCTTAAAAGCGTTGCAGGCGGATGGCGCTTTTATAGTCACCCTGAGAGTTCATCTGTGGTAGAAAAATTCGTTCTAGATGGCCAGCAATCACGTCTAACTCAAGCAGCCCTGGAAACCCTGGCTGTGATCGCATACCGTCAACCGGTTTCACGAGCCCGAGTATCAGCGATCAGAGGGGTCAATGTGGAAGCGGTGATGAAAACGTTGGTTACTCGCGGCCTGGTCGAGGAATATGGCCTAGAACCCGAGACAGGGGCCATTTTGTATAAAACAACGAACTATTTCTTGGAACGTCTTGGATTAAATTCCCTAGAAGATTTGCCGGCTCTAGCCCCATACTTGCCGGATCTCGAACATTTAGACGAAGTACTTGATTCACTCGTTGATTAATTTTTAGATCTTCGTCAATAAACCATCAACTTCTCCTGTAGAGTTGGCGATAGGCGCTTACAATGCTGCCTAACTGACTGTCGGGAATGGATAGCCAATAATGAGTGCAACACGTTTGAATAAAATAATTGCCGATGCGGGTATAACCAGCCGCAGGGGAGCAGATGAACTCATCTCATCAGGTCGTGTCATGGTGGATGGATTAGTCATTCGAGAGCTCGGCGCCAAATTTGATCCAGCAATCCATGAAGTAATGGTTGATGGTGAGACAATCACACAATCATTGACCAAAACTTATCTTGCACTTCATAAACCAAAGGGTGTCTTGTCAACGATGTTTGACCCAGAGGGTAGACCTTCTCTGAGTGACTTTATTGACCTTAGAACCGAGCGGCTATTTCATGTTGGTCGTCTCGATAAGGACTCTGAGGGGTTGATTTTGCTTACCAATGATGGTGAATTAACCTTTCGGGCAACCCACCCATCCTATGGTTTAGAGAAAACCTACATTATTGAGTTTGAAGGAAAATTACCGCCGGGAATTGAAAAAACTCTGTTAAAAGGCGTCGAGCTTGAAGACGGCATCGGGCGGGTACTGGATTTTAAGCAACTCTCGCCAACGTGGTTAGAAGTGACAATTCATGAAGGGCGTTATCACATCATACGAAGACTGATGGCTGCTGTTGGTATCGACGTCCTTCGTTTGATCCGAACTAAATTCGGACCCATCTCCCTGGGGGAAACAACCGAGGGTCGCTGGCGCGACTTGAATTCGGGAGAGTTAATTAATTTACAAAAAGCTTTGCATATATAACTATTTATATATAAATCGTTAGTTCGTCAAAAAAACAATTAACCGATATATCTACATTAGCGCGAAAATTAGCCATTTATCGATAATAGGGGAGAGTTTTACGCTGGATAAAATCTCTTTATCGATAAGAATTCACTAGATAATCTAGCTCTTAGCACAACGTAAATCAGGTTTGGATTGATATATAAAACCAAAAGACTACTTAGATATAAATAGTGAAATAGATAAACACTTATTTAATCTCCACCGCACTGAATGAATCACCCGTTACT
>JACCDJ010431644.1_pt1 | contig 12906 bp, 12 predicted proteins | sample 7444481 | NCBI WGS metagenome assembly JACCDJ01 (sample SAMN15323435, study PRJNA562643) | freshwater metagenome | isolation source: river surface water | place: USA:Blue River Watershed | collected 2017-08-15 | reverse complement strand
CGATATAACACTGGGATTCAAATTGCTCGAACTGTTGTTAGCACCGTTGGCTTTGTGATTTTTTGCAACTACATACTTACCTACTTCGACTAGAACCAAAACTCCTGAATTCTGCAGGCCCTTCCAGCCAATTCTCGGAAAAGGCTAAAAACAAAAAACCCCGCGAAATTCGCGGGGTTTCTTTCTTGTTGTGGTATCGGGCGGAATCAGCGACGTTCGGGACCCCCATATTTTACTAGCTCTGGCAATATGTGTAAAAAAATTTGTAACAAATTCGTGTTTGGCACGCCCGTGGAAAACTTTAAAAAAATACTTTTTCTGTGGATAAACTCGAAGTTCGATTCCATGCACCAATCGAACTTGTTTTGATTATACTTAAAATTTATTGAAGCCATGTCCACTTCGATTGGTTTATTCAGCCAGTTGTTGCTGTTTCATTCGAATCTCAATAGGATTCCTTGTGTTTGTTGTGCTTTAATGTTTGTCCAGTTATTTTGTGTGTTGTGCATTGTCATCATTCTTTTTTACTAAATCAATTCCCATTAAAATATCATGTATCATTTCCCCCCTTTTTTCGTTTTCTTTATCTTCTTGAGTATGCACGCCCCCTTTTCTTATACCTTTTTCTAGTTCAAATGCAATTGTCTCTAATTTCATTTGAGATCCATTAATTATGTAGGCATCCCAAAACAACAAGTCAGCTGAATTAAACAAAATACGTTTGTTGACATTAATTAAATCATAAAGTGACCTGAGTTCTTCATTTGATTTTCTTTGAAGAGACGTTGAATCGTGTATTAACAATTTGGTTAGAATTTCTTTTTTGTAGATGCCTGCGAATCTTCTGTTTAGAAATGGATCGATAAGTAGTTTTACTAAATATAACCCTATCAATATATATAATGCCTCCATGTTTTTATATCGTGAAAATAGGTATTTGTAACAAGAATAAGTGAAATTGTTGATTTTTTACTTTCTGGTTTTGTGGGAAATGTTTCTGATGTAATCATGAGTTTTGTGAAACTAAAAAAATAGTATATTAACAAAATCCATGACGTTCAATACTATATTCATTTCATCAGAAACCACCATTCGATATAAAATTCACCAGCGATATCAAGTCTTTTATTCTGAGAATAAAGTTGGACTATCGATCATACAGTCACCCAACCATTGGACTAGAGACTATGCACCTGTGCAGATTGAACATAAAAACTATAAATTTCATTATCAACCCAATTATCATTGCAAGCCAAAATACACAGAGCCCAATCCAAATCAAAAGGGGAATTCAATGCGTAATTTTCTGAAATAACGGAATTGAATATTACTTTTGATGGTGGTGCAATCTTAATTGACGATCCAGCGAAATATTAAATATCAGACGTTTTGAGGCGTTGCGTACTTTCAAGTCAATCACAACGGAGGATGTGATTTATTACATTGAATTTTATACGAATGCAAAATTAAACGATGAATCGAGAGGTGAATAATATCAGCAATTAGCAGGAAAGCCCAATAGTTTTTCGCTGACCTTAGAGTTTTCAATGCTTGTTTTTAAATTTGATATCAGACAAAAAAACAATATCCGCCCAACTTCGATATGGGTTGAATTGAAAACTTGATTAAATTACACTGCAATTAACAAAAAATCACATGGTCCTATTTTTTCATGGTTTTGAGAGTTCACTTCCTTCAGGTAAGGTGGATGTTTTGAATGATTTCGGGTTGGACGCGGTTGGGATCCCTATGCATTACGATACTCAAATTCCTTATTCATTGGCTCAAGACTTCGTCTTAAAAAGTCAGCCAAAGTTGATTGTTGGTTCCAGTATGGGAGGCTATTTTGCCTTGAAAATTGGCACGCACTATGATATCCCTCTGATTCTACTGAATCCTGCTTTGGTGAACCGGAGAATTAGTTTTGATGAGCCTACAGAATACGGGCATCATCGGCCTAAAATATGGTCGTTGTTAGGCGAACAGGATGACCTTATTCCTTCCAACGAAAACCAATTAGCGTTGTTGAAATTTGGCGCCATCGTAGAAGTAGGAGATCATGGGCATCGCACACCTAACAACATTTTTCATAAATACATCCAAGGCATCATTGGGGAGCTGAGACAAATTGTAGAAATAATTAATTGACCAATTATCATACTTTGGATTCAGGTTTTAATTACCCGTAAATTCTATGAATAACCTACATTCGATATATTAGTTTGGTTTTATATCTTTGGCAAAAGCAAATAATTCCAATAACTCATTATATCATACAGACAATCATGACTACAACTAACCCCAATCCTTCAAAATACAGTTGGAAAACCTTAACTAGTTACATCTTGCTCATCAGCCTAATTATCTATTTACTCGTTCAATTAAGCAACGCAAAAAAAGGCCATTCAAGTGAACTCTCTCAATTTCAAATCCAAATTTCGAAGCAATCTGAAGCTCAAAATAAAATGAAGATTGAGCTCTATAACACCCAAAAAGAGCTTGGGGAATATTTGCCCTATAAAGCCATCATTCGTTCTGCTTCACTTAGAGATTCGATCTATTCATTATTACCTTTTAAATTTGGAGAATCAGCGGTGATCATGCCAGATAGTATGCCAGTTATAATCAACTCAGTAAGTATTATTGGTAGTGCTACAGATTACAGCATTAAATATGTCGTTCGCACGAAAAAAGGAGATTATATTCAAGTTTCTCCATCTGAATTAAAAAAATAATCATACATCTTACTACCCGCTTAAATTATTTAGATTTATCTAATACACTAGTACTTTGAAATGAAAAAATCATTTTATCTTCTTTTATGTTTCTTCATGCTTAATAACCTCAATGGGCAATCCATTGAGCCGTTTTTGAATCATGCTAACACTTATGTTTCACTCGCTAGAGAAAATGGCAACGATGAATACTACTTGAATTGCGCACTGCGGTATCTTGACAGCGCTGATAAAATTGGGCGCCCGAATCAAAAAACTGCAAAACAAATTACAAACCTGAGAAATGAGATTAGGATTGCGAAAAGCACGAGTGAAAACAACCTAAACTACCAGATAGAATTTTATCAATTATTTACTACAAACCCTATTCATTATGGATTTGCAAATGACCCCATTGAATATGCATTCGGTAATGCTTTCCAAAAACTATTGCAAGTCACTAACCCTGAAATGGGGAATAAGGACATTGCAAGTTTAAATTCTTACAGTATAATTAACCAGGATAATTGCGATGACGAAATTACTGAAGTCAATTTTCAATACCTGTGGTCCAACACCAAACATGTATTAATACCAAAGTCGCAATTTCAATTATCAAAGAATTTCCATACAGCACCACAGTCTTCTGATTCACAACAACTAAATGAATTGTGTAACATTTATAAAACAAATACCATTGGTATTTTCAAAACGCGTGTTATCGATGAGGTAGATGGCATTGTTTATGTATCTGTTTCGTATTTTCCATATTACAAGGGCCGTGGATTTGGATCTACCCTTTATACAGAGGGCTTTGGTGAGGATAAACGTGGAGGAATACTTCCAATTGTTCTCTTCTTACTACTCAGTTCAGTATTTTATATTTCCGTACTAGCCGTTATTGAAGAATTATACGATAGAATCATTCAAAAATTATGGCATCAAATTTCTTTTTATGAGATTTTCAATCTGTTAAAGAACAAATTCCTTTTGGTTGGTGCGAGCCAAATTTTACCAACTGCCCTATCCTTCATCATCGTCAACTCTGTCAAATCTATCGCCCCTGATTTAGGGACACATTACCTTGAGACTGAGGCCTTATTGTGGGTAGTGTTTATCACATTATCGATGAGTATTATACCAACATTCATCAATGTTTTTGTGATCAACCGTTTAGATATTGATGGGTTTCATACTTCAAGAGGATATCAAAATTTTGCAAATGCATCAATTTATGGATCCTACTTTTCATTTTTCTATTTCTATAGTTTGAAATATGGCACTATAGCGCATGAGCAACACTTTTTATTGATTCTAGTCACCTTTATCATAGGCCTAATTTTAGGTAAATCCTTGTATTTGTACCTAAATAAAAAAGAGGTAAAATCACTGTATTATACAGGAATTATTGGCTTCGCACTTGTTTCAATTTTATTGATTGGGGTTAATCTAATCATCCTAAAGCGATTTGAAACCTCGGGGTTCTTACAAGCTTTGATATTTGCACTTTTCGTCGCAATCAGCTATTACGTATTAGAAAAGCGAAAGCAAGCAGTTGCTAAAAAACTACACGAAATATCTCAAACAAATCTAGCTCAAAGGAGTTTTTCATACATTCCTGAGGTTGTCAATCAAACCAAATTAGACAGTATATTAAAAAAATTAACAATTGAATTATCTGAAACCAAATTGAACATCGTTGTATTAACCGGACCCTCAGGGATCGGGAAAACAAGCTTCATAAATGAGTGTTTACTTCGTCAATTAACGGCCAAAGACAGGAAGTTACTTTATGGAGATTGCAATGAAATTCAAGAGGAGAATGAAGTACATTTCGAACCATTCGTTCAAGCTTTAGCTGCGGAAATCGGCATCAAGAACTTTGTCAATTCAAGAGAGCAAATATCTAGTAAGACATCAATGCTCCAACCCTTACTTGAAAACAGTCCAATTGCGTTAGATAGTTTTTTGGATGCCAATTATACCAATGCCACAAAGACGCTAAAAGAGCATTGCTATATGGTTGCTCAAGAATTAGAGAATAAAAAATTCAAAGGAGTACTGGTTATAGAGGATTTGCAATGGATAGATGCCGAAAGTCGGGAGTTCTTGGTTAACCTATTGAAAATCATTTCAAATAAAGCCCAATTCAAACAGTTGAAGACCAATTTCTCTATCCTATTAACGATTAGAGAATCCAGCGCATTTGAACAAATGAGGGGTATCGTAAACATAGACGAATTGAAAGAAGAACTAGGAATCCACGTATCCAATATTCAATTTGAAGAAATCAAGCACAATGAACTTTTTGATTACATCAACTTTGTTGAACTAATAAGTGAAAGAGATGATATTTTTAATTTGGCAGAGTCAAGCAAATTCATCCTCAATAATTTAATAAATCAAAAAATCAACACCGGCAAATCAAACAATGAAGTCGTTGAGGCCAATATTACCCCACATTACATTTTCAAACTATTGACTAAAATGTTAGAGGATAAAACCTTGATTCCAGGATCAGGGGGGTTGATTTTCACGAGACAGATTACTGAAGACGATTTACCCAACAATGATGAAGTCGACAAATTTTATCACGCAATTTTCGATAAAATTTATTCAACGCCTACCATCGATAGAATTCAATGGATTCGCATTTTAGAGAGTGCGGCGATGATCGGTCAGAAATTCGATGCGGCAATATTGGCTTCGGTCTGGGGAATTGACTTATTACACCTGCTAGATTTCTTAGAGAGAATGGAAAAATTGGGCATTGTAAATGATGTTTACCAAGAAGATAATGTTTATCATTTTCAATCCAATAAAGTCACAGCAGCATTAAAAAGCTATTTTGGCACTTCAAATGCAGAAATCAAACAAATAATTCTGGAATACAATAAGCGGTGGATCAATGTTCAAAACAAAGAAATCAGCAGTTTATCGAATTTTGATTTAGACAAGCTATCAGCACTTTACAGAAGGTTAAAAATAGTAAAACACATTGAGGGCTTTGACAATACATTTGATCTAGTGTATACTGTTTATGCAATCAGAATCATTGAATTGGAAGACTATGACAAATTGAATGTCATTTTGAAAAACGACAATTCTGGACTAACAAAATATCTCAAAGGAATAGCTAAATATTTCGAAACGGAATCTATTCTCAGTGGCGAAGACGCAGAATTTATTCTCGACTCCCAACATATGTCTAATATAATATATGGGAAGTTCGAATCTCATTCAACGAAATGGTATTTGAAGCATTTCGTATTAATCATTCTAGGAAAAATAACTGAAACGGAATATTTAGAATTTATTGACGAGTGTAAAAATGCTAAGGAGTCAATTTTTGTTGAATTGCTCATCAAAATGATTTTAAATTCTGAGAACCTAATTCAAAAGAAAGGGATGATCCTTCTGGACAAATTTAATGCTGATATTGAATTTAGTATACGGAAAGAACCAACATTAGAAGTACTTTATGGATTTTTGTCACTTAAAATATTAACAAATCCTTACAGCGAAATTTCAAAGACTCGAGATGAAATCGAATCTCAATTTAGAGAATTGAAGTTCAAATTAGGTAATGAATCAGGATTCTATTTGTGGTCGATTTATTATGAACTATTGTTGAGTTATTATCAATATGAAGAAGACGAAGTTCAACAATTGGTCGTATTCGGGGAGGCCAAGAAGCTATTAAATGGTAAAAATGGAACAAAATATTGGGCCTCATTTGTATTAAAAAATCACCCGGACCATATTTTAAAAAATCCAAACTTCGATTTCAAATCTGTCATAGCGGAAGTAGAAACATTTTTGCAAAAACGAGGCTGGTTGGACGATGTTTCAGAGTTGTCTGTGAATATGTATTTAATGAAGATACAATACTTCATTGCAAATGAACTTTGGCCCGAAGCAGATAACACTATTATTGAAGCTAAGGACATGATGCCAGTTGATTTAACCAATCAATCAGTCGTGAAATTCACCATTGCTTTGCTACAAAAAGAAGAATCTTTACAATACTATACTGGGAAATTTGAGCAAGCCGTGGAAACTTGCACAAAGGCCATCGAATTGTGCAAATTGATCAAATTGAGACACCGATTAGTCGACTTATTAATTGACCGAAATATCTCCCATAGGAAATTGGGCAAATTGGAAGAGGCTCTTGATGATATAAAAACGGCCATGAAAACAATTGGGGATATAGGAAATTTGCCACCCTCGAAAATTGGGGTTAGTTTATTTCAATATGCGCAGGTATTGAGAGAGGTTGCTAGCTATACAGAAGCCATGAAACAGTACATCGAATGTCAAAAATATTGGGCTAACAATGCGAAAGGAGAATACCGAAAGATGGTGACTGAAATGAATATGATATACTGCATTTCTAATGGGCAACTGAATCCAAATGACTTTTTCCCAATTTCAATAACCGACAAAAGAAATCAAATCATTGACTTTTTCAAAAAGCCTGAAAATGATATACAATTATCTCCAGTCAATAGAAAAAATTTAATGGGTCTAAGTGAGCTTATATTTACCTAAACAAAAAAACGACAGAGATTTTTCAATAGATATTTATTTATTATTGCAATATGGATTTAGCAACTTTATTCAATCACAACCGCTCCATGTTTTTTGAATCTGATGATCAAGGCAGAGTTGGGTTGCGTGGCAGATACTTGTCAGAGTTTAGTGAACAAGATTATTCAACAAAAATCACTGGAATAACTATTTCAGGATACAAGGGAAAAGACTTAAACGATTTGGCAGAGATCTTTCCTAGTGCCCAAAGATTAACCATTGAGAAAACCTCAAATTTAAAATCCCTAAATGGAATCGATAAATTCGCTTCATTAAACGAATTGCGAATCGAAGAATGTTCAAAATTAACAGACCTTAGCACCTTGGCTCAAGTTGAAAATTTGAGACATTTAGATATCGAGAAATTTCTATTAGAGGTACCGGTTATTCAATACCTCACTGGCTTAGATATCACAGATTTATATCTGAGATCAAACGTTTCAGACTTATCTGCCATTTCTCAGTTTAGCAAATTAAACCACTTAACCTTGAATGGGAATGGAAGTAGCTTGGAAGAATTGCCTGAAATACCAAAGATTATCACAAGTTTTGGATTAGAAGGATTCCCCAATTTAAAATCAGCATCTTTTTTAGTGAATTTAGATCCAACAATTCGTATTCGTTGGTGGGGGCCCAAGAAAATAGCAGGTTTGCCTGCAAATCTTCGTAGCCACGAAGCTTTTAAAGATATTGAACTCGTTGATTAAGTTAAAAAATGCCTGATAGCTGAACAAGAGTTTGATCATCTATAGGGGATGTAATCCATTCGTCCTCTTCATCATACCAATATCCGCTTCTCTGCTTATTATCTAAATCGTAAACGATTACATAAAGGTCTAGGTCTACAACTAGGTCTTGTAAGAAGTCGAAGTCGACTTCACTGAGGTCAGGGTATTTTACATACAAATCAAAACCATCACTTTCGGCATCAGGATTTTCGAAAACCTGTTCGGCGAATGCCGTTGAACCATACTTTGATTCAAGTGCGTCTAGGATATTCATTTTGTTTTCTTCTGCTTCCTCTCCAAAGAAGGTGTTAAAGTGTATTACAGTTGCCATTGGCGAAATTTAATACGGAATTCGTGATTAAAAAATTAATATTAATCAGTTATTGAATGAGACAACCTTTTGTTTATTCAATGGGTGGATGTTAGATTTGGGTGATATCAGATAATCGTAAATATTAACCAACTAAATCATGCTGAATTATATAACCATAAAACCAGAATTGATGGAGCGACAGATTGTTGAAACCGATCAATATTGGTGGTCAAGGAAATTGGATGGACACTTTGTTCGAATTCAAAAACAAGGAGATCAACTGAAATTTACAAATAAATCGGGGAGGGCAATTAAACTTCCACACATAAAAATTTCAACGTCTCAATTTGAGGGAGAATTGTTTGGAGAGCTTGTTGTGGATGATGGGAAAACTTGCACCAATGCAGATGTCGCATCGGCCATCGCATCTGGCTCAACCGATTTGAGTGTCTTTCTTTTTGCAGCAAAAGATCAAAATGGGATTTTGCCAATTTCTAAATTCATTGAACTCTCAATTGAAGGCGATAATATTCAAAAAGTGGAATGGAATAAAGTCACTAGTCGATCGGAAATCAGGCAGGCATTTGATGGCGTTGTTACCGACAAAGGTGAAGGTCTTGTGGTTGTCACTGAGACCGGTTTCGTCTACAAGTTGAAGCCAATTCAAACCGTTGATTTGGTGGTAGTAGGCTACTCTATGAATGTTGGTGAGAATGCCGGGACATTGAGAGACTTATTGCTGGGTGTGATGGACGATGAAAATAAAATCACATTGGTTGCAAGAACATCTTCTGGAATCAATAGCACCAACGGTGGGGAACTGTTAAAAACAATCTCAACCATACATGTAAAATCCAATTATACGGAGGTGTCATCGGCAAAAACGGCCTTTGTATTTATTGAGCCAAAATTGATTGCCCAGTGTACTTGCCTTGATATTCAAGGGGAAAACGCTTCGGGTACCATTTTGAAGCCGGTTCTGACATATTCAGCCCAAGATGGTTATTTGTATGCTAAGGATGGAGAATCTGTCGCAATATCTTCACTGGTATTTCAAAATTTGCGTACAGACAAAATGCCAAATGCAGAACATGCAGGATGGAATCAACTGAAACCGTTTTTGGGCTCGGCAGACGATGCTGCAGAAATTCACGAAAAATTGCCCTCAACGGTTGAAATCAAAGAAGTGTTTTCAAAAGATTCGAAGAATGGACTGGCCGTAAGGAAATTGGTGTTATTAAAAACTAACAAAGAAAGTTCAGGGAAATTCACCAGCTATATCAATTTTTATACTGATTATAGTCCTGGGCGGAAATCACCCATCGAAACGGATATCTATCTGCATCATAGCTTAGATGAAGCAAAAATTAAATTCTTAGCACTAAAAGAAGAGAACATTAAAAAAGGTTGGGAGAAAGTAAATTGATATGGCACGTTTAGTAAAATTTAACATAGGAACAGAATCATTTGATGCGGCAATTAATAAGTTGGACCGCGACAAAGTATATGGTTGGATAGAAACTGTAGCGACAGATTCTGCAGGTAATACTTGTTTGACAGCATCATTATTGAACGATGGCAGGACGATGGTTGGCAGCGGTGGAATTGCCCAAAAAACGTTGGATAGCAATTATGTGGAGGTTGACAAATCAACTCTCGTAGCAAAGTTGCCAGATTTGTCGTTGGCGGTGCTTCAACCGTCAATTTACGAGCAACCTGTCAGTTTGATAGTGGCTTCCATTGAAGATTTGTTGGATCTTGATGTGACCGCAGTTTATGAGTTGACTTTCGATGACCTTGAAATCAAATCGAAAATGCAATCGAAATTTTTGGACAACGCGGTGTACTCATTTCCATTTAATTATCGTTCTGATTACGAAGCGGCGGATGCTTTTATGCTGTTTAACGGTGCGGTATTTTTTATTCTTACAGGCAATAAAAATCAATTTAAATTTTTAACAAATGAAATATCTGAACCGATTGTTGTTGAAGAAACTGAAGTTTCTGAAGAGGAATTGGATTTTGGTATGTTATAATTATGGCTAAGTTTATTCATATTTCAGATACAAAAGGCCGGGATGCCAATGTGCTTTTCACTGGATTTAGCAAAAAGTCCAAAATTAAATACTTCACACCAAAAGATGAGGAGGTCCAAACTGTAAGGGTTTTAAAAACCACCTTGAATGGCAGTTACGAGAAACTCAGCAAGCAGTGTGGTAGCGAGCCTGAATTGGCTAAATTGTTGATTTGGCAAGATCCAGAAATTGACTTTCTACAAACCGGTTTGTTTGTCAATGGAAGCACTAAAGTCTATATTGATTCAGAGTTCCAGCCTTGTATTACCGTAAATCTAAAAGAACTCGTATTTGATGTTCAAGGATCGCTTAAAGAGGAGAGAACGCCAAAAGAAATGCAAGGCAATATTTTGGAAGAGGTAGCTATCAAACCTTCTGGTAAGTTGTTTCCCAAGTCTGAAGTCTATGCCAAATTTGTGTTTTCAAAAAAATACCAATTGTCACATGTTAATGGGTTAACCTTTGATTTCCTTTACCAATTGTCAAAAGAGCTAGATGAAAAGAAATCTCTTATGTTGATCGGAAGCGGGGAGAAGGGTGTTGGTCCGCTGGTATTTCAAAATGGCGGTAAAGCATACCGAGCATTCTTAGAGGGTCGAATAAAAGGCAATGGCTATCTGTTGATTATCCACCTCAGTAATTTAGAACTCAAGAGTGCAATAGCCCAATAATTCCAACTAAGCCCGTGAAAATACTTTTTAAACAACTATCACTCTCATTCATACACGAATGGCAAAATTAATTACACTGAACTTGCTTTGAAATTCGACAAAGTCATCAGAGAAGCCTGGGCTAATGAATTCATCATTTGGCATGTTGGGAAAAGTTGGTTCTAATGGAATAAGATTTTATTTTTCCACCAAAAGAAACATTTAATTCACTATTATTGAATTACTAATTTTTGCTTTAGCACCTTGAAAATAAATTTACAAAAAAATGGGAATACTTGAAATCTTAGTATGATAAATTATAAATAAAAAACAATATGGTAAAAAATAATGAAAAAAAAGTATCGAATGAAAAAAATACTATATTAGAATTTGTTAGTATAGTAGAATTGCCATTCTTGATAGCGACCACGGAACTTGACCCTGGCAATGCTATCGCAAAACTACCTGGCGATTACGGAGTAATGAATTACGAAAAGGCCAATGAACTTGTCAGCAAAATTGGTGATGGAGCAAGATTGCCTAATAATGATGAATTAAAGCTCATATATGAGCATCAAAAAAAAATACCAAACCTTTCAACAGGAGATTCTTACTGGTCTTGTGAAAATTCAACAGAACCTGATATTGTTTATGGGAAAAAGGGAACCGCCTATTCAATGACTTTATACAGTGGTCTGTTTCTAAAAGGTGGAAGAGGCGCTAGAGATAAATGTCTTGTAAGATTAGTTAAAGATAAGTCTTAATTTAAAGAGTAATTATTGGTAACAAATTATAGTAATAAATATCATAATATGAGTAGTGAATTAATTAAGGATTTGCTTTTGAATATAGAAAGTAGATTAGACATTATCGAAGAATATTTAGATGAATTAGAGGATAACGATGTTGATGTTGCATCATTCCGAATTAATCTTGCTAAAGTATGGGAATCCTACTCCACTTTACATGTTAAAGACTAAGCAATACTTTATTGATGCAATTGTAATCTCTCCGGTGTCTGTTGAACTGTTGACTCATAAAAACCCCAATACAGTTGCTGCAGGTTTATCTAAAATCACGAAGATCATTTCTTTGAAAATGATGCTGATGGAATAATAAATTTATTGAAAAGCAAGATTTTTTCCTAATGCGTCTATCTAAAAGAAAGTAAAGGCACGAAGATGGTACGCAAGTTTAAAATCATCTTAATATTTCCTCCTGAATGTCTTTCACAATTTGGGGATGAATAAAAGTCATAAGGTTTGGCCAACCCGTCATCATTGTTGGGTTGTTGAGCCCAATATCTTTTCAAGACTTCGCCGATACTCTATGAATTCAGATTCAATGTCTTCAACTGTTTCTCAATTGCATTCTTATGACCGTTCAAATTCATGGTTTTCAAATCAAAAGAATGAATTTCACCATTCATATCTGTTATGATCATATGCCAACCGGTATTAGGAGAATATGTGTTTATAGAAATACAATCTGTTTTTTGCATTTTAAACTCCCATGATTTTGGCGTACAGCATTTCTCCTCATCATTATTCATCCAACGTAACTCTTTTTTAGAAATGATTATTTTATCATTTGAGTTCGCAAATATCTCATGAGCCCTACTAAACCAAACAACAGAAAATATGATAGGTACAAACCATAAATACCAAACAGGCATATTCTCAATCAACCCGTAAATGGAAGACGAGCTTAATGCGAGGAAGTAAAAAATCATTAACGTCTCTCCCACTTTACTTAGATTAAATTCTATTGTGTCCTTATCAATCAACTTTCCACGGCAGAAAAGCAATTGCCACAAATATGAAATGGTGAGAT